>Ga0082212_10003272_pt1 | contig 23092 bp, 21 predicted proteins | sample TergutNt197P3_FD_71548 | JGI IMG/M metagenome (GOLD analysis project Ga0082212, IMG submission 71548) | Neocapritermes taracua P3 segment gut microbial communities from Petit-Saut dam, French Guiana - Nt197 P3 | ecosystem: Host-associated > Arthropoda: Insects > Digestive system > Gut ...
GTTACCAGTAGACACTATTCGACAGCAATAGACGCATTACCTGTTCGGAACCGCGTGGTTGCTAGGTGTTTCTGACTGTATTAGACAAGACTAGACAGTATTTGACAATGAATTGGCGGAGAGAGAGGGATTCGAACCCTCGGTACCTGGTTACAAGTACACTCGCTTAGCAGGCGAGCCCGATCGGCCACTCCGGCATCTCTCCGAACACATACAGACTACATGGATACAGGGTTGGTATGCAAGAGAGGAATTTGTGTTAAGGCAAAAATGTTGACAAAAGGCAAAAGGCCACAGTGGCGGGGAGTGCAACAATGGTCGGCGTTCCATTAGAATCCAGCAAACGAAGTCTGACACCTGCTTTTTTGTTTCATTTCCAGTAAGCTATTTGTATGTCCGCTCCCATCCATCCCCAAAATGTGATTGCACTGGTATGGGACTTTGACAGGACTCTCATTCCAGGTTACATGCAGGATCCTATTTTTAAGGAATATGCCGTCGATCCTGTACAGTTCTGGCAAGAAGTGAATGCGCTTCCGGCATATTACAAGCGCTTTGGAGTCAACGTCAGTCCTGATAATGCGTATTTAAACCACATGATTAATTATGTGGCCCACGGTCAGATGCCCCGCCTCACCAATGCGAAGCTGAGGGAGCTTGGCTCGCGGATCGTGTTTTACCCAGGGCTTCCGGGTCTGTTTCCCCAGTTGCAGAAGACATTAAGCCTTGTTCCGGATGCCGATAGGTTTGAGTTGCGTCTGGAGCACTACATCGTTTCCGCTGGGCTAAGGGCCATGATAGAGGGTAGCGCCATAAGGCAGTACGTGGAGGATATTTGGGCCAGCGAGTTCATAGAAGGGCCAGCCTATCCAGGATTTGATCCAGAGGCGACTTTGGATCTGGACGAGGCCAGAAGGCCAGAGCGGCTCTTTCCTGTCGACGGCATCACCCAAATTGCCGTAGCCTACGACAACACAAGCAAGACCCGCGCCCTGTTTGAAATTAATAAGGGTTCAAATAAGAATTCGGCTATAAATGTCAATGCAACCATGAGGCCCGAGGACAGGCGGGTGCCCTTTGAAAATATGATCTATATCGCTGACGGGCCAAGCGACGTGCCTGCCTTTTCCCTCATCAGAAAGAATAAGGGCACTGCCTATGCTGTCTACGACGACAACGACCCCTCAAGCCTGGAGCAGGCAGACTATTTGCGAAAGGATGGGCGAGTGGACCACTTCGGCCCTGCAGACTACAGGCCCGAGAGTTCGACTGCGAGGTGGCTTGGCCTGAGGGTAAGGCAGATTGCCGAGGCAATAATCGAGCAACGCCGCGAGGCTCTTAAGAAGAATGTGGGGGCCGCTCCCAGGCATTTGCCGTAACTAGCCCGACGTCCTGGGAAATTGTCGTACATGGAGAGGCTAAAGGATTTTGTCAGTTTCAAGTTCAGGGAAAAGGCGTCTGTTTTTTTAACCGAACTGCATTGGGCCCCGAATGGGGACGCCCGGAGTTTACTACTTGCGGCGGCACGTAAGAGGGACTACGATGCAACCCACCACTGCTCTGCCTGGAGGGAAGGGGTGCCGGTCTCCGTCTTTGGCTCTGATGACGATGGAGAACCGTCTGGGACAGCAGGCGCGCCAATGCTGAAGGTATTGGAGGGACACGATATCACTGATACATTGGCCATTTGCGTCCGGTGGTACGGCGGCACCAAGTTAGGCACCGGGGGCCTCGTAAGGGCATATACTGAGGGTGTACAGGGGGCAGTAGCCGAAGGACAACGACTTGGGCTATTTGAAGAAGTTCGCGAAACAGTACGAGGTATCATCGAGGTACCAATTGAAATGGCCCACACGCCCTTTGCCATCATGAATTGGTTCAAAAATGCTGAAATTTTAGACCAAGAGTTTGAAGGGGATGCTTTCAGGCTAAGTTTTAGGTTGCCAACCGATGAGCGCCAGGAACTGGAAGATGCCTGGCGTGAGCGTAGCCGTGGGGGACATGTTGATTGGAAGGGCTAGGATTTTGACCCACCGACATGCCATTGGCCGACAACCGTAACTAACTGCTACAGTTATTTTTCCCAATTATTACAATTTTTTTGTTGCGGTCGGACCAAAAAGGCCTATACTTAAGATTGTAGTCGTGTCAAAGGAGATTTGGTATGGCCATGGAGATACAGGCAAGTATGGGGATGGGCGTTTCTGCCATGAATGCTTCCGCCCAGAATGTGCTGGCAACTGCCAACAATGTGGCAAACCTCCAGTCTGAAAACTATCAGGCTCGTCGGCTGGATCAAACTGAGGAATTGGCTGGCGGGACTCGCAATAATCAGCTCAGAGTATCGGAGGCTCAGGCCATCCCTCCTGGGGGCTCCAATGTGGAGCTGGAGCGAGAAATGGTAAATCTGATTGCCGATCAAAACGCCTATGCGGCTAATACCGCTGTGACTCGCACTGCTAATCAGATGATGGGGACTGTTCTCGATCTCAAGGCATAAAGGCTCGTCGATGCCGTAAACTGAGCGGGGCTACACCCGTACGGTGGGAGTTTGCCGAGTTTTTCCGCACGTTCGCCGATTTGCTTATCCTCATTTTTTAAAATCCCCTAGATTGGACATGTGATGCGAAGTTAATCGCACACTTCGGTCTGGGGGGTTTTTGTGTCCTGTCGTTGCCAGCGTTCTAAACGGCCAAAATTTCCGGTGGGGGTGATATTCGGGCTGGCCCTGGTATGTTTGGGCATTGCGGCCATATTGCACAACCTGCGCCTCATCTGTATCGAGGACGCGCTGAGGTTTTCGCCGACGGTCATCATTGCCTGGGGCCTTGCCAGACTTTGGAATAAAAGTGTCCTCAATGTATGGGGCCATACTCTCATTGTAGTTGGAGGCCTTTTGCAGATTGGCTTCTTGGACTGCTGGAGGGGAAGGGCATTTGAAATCTATTGGCCTGCAATAATTATCTGGATAGGGTTAGTTATTTCGATAAAGGCATTCGTGCCCAAAAGTCCTAAAATGGAGATGTTGCCAACTTATAACGATGAATCCGGATGGCCCGGATGGGAAGCGCAACAGCGCACTGGCGACACTGATACTGTAGAAGCGGTTGATGTGGCCAGCGAAGCGGATGTGAAAGACTCTGTCGCCAGACCGTCTCTATACGTCGAACGATACAACGAGGATGGCAAAGATGAATAATTTTAACCTTAACAACGAAACGTCCGGAAGGGCGGTCAATTCCACGCTTCTGGTGGTAGGCATCGGATTGGTGATTCTTGGCTGTCTGATTGTCTTGGAAGACCTTACTTCATTCAGAATGGGTCAAAAGATATTTCGCTATTGGCCATTAATAATTGTTGCCCTGGGGGCAGTAAAGATTATTGAAAGTAAGTTCAGAGGCTTTGGCGGGTGGATTATCATCATTGTCGGCTTATTGTTATTTGCCAGTTCCATGCAGGGAAGGTCGATAGGCAGTCTGGTAGGCCCAGCGATAATAATTGCCACTGGGGTTTTCATTGTTCTGCAGGCCCAAAAACGGAACCGTAAAGTGCCCATCGAATTGCAGAAATCTGGAGATTTTGCGCGGGGGACGGCGATCCTGGGAGGCTACAAGTACAAACCCAATGGAGGCCAGTTTGACGGAGGGGAAATAACGGCCATCTTTGGCGGTTTTGAGCTAGACTTGCGACAGACGTCCATGAAATATGATACTGCCCGAATAGACGTGTTCTGTATGATGGGCGGCGGAGAGATTCGTGTCCCTGAAGGCTGGGAGGTCACCATTCAGGCTTCCGCCATAGCAGGGGCTGTGGACGATAAAACAAAAGCCCTGCCCGCCACTGAAGAAAAGAGTCCAAAATTGTTGATTACCGGGTCTGTGATATTTGGTGGAGTTATCGTTAAGTAATTTTTTTTGATTTGGCCGCCGTAAACGCATTTAGAGATTTGTCGATGCATCCTGTTTTTTCCAGCCGTGCCAATTTAGTTGCCTACCTTCTTGTTTGGCTGATTGCCGGAACAGGGCTTGGAATGTTGGGTATGGCTGGCGGAGAGAGTCCTGCTGGTTCACTGGCATTTGGGACGCTTGCGGCCACTTTTGCTGCTACAGTCTTTTTGCCTGTCTACTATCCCTGTCTGGCCCTGCAACCAGAAAAGACGAATGTTGCCATATTGTTACCTTCCCTCATTGCGCTGGCGTGCCTGTTTGGGTCGATTTGGGCTGGGGCGGCCTACAGTGCCGTCCAACTCATTAAATGGCTTGGGCATGAATCCGTTTATGCACCCGGTTTCTTAGACTTTCTTATGTTGGGGTCTTTGGCCTGCATAGTAACTGAGGCCATCTATTATTCATACATAGCCCGCAGACGTTCCGCAGAAGCTGAAAGGCTCGAACAAGAGCTAAGGGTCATGGCGAGAGAGGCGGAATTGCGTGCCCTGCGGGCGCAGTTGAATCCGCATTTTTTGTTTAACAGTCTAAACTCTATCAGCGCACTGACAACGGTAGAGCCAGAGCGGGCAAGGCAAATGTGCGTCTTGCTTTCAGATTTTCTGAGAAAGAGCCTGCACCTCGGCGAACAGCTTTCTGTACCCCTTTCAGAGGAATTGGACTTGATGGGGAACTACCTTGCCATAGAACAGCTTCGCTTTTCGCCAAGGTTGAGTATCGAATGGGAAATTGATGAATCTAGCGTTTGTGCAGAAATTCCGACGCTACTGTTGCAACCCCTGATAGAAAACGCTGTCAAACATGGCATATCCCAATTGATAGAGGGCGGGACAGTGAAGGTTAGGACAGAGGCAAATGGGGATAGCATTTTAGTCCTCATAGAAAATCCTATGGACTCTGACGTCACCCCCCGCAAGGGGCTGGGCCTGGGCATAAGACAAGTCCATCAGAGGCTTGAGGCCTTTTTTGGGGGGGATGGCAGAATGGAGATTAGTTCGGGTAGCGGACGGTATTGCGTCAGGCTGACTTTCCCAATGATAAAAAAGGAATCGGGCGATGACTGAAAAAGTGTTCAGTGCAGTTGCGGTTGACGACGAAGAACTGGCAAGGGCCGTTATCAGAGAGCATTTAGCCGCACACTCCGATTTTTATTTGCTGGCCGAATGTGCGAATGGCTTTGATGCAGTAAAGACAGTAAATGAGCTAAAGCCCGACCTGCTCTTCCTTGACGTCCAGATGCCCAAGCTGGATGGCTTTGAAGTGCTGGAATTGCTTGATGTATCGCCAGCCACTATTTTTGTGACCGCATACGATCAACACGCACTGCGCGCTTTTGAAGTCCACGCCGTTGACTATCTCTTGAAGCCATTTGGCCGCACCCGTTTTGATGACGCCATCGCGCAGGCCAGGGCTCTTCTTAGGCAGGGAAGCCCAAAAAAAATTCAAGCCGCCGAACTGAGCCACGCTGCAAAGCCCGATTGGCCCATGGATCGAATCGTAGTCAAAGACGGCCCAAAGGTAACGCTTATCCCCCTTGCCGACCTGGAGTATATACAGGCCCAGGATGACTATGTCCTCTTAAAGACTCAGGAAAAAGGACATCTAAAGCAACAGACCCTCTCCAGCCTGGAAAAGAGGCTGGACTCAGGCCGCTTTTTAAGGATACACCGCTCTTTTATTGTTCAGCTCGACCGCCTGGCCCGTCTTGAGCAAAAAGACACCGAAAGTTGGGTTGCCGTGCTGACTGGCGGCGCCAGACTGCCAGTCAGCAAATCTGGGTATGCGAAATTGAAGGAGAAGATTGGCCCCGCGGCATGGGGGAAAGTGAAGGAGCGTAGCGAGTAAAGGCTCCTCAAGGCATTTAGCGGCTTTTGTCCATGGATACCTTTGTTTTCGATTAGACAACAAGTTTTCCTTGAAGGCACGTGTTTTTCCTGCAATCATACTTCCACCATCTGGAGGCTAGTATGTCCTCGATTCAGAAGACTTTGTCGCTCATTGGAGTTGCGATTGCGCTGATGTGCGCCGTGGCTCTGCACTCTAAGTCAAAAAAAACGCTCAAGGTTGGCTCTGTAGCACCCCAATTGCAGGTGTCCCGGTGGGTGAAGGGAGATGGGCCAACAAGCCTTGAACGCGGAAACGTTTACGTGGTTGAATTTTGGGCCACCTGGTGTCCTCCTTGCCGGGAGTCCATTCCACACCTGACAGAAATGGCCCGCCACTACAAGGACAAAGCGACTTTTATTGGGGTTAGCGTTTGGGAGCATGGTTCGGGCAGTGCCGTGGAAGAAAATGTGGATTCTTTTGTCAAAGGGATGGGCAATAGGATGGACTATCTTGTCGCCAGGGACGACGGAATTGGCTTTATGGCCAAAAATTGGCTGAGCGCGGCTGGGGTCAAGGGAATACCCAGCGCATTCGTTGTCGACCGTAGGGGAAAGATAGCCTGGGTCGGTCATCCGATGGGCCCCCTGGGAAAGGCCGTTGATAAGGCTTTGGCTGGAACGTAGATGGCAGGGAAATGGAGCTAGGAATACAGAATGCTTACCCCCAAACAAAAGAAACTATTGAAAGCTGAAGCGCACCATTTAAAGCCGGTGTTGCATATTGGCAAGTCCGGGGTAACTGATGCGTTGGTTTCTGAACTGGACACAATATTGGATAGCTTGGAGCTCATCAAGGTGAAACTGAATCAAAATGCCATTGAAGATGAAGATTCTGTTGCGGCATCCCTGATGGAAAAACTGCCCGGAATGGAGCATGTGTGGACAATTGGGCATACCTTGTTGCTCTTTCGCCCCAGCAGGACGCATTCGACAAAGTACGTTGTTTAGGGCAGTAGGTTTGATCAGACAGGTTGCCCAGACATCAAAAGACCGAAATTTTTGTTGATGAGTCGGGCCCCTGCCATGTAACATTGTCATAATAATTATGGAGGACGGATATGAAGAAAATTGCGGTTGCCCTATTAGCTTTGGCTACTATGTCGATAGCCTACACTGGTTGCAAAAAGGAAAGCGGGGCAGGTGGGGTTACAAAGGGGATGGATAGAAAAATCGTCATGGGCTATTCGCAGATAGGGGCTGAATCCGAATGGCGGAATGGCAATACCCGTTCGGTTCAAGACGCCGCCAAAGAATGGAATGTCGATCTCCGTTTTTCTGATGCCATGCAGAAACAAGAAAACCAAATTCAGGCAATCCGCACCTTTATCCGGCAAAAGGTGGACATCATTGCCTTTTCTCCAGTGGTTGAATCCGGATGGGAAGTAGTCTTGCAGGAAGCCAAGGCGGCAAATATCCCAGTAATATGCGTAGACCGTACCATCGACCAGGGAAAAGAAAGCGACCTGTTTACATGTTTTATTGGCTCCGATTTTGTTCTTGAAGGAGAGCGTGCGGCTGAGTGGCTGGTTGGCCACATGGACAAGACAGGCAACGGCGGCAAAAACCCAATCAATATTGTCGAACTCCAGGGAACGGTGGGCTCCGCCCCTGCCAATGACCGGATGGAGGGATTCAAAAATGTCATCTCAAAGCACCCAAATTACAAGATCATAAGGACGCAAACTGGCAATTTTACACGTGCTGAAGGGAAACAGGTCATGGAGGCATTTCTCAAGTCTGATGGTGCCAATATCCACGTTTTATATTCCCATAACGATGATATGGCCATTGGTGCGATCCAGGCCATTGAAGAGTTTGGGCGCAAACCTGGAACCGATATTATTGTTGTATCCATTGACGGCGTAAAGGGCGCCTTTGAGGCGATGATTGCGGGCAAGTTAAATGCCTCAATAGAATGCAACCCTGTGATCGGCCCGCAAATCATGGATGCTGCGGTAAAGATTCTTTTGGGCCAGGAAGTTCCCAAGTGGATTCTCTCCGAAGAGGGAGTCTTTGATCAATCGAATGCCGAAGCCGCATTCCCCACCAGGCTGTACTACTAGACAATGACCCTTAATCGCATTTCTGCGGGCTACGAAGGCGCTTTCTTGGCGCCTTTCCCGTGGAGAAGCCGCTTTCATGTTGGCAGGGGGTGAGATGGAGACTGGAGATGTGATATTGTCGATGTCTGGCATCGACATCAGCTTTCCTGGAGTTCATGCGTTAGACAGCGTGGACTTTACGCTCAGGCGCGGCGAAATCCACTCGCTGATGGGCGAAAATGGAGCGGGCAAATCGACGCTCATCAAAGTGTTGACTGGTGTTTACCGCAAAGACTTTGGCACCATGACATTGAACGGTGCTCCCTTTGATCCCGCCAGTCCGCTTGAAGCCAGGCGTTTTGGAGTCAATTCAGTATATCAGGAAATCAACCTCTGCGATAATTTGACGGTTGCAGAAAACATGTATGCAGGGCGACAAAAGACCTGCTTCGGAAAAATTGACTGGAAGCAAATCAATTCAGGAGCTGAGAAGGCTCTTGAGCGGCTCAATATAGATATCGATGTCACCAGGCTTTTAAGCTCATATTCTGTTGCGGTTAAACAAATGATTGCAATCGCAAGGGCCGTCGATATGGAATCTGCCGTCTTGATTCTTGACGAGCCCACATCTAGTCTTGACAAGCCGGAAGTCGAACAGCTTTTTTCCATCATCCGAAAACTTAGGGACGATGGCCTTTCGGTTATTTTTATTTCACACTTCCTTGACCAGATTTATGACCTCTGCGATAGGGTGACGGTGTTGCGAAATGGCAAACTCATTGGAGAATATGTTTTAAGGGAGCTCCCAAAGCTGGATCTGGTTTCAAAAATGGTGGGCAAAGAGTTTTCGGCTCTGGATAAGAGAGATCGAAGTTCTCAAAGCAAGGAAAATAACGAAGTCTACATTGACGCAAAAAACCTTGGAAAGCGGCGATCGGTGCATCCCTTCGACATGACTATCCGCAAGGGAGAAATAGTGGGCTTCGCTGGTTTGCTTGGCTCCGGACGCACTGAGTCGGCAAATTTATTTTTTGGCATCGACGAGGCCGATTCTGGCGAATTGCTAATTGAGGGAGAAAAGAGTCAGTTTAAGAAGCCTAGCGACGCAATTGACAAATTTATCGCATTCTGTCCCGAAGATAGAAAAATTAACGGCATTGTGTACGATCTTTCGGTTCGCGAAAATATTATTCTGGCCCTGCAGGGCAAGAAGGGAATTTTTAATTTCATACCCCTAAAAAAGCAACGGGAAATTGCTGACTTTTTCATTAATGCCCTAAACATTGTCACATCCAGTCAAGAAACGCCCGTTGGTACGCTTTCCGGCGGGAACCAGCAGAAGGCCATCCTTGCCAGATGGCTTGCCACAGATCCACAGTTGCTCATCCTCGATGAGCCCACCAGGGGAATTGACGTAAACGCCAAGGCCGAAATTATGAATCTGGCTATGAAACTCTGCGAAGAAGGGAAATCGCTGATATTCATTTCGTCTGAACTGGAAGAAGTAGTCCGCTGTTGCGACAGGATAGCGGTCATGCGCGATAGAAAAAAAATTGCAGAGATGAGCGGGGTGGATTTGAGCGAAGAAAAAATACTCCAGGCCATCGCCGATGACAAGAATGCGATGGAGAGATAGGCATGGCCAAGGTCAATTTTTCAAACCTCATTAAGAGCAAAATTACGAGCGCTCTAGCTGTCCTTGTCTTGCTGTTGCTGTTTAACCTGGTTTTTACCAAAAACTTTTTTGTCATAACAATTCAGGACGGCCACCTTTTCGGAACAATTATCGACATTATTAATCGCGGAGCGCCTCTGATGTTGCTTTCGATGGGGATGACGCTTGTGATTGCATGCACAGGAGGGGTAGACCTTTCTGTTGGCGCTGTCATAGCGATTACTGCGGCAATGGTGTCGAAGCTGATAGGTGGTCAGTTGGTTATCGTTGATGGCGTGCAGAGCTATGTGTCACAGACTCCTATGGCTCTGGCAATCTCGCTATCCCTGCTTGTTGCCATGCTCTTCGGCCTCTGGAACGGAGTACTGGTAGCCTATGGCAAAATTCAGCCAATCGTTGCGACCCTGGTGCTGATGGTGGCCGGCCGAGGCATCGCCCAGCTCATTACAAATGGCCAAATCCTTACGGTATATTACAAGCCGTTTTTCTTTATTGGAGGCGGATGGTTGCTGGGGTTGCCTTTTGCAATTTTTATCGTGCTGCTTGTGTATATTTTTGCGCTTACGTTTACCCGCAAAACTTCGTTGGGCCTTTTTATTTCGTCCGTTGGAGGAAATGCCAGCGCCAGCTGGTATGCAGGCATCAATGAAAAGGCGGTTAAACTATTCAGTTTTGTATTTTGCGGCCTCTGTGCAGGAATCGCGGGGCTGATTATATGTTCAAACGTAAAATCGGCCGATGCCAACAATGCTGGCCTAAATATTGAGCTTGACGCAATCCTGGCGGCGGTCATTGGTGGAACCAATTTGGCAGGCGGAAAATTCAGCCTTGCCGGATGCCTTGTCGGGGCCCTCCTGATTCAGACGCTGACGACTACGATTTATGCATTCGGAGTCCCCCCCGAAGTCACGCTGGTAGTCAAGGCCCTTGTTGTGGTTCTGATTTGTTTTTTGCAATCTAGCGTTGCTTCGGATTTCTTTGGCAAAATTTTGCACCGGAATGTCAGTTCCAAGAGGGCAGGGGCATGAAAAAGATTAATATTTCTACCCTGACCACTAAGTACCTTTCCGTGGGCGCCGCAGTCCTATTGTTTTTTGCGGCATTTATCACGGGTTCGATGCTTTATCAGGGGTTCTTTTCAGTCCAGAATTTTATAAATCTGTTCATCAACAACTCTCATTTGCTTGTCTCGGCAACTGGAATGACGCTTGTCATACTTTCTGGTGGCATAGACCTTTCCGTTGGCTCGGTACTGGCCTTTACCACAATGATTGTGGCTTCGCTGACCAATGCCGGAGTCGACCCCTCTCTCTCCATCGGGATTGCCCTTCTCTCCGGGTCTTTGATTGGCCTGTCTATGGGCCTGATCATTGCTTGCTGGAATATCCCCCCCTTTATAGCGACTCTTGCCGGAATGTTTTTTGCCCGGGGTGCATGTTATTTGATCAGCGTTCAGTCAATTTCGATCAGCAATCCGACGCTACGAAAATTAGCACACTGGAAGTTGGGGCTTGGGCCCGACAGTTTCGTTTCGTTTAACGTAATCCTTGCGCTGGTGGTTATTGTTGCGGGGATTTACATTTCCCTATACACAAAATTTGGCAGAAACATTTATGCCATTGGCGGCAATGAGAGCTCGGCAATGCTGATGGGCATTCCCATTAAGCGCACAAAAGTGCTGATCTATACGTTTAACGGGTTTTGTTCGGCGGTAGCTGGCGTCGCATTTGGCTTGTCCCTGCTTTCGGGTTATGGCCTACATGGTCTGGGCATGGAACTCGACGTAATTGCCGCTGTGGTCATCGGCGGAACCTTGCTTGCCGGAGGAACAGGCTATGTGTTCGGTTCAGTTTTTGGCGTGCTGACCTTGGGAATAATTCAGGCTCTGATCCAGTTCAACGGAAGGATCAATTCATGGTGGACAAAGATAATCTTCGGCGTATTGCTCCTTATATTTATTGGCTTACAACGCTTTATTGTTGAGCTGGGGGATAAAAAGAGTTCATGACTGCTATTTTTATTATTCGGGCGGATTTGCAAGCTATAATTGCCACAGGTTGTTGTAGACAGATTTATTCATCATGATTTTTCTGGGATGTATGCCTCTCCTGCCGCCACGGCTGTTGCGGCCTTTGTCGTGATAGGATGTTGATATGGATGCCAAGCAGACGATTGCTGAAAACAGGACGGCCCTCGGCATCGAGTTAGGCTCGACCCGCATCAAGGCGGTGTTGATTGATGAGGACAACCGCGTAATTGCGGCGTCCAGCCATGAATGGGAAAATCGCCTCGAAGATGGGAACTGGACATATAGCCTCGATGATGTGTGGAGCGGATTGCAGAACTGTTTTGCAAAACTATCGGCAGACGTAAATAACAACCACGGCCTGACGCTCACGTCTGTAGGCGCCATAGGCATTTCAGCTATGATGCACGGTTATATGGCCTTTGACAAAAATGGCAACCAGCTCGTTCCCTTTCGCACTTGGCGCAACACAACCACAGAAAAAGCCGCAGCGGCCCTTACCGATAAATTCCAATTCAATATCCCACAGCGGTGGAGCGCGGCCCATCTGTATCAAGCGGTGTTGAACGGAGAGCATCACGTAAAGGATATCGATTTTCTGACTACTCTCGCTGGCTATGTGCATTGGAAACTAACTGGCAGAAAAGTCCTCGGCCTTGACGACGCTTCAGGAATGTTTCCCATAGACAGCAAAACAAATGCGTATGACAGTAGGATGCTAAAACAAAATGACGAACTGTTAAGGGCGCATGGTGTTGACCTCAATACAGTCGATATTCTTCCGGAGGTACTTGGCGCAGGCGTAAATGCAGGGTGTCTGACAGAAGAAGGGGCACAACTGCTTGACCAGTCAGGCAACCTTGTGCCGGGCATTCCCTTTTGTCCGCCGGAAGGAGACGCAGGCACTGGCATGGTTGCAACCAATGCAATTACGGAACGCACTGGCAATGTCTCGGCAGGCACTTCTATTTTTGCGATGTTGGTGCTCGAAAAAAATCTGTCAAAGGTGTACCAAGAGATTGACATGGTCGCAACGCCTTCAGGAAGGCCAGTAGCCATGGTTCACTGCAACAACTGCACGACCGATATTGATGCCTGGGTCAAGCTCTTTAAGGAGATGGCTGAGCTATGCGGCACAAACATTGAAAAAGATGAACTCTATTACAAGCTCTACAACAAAGCGCTTGAGGGAGACGACGATTGCGGCAATCTCCTTTCTTATAATTACTATGCTGGTGAACCCATCACTGGCACAGAGCAAGGCCGTCCGCTGTTCGTGCGAATGCCAGACAGCAATTTCAGCCTGGCCAATTTTATGCGAATGCTTCTCTTTTCGACGATGGGCACGTTAAAGTACGGCATAGACATCCTTATTGAAAAAGAAAAAGTAAAAATTGATAGCCTCCTGGGACATGGCGGGCTGTTTAGAACAAAGGGCGTTGGGCAGAGATTTATGGCGGCGGCATTCAATGCACCCGTTTCTGTGATTGAAGAATCGGCAGGAGAAGGCGGCGCATGGGGTATTGCGCTCCTCGCAGCTTACATGCTCAGGGGTAAAGGCGAAGCGCTCGAGAAATTTCTAAACGAAAAAGTGTTTGCGGGCAACAAGGGCTCTAAAGTAGAGCCTGACCCAGGGGATGTGGAGGATTTTAAGAAGTTTATGGTTCGATATTCTGCTGGACTGGATATTGAAAGGGTCGCAGTAGACAGCATCTAAGGAGGGCAATATGAGCAAGGCTGGCAATAAGGCCAAGGTCGACATAAAAAAAATGGAGTTCTGGTTCATTGTAGGGAGCCAGGATCTTTATGGAGATGAAACGCTAAAAAAAGTTGCCGACCACGCAAAGAGCATGGTCGATGAATTTAACAAAGATTCTCTGTTGCCCGGAAATGTCGTCCTGAAGCCGACGGCATTAACTCCAGGAGGAATTCGGTCTCTTTTTGAAGAAGCCAATGCGGCCAGGGGCTGTGCGGGAATCATTACTTGGATGCACACTTTTTCTCCTTCCAAGATGTGGATTCAGGGACTGGCGATTAACCGAAAACCCTTGTTGCACCTGCATACTCAATTCAATCGGGATATACCTTGGGCTACGATTGACATGGATTTTATGAATCTTAACCAGTCGGCCCACGGAGACCGCGAGCATGGCTACATCCACTCCAGGATGAGGTTGCCCCGCAAAGTTGTCGCAGGATACTGGCAGGACGCTGAAGTTAGACGCAGAATGGGCGTTTGGATGCGGGCCGCGGCTGCCAGGATGGATGGCCTGGACTCGGTAGTTCTTCGCATCGGTGACAACATGCGCGAGGTTGCCGTCACAGAAGGCGATAAGGTTGAGGCGCAGATAAAATTTGGCTGGCAGGTTAATACATGGGGCGTGGGCGAGCTTGCCTCCAGATACTCACAGGTCAGCGACGGAAAGGCAGAAAAGCTCTTTGAGGAATACTCTTCCACATACGAGCTTGCCAAGGGCCTGACCTCGCCAGGAGCGGCAAGGAGCGCAGTTCTGGAACAGGCCAAAATTGAAATTGCCCTCAAAGAAATGTTGGAAAGTGAAAACGCGGGGGCATTTACTACTACTTTCCAAGACCTCCACGGACTGCCGCAATTGCCGGGCCTCGCTTGCCAAAGGCTCATGGAACAGGGGTATGGGTTTGGCGCAGAGGGGGATTGGAAACAGTCCATGTTGACAAGGGCCGCAAAAGTTATGGCCTTGGGGCTTCCTGGCGGCACTTCCTTTATGGAGGATTACACATACCACTTCGAGCCAGGCAAGGAAGCCGCGCTCGGTGCCCACATGCTCGAAATATGCCCGTCTATTGCTTCTGGCAAGCCTCGCATAGAAGTCCATCCTCTGGGGATAGGCGGAAAGGCTGACCCAGCTCGCATGGTGTTTGACGCCGCTCCAGGGGCGGCAGTCCTCGCTACATTGATAGATCTTGGCACTCGCTTCAGGATGATAGTCAATGAGATAGAAACCATAAAAATAGACAACGCCATGCCCAAGTTGCCGGTTGCCCGCGCCCTTTGGAAGCCGCACCCAAGCCTGGGTGGAGCCGCAGAAGCCTGGATTCTTTCTGGCGGGACGCACCATGCGGTGTACAGCACGGCACTTACCTCAGAATATTTCCGCGACTGGGCAGAAATGAACGGCATCGAGTTTGTGCTGATCGACCGCGACACAAAGCCAGAACGATTGTATGACGAATTGCGCAGAAACGAAGCATACTGGGAGCGTTGAGCGCGTTAACATGGATAACTACAAATCTTTGCGCGAGGAAGCATTTGAAGCCAACCTCGAAATCAAACGCAGGAGCCTTGCGATCTATACCTGGGGCAATGCTTCTGCTTTTGATCCTGATAGGGGCATCTTTGCAATTAAGCCATCAGGGGTGGAATACGACGAGCTCAAGCCCGAATTGATGGTCATCGTCGACATTGATGGAAAAATTGTCGAAGGCAAACTCAATCCATCTTCTGACACAAAGACTCATCAGGTTTTGTTCCGCGAATTTAAGGGCATACGTGGCGTCACCCACACTCATTCGCCATATGCCGTTGCCTGGGCACAAGCTGGAAGGCCGGTTCCAATATTTGGTACGACCCATGCCGACCACTGCGCCAGAGAAATTCCATGTACCAAATTCATGAGTCCCGAAGCCGTCAAAAATGATTACGAGCTTGAGACTGGGAACCTCATCGTAGAAACTTTCAGAAAAAACGGTTTGGATTCAGCACAAATCAATATGGCCTTGGTAGCGGGCCATGGCCCGTTTACCTGGGGGACGAGTGCGGCCAAGTCGGTTTATCACGGCGCTATTCTTGAAGAAATTTGCAAAATGGCCCTGTTCACCATAACGATAGAACCAAAAGCCATGCCGTTGCCAGAACATATTACAAAAAAACACTGGGAGCGCAAGCATGGGCCCAGCGCCTATTACGGCCAACGGTGACCTGGCCGCAGGGCTTGGTTTGCAAACTCAGCTCGCCGTTTAGCAAGCAACAAAAGCGGACGTAGCTATATTAGCCACTGGAAGAGGGCCCGCTTTCCGTGCGGCAGGGCATGATGAATCGTATCGTGTTTCCGGCCTCATTAAAGCTGAGATGGGTGGCGGCCATTTTTATCAGCGCCAGGCCTCGCCCATAATTTTTTTCTGGGGCGGGCATAGAGATATCCTGCAGATATGCCTTCCAGTCAAATCCCTGGCCTGTGTCAGCGACTTCTACGCCGATAGCCTTAATTGATTTACAGTCGCCGTCCTCATGAAGTAGCCGCAGTTTCAAAATAATCTGTCCGGATTTAACGCATTCACCTTCTCTGTGACGCGGGGCAAAGAGATCGTCCTTGATAGATGACGGCAAGCGCATAATGCCGTGTTCCAAGGCGTTAGCCAGAGCTTCCGAAAGTGCCAGCCGGAAAGATTGAATGCTTTCATTGTCGACTCGGTGCGATTCCAGAAACTCGATGCACCCATATATCGCCTCGCTGGGCGAGTGTATCTTGGGAGTTACGTCAATCGTCAATTCTAAAGATGAACACAATTCCGCCTCATGGTACATCAGTTGCCCCGATTGTTCATGATGCTCGAAAGTCATTTTGATGCCTCGACGCCGACGGCAGGCCTGTCAGTAAAGTCTAAAACAAAATATTTCAATTTTGTAACTTTTTTTAAAATTAATTGAATCCAAACAAATTGATTGCCAAAAACAGCTTTACAGCCAGTCAAATTGTTCCCGCTTTTTTTGCGTTACGCAGTATATGGTAAATTAGCTTAGGTATGGATGCAAAACTCGGAGACGGGTCGCGTTGTCCGCTTCCGCCTATAGGATGCTCGTTGCACTTACAATGCAGTTTTGCGGCTTCGCTGGTTCAATTGAGGATAGCTTTTTTTAGGCAAATCAGTGTACCGCCCCAGTTTGGGACGCTTTACAAGTTATTCTACCATTGCAGGTTCCCAATGCGCAAGTCCATGCGGAGGAGGCACAAATGTTTGCAACCGTCTTGAGGGCATCGGCGTATGCCTTTTCTATTGCGGCATGCGCCATGCTATCAGCCCAGGCCCAACAGGCGCGGAGGCTAGAGTCGAACGTAGTTCATCCCCTGCTGGTCTTGCAGGAGCGCGGGGCCGACCTAAGATATTTTATTGAGCCAGCGGCAAAAAACGAGGTTTTTTGGATAGCCAACAAAGGTAGCCAAGAGGCCCACTTTGCCCCCGTCTGGATAATGCATGACGGCAGACCACAAGGGGTAGGGGAGGGCGAGGGCATGGAGGGCGAGTCCCTCCTCCCGCCTCCAAGGGTTCACATTGGCCCAATGGGGCGCATTTTCCTGATGCCCCCACGAGGCTTCAAAGAGCTGATGCTCACAGAAATACGCGTAGGCTCTGACCAGGGCCCATTTCTGGACGAGGTCCTCCCCGAAGGCGCAGGGAGAGGGGGCCAGAGATGATGCCAGAGAAATTCATTCGCCTGTTTCTTTTTCTGGTAGCTTTGGCTTCGTCCAGCCCGTTGCCTGCCCAGTATTTTTATACCCCAGTAAACCGCCTGTGGAATCGTGACACTGTTTTTCCAGCCGACGGCTTCGTGGTTAAGGATCGCCTCCAGAGCCCAATGTTTGGCATAACCGTGGGGACGATCCCAGGAGCCATGCCGATACCAGTCCATTTGCAGATAGACGGCACGGTCAAGTCATGGGCAAGGACGGGGGGATACATGGTTTTTGACGACCCTCCGACTCCTCCGCCATACCCGCCCCCTACTTTGGTCGAGACGTGGGTGGAAACAGGGCAGGAATTATTTAGGCCCGTTTATGGGACTATTCACTTTGGCTACTACGAACCCGGTTCGACGTTTGGGTGCCTTTGGGAAAAGTCCGTGTTGGTCTTGGAGAACGGGATGGCCGTTGATGGGTTCATTCCATATAGCGCCTACAGCCCAAATCAGGCACCCAAATATCCTGCCTCATTTGGCCTCAGCGGGCCCGGATCGAGCTATGTCTCCCTTTCCGGCGACGGCAATTATGTTGTCTGGGATGCCGTCCTAGCAAGCATAGGTGCCTCCGGCTCCGATTGGTACAGCAAGTTGCAGTCGCAGGCTACCCCGGTGGGTTTTACCACCCCCGACAACTACAAGGTAGTTGTCAGCCAGGACAGAGCAAGGGTGTACAGGTATATCACAAACCTCGGCATGTATCTTCCCGTCATGTGGAAAGACAGGGCCGGCAACAGCGTCACTTTCAAATGGGAGAGAAAGACTTCCGGCCTTCCCTCCGGTGCCCTCGAGATGATTTGCCTGACGATTAACAACGAGCAAAACAAAGGCGCGCAAATCCAATGGGTGGTATATCCTGACAACGGCGTCAATGAAGTAGACATTGTCCGAGTCGACTTTGTCAACGTAAATGCCCCGTCTATGCATGTCAAAGGCTATCCCGGCACGAGCGGCCAGCTACCCCCGGGCCTTACTGCCGCCCTCACCCCCAACCCCTCCCTAGGCATTGGCCAGATAATGGTAGCCAGGCCAAAGACCGGTGGTCCAATATTGAGGCCGACCCAGATAAAGTTGGCTGGCAACAGGGCTGACCTCACCGCATGGTGGACGGTTGGCTGGGCTATTCCCGCCCAGGCGGCGGGCACCAGGAGTGGCACCCGCCAATGGACGCTTACATATGACGGGGTTTATAAAAATCTGATAGCTTCATTTACCGACCACAAAAATCTTACTACGACCTTTGCCTACGCCCAGAACAGCACCGATTACCCCTTTGGGGCGACCACGGCCGATTCGAATCCTCAGTCCTACTGGGCCAACTATCCCCTCAAATCCTTGGGCCTGACAGCCGCCACAACCACTGGCGGTGGCCTGTCCAGCTCCCAGACCTGGAGCTGGAGCGCATCGACAAACAAGGTTGTCCACACGGTATCCTTTAGTGGAGCATCCCTCAGGACAGAGACGGACTATACGACAAGCAAGCCAAAAGACAAAGCAAACAGCGTGTGGAAAAAGCACGAGACCTATGACGGCTCCACTCTGCTTGCATCCATCGAAAACAAGGAGACTGCCGAAAGCGGACTGAACGCCACCCTCACGGCCATATTAAACCAGGAGCACAAAAAGAAAGATGAGCCGACCTACACGCTGACCACGGCGTTGGCCACAGGCACCTACGGCCTGAGGATTGCAAAAAAAACCGTCAAGGATAGTGCAAACAGGCTAGTGCAGGAAACAGTCTACGAATATGCCCAACCAGACTGGGCTGGCCACAATCCTGGTAATCTTTTGACTGCCACCACTACCAGCTACGACAATAATGGGTCGGCTCTGGCCCTCAAGGCGATACAAAAAAACGAATGGAGCGGCGCAAACCTCATAAAGACTTACATGGCCGACCAGACAGGGTTAAAAAAGCTAGGAGTCGACTATGCCTACAATTCGGGCGGAGACCCTGTCAGCGGCATCCCGTTCCTCCAGGATGGCGCCACTGAATACGGCCCCACCCAGACGGTGGCGTACAATACTACAAACAAACAGCCAAACCAAATGAAGGTCACCGACGGCACTGCTACATACACATCAAACATAACTGCCTTTGACACAAACAACCTCCCCACTTCGGCCACCGACCAGCTCGGAGTCACGGCGATAGCCGTCTACGACGACAGAGGCCGCCTAGCCAGCCAGGTGAGGGCGGGCGTGACGGCAACCTACACATATCCGACCGAGCTCAAAATTGTTACAAGCGCCCAGGCCGGTAGCGGTACCCCGTTAGTTTCCAGCCTGGAATACGACCGCTTCGGCAGGCTGATAAAAGCAGAGAATCCAGACGGTAGCGAGACCGAATACACCTATCAGGGCCGAACCACCACAGTTAAGACTAAGCGTAGCGGCGTCCTGCTTGCTACCCAAACACAGACGGTGGATGCTCTTGGCAGGCTCATAGAGGTCGCCGGCCCAGGGGGGGTCACCGCCTATTCATACACCACCGCAGGAGCGCTACCTGGCACATATAAAACGACCGTCAGCCACACCAGGGGCACGAACACACGGACTGTGACAGAGACCCGCAACATTCTCGGCCAGACGCTGGGATTCATCGGCCCCCAGGCAGGCACAATTCACACGTACGCATACGACGGGCTTGGCAACCTGACAAGCCACGCCATGGCCACCTCTCAGGGCACCCAGACCCGCTTGTATGCCTATGATGGCCTGGGCCGACTAACCTCCAGGATCGAGCCAGAGACTGGCACAACTACCTTCAGCAATTTCACTGTCTACGGCAATCCAAAGACAATCAAGGAGACCTTGCAAGGCTCCTCCTACCGCACCCGCAACATGACCTACGATAAATTTGGCCGCCTAACCAGCATGTCAAGCGGGGCAGATTCTCTGACGTATGCTTACAGCGTTTCAAAGCCCCTGTTGACGGTGGGCACGAGGGTCCAGGCGTCGGGTACAGTCGTTCAGGACTACGCATACAGCGCCTACGGCCAGCTATCGGAGGAGAAGACCACGGGTGCCGACTCATTCATAGCAAAGGTGCAGTACGAGTATGATTCCTGGGGTGACATCTCAAGAGTCACCTACCCAGGCGCAGCGTCCAATGCGACAGGCAGGTATATCCATTACCAGTACAACGACAAAAGGCAGTTGCTCAACATAAGACACAACGCCACCTCGGGCGCTGTTCTGGCGGCCCTCACCTATGATTCCCTGGGCAGGAAGCAGGACATAATTTTTGGTTCCGGCGCAAAGAACACGTACACATACAATCCAATAGACAGAATATCCAAGTGGGAAACAAAGCCACAGGGTGCGGGCACAATCACGAACATTTTTTCTTACGATGCCTACGGTTATTTGTCGGGCACGGGCGAGTGGAGCATAGCCAACGACGCATTGGGCTGGATCACGGCGGCCACGGGCCACGGAATAGCCACCACCCACGGCCACGACGCATTTGGCAACAACACGGGCCACCAGGCAACCCCGACCCCGAGCACAATGATCAACTGGAGCTTTCCCTCAATGGTGGGCAACCGGATACCCGCACTGACCTCCACGGGCGCGAGCTCCTGGTGGCAGTATTCGGACAACGGAGAGGCCGCCTGGGTGGGCAAGGCCCCAGGAGGGGGCTACATTCAGCTGGGATGGGACGGATTGGGGCTATTAAAGACCGTAGCAGACGGCAGCAACGCCCACAATTTTACCTACACCCCATCGGGCATGAGGATAAGGGACATCAGGACGGGTTCCTCTCCGCACGACAAAAGGTATGTGTACACGGTATCGGGCGCGCTGATGGCGGTCTACGAGTCCCAGAGCAGGCGGGACATAGTGTATGCAAACGGAGAGGCCATAGTCGAGATTGATCAGGGCAACGCGGTATACGAGTTGCACAATGATCATTTAGGGAGTCCTCGCTACATAACCTCGGGTGCGACGGGTCAGATAGCGGGCAGTCAGGCATTCGGGCCGTACGGGGAGCAGATTTCCGTGTCTACGAGCGGCTATAGGCCATTGACAGGTTACACTGGGCACCTTAATGAGGACAAGACGGGCCTGATTTACATGAAGGGCCGTTATTACAGTCCCCTTTGGCACAGGTTCGTGAGTTCGGATCAGGGTGCTGACCCAGGTAGTCTGAACCAGTATACGTATGGAGGCGGGAGTCCTTTCATGGCGAAGGATCCGACGGGGCTGGCCTGGGTGAGGAGGGCCATGTGGATGGGGGGCGAGTTAAGTGTCAACGGGGGAGCTTCCGAGGCGACGCCAGGGTACTGGCAGTATTACTGGACGTGGATAGACGACGGCGGGCCAGGAGCGGGTGGGGGCATTGGGCCGGGGCAAAATAGCGCATACGCGCAAAAGTCTCCAAGCACGTCCAGCACTCCAAACATCACTGATCCATTGTGCGATAAGCTTGCACAGCTCGGGATAACGAATAAGAATTTCGAGAAGATGAAGGCGGATATGGTGGCTACTATTGCAAATCAAAGCCTGCATATGGGGGTTGGTTCTATTCCAGGTAGTATCCATGAATACGGCCACGTGTTTACCGGCAAGAAATATCATCCTAGCACTCCGCCTACTGATCCAATTTTTTTGATAAATTTGAATGGAAAACTAGTTAATACAGGTTTGGTAAATATTTTTTCAAATGAATATGTGTATGCCTTTCACACACATCCCAATCTAGGTGGTCTAAAATTTGCCGAACCATCGAAAAAACTTGATTTCCCAAATGCAGCTAATTTTATTGGTATGCAACATTTCCTTGGCTGGGATGGTGGTTTTACGCATTATGGTTATAATAATGGAGTAAAATTTAGTAATCAATTGTCAGGTCAGGGGTGGCAGACCATAGACTGTAGTGGGCGATTAAAGTAAAACAGGTGATTTAAATGCGATTTGTAGTGTTCATTCTTGTTATGTCACTGAATTTTTCCTGCAGTTTGAACAATGATTCAGGTAATGAACTCATGAAAAATTTACAAAAAAGTCAAGGATATATAACGATAAAAACTATATTTGATGATGCAAAGCCTAATGAATTGAAAAATAGATATTTTGGAATTATTATTTATTTTGACGTTGATTTTTTGACTTATAAAATCATTAAATCGGCAAATTTTTTGGCCAAATTTCAATATACTCTTGACAATGAATCTATACTCATTGATTATTTTTATTTTCCATGTAATGTTCCATGGGAAGAAAAAACAAATAATAACCAAAGTGCTGATGTATCAGAACAATTTATTAAGTTTTTAAATGAAATTATTGAAAACAATGGATTTGACTTCAACATTGATAATGCTATGCAGATGGAAATACCGTTACCAATCGGGTTGCGGAACGATTTGTTATTAAAAAAAATGCACGCATACAGATATCAAGATAGAACCAAAAACGGGGCATCACTTATTACACTTGACGGAGTCGATTTATTCTTCTGGGGCTTTAAGACAGACAAAATGGAAATCATACGTAGTAGCACCAATTATAGCGAGCCGAGTTTTCAGATAAGCCGAGAGGAAATTTTTGATCCAATTATAAATGCAATACTAGAACGCCATACCACAAAGGAATGGAAAGAAAAAAATGAAGAATGGATTAGAGAGCAACAAATAAAGTGGAAAGAAAGTATGGGCACAGGTTCTTCCAATCGTATTGAACGTACAAAAAAGATATTTTCTGAAAGAGGAATAAAACTTGATTGGGTGGATCAGTATGAACGCTAAAGCCATAGTCGAGATTGATCAGGGCAACGCAGTGTACGAGTTGCAAAATGATCATTTAGGGAGTCCTCGCTTCATAACCTCGGGTGCGACGGTCAGAGCTCTGTAACAAATTTTGTGAAATACCAGGTTGCGTTTAATGGGGATTAAACGCGAAACGCCATAATGAACGTGACGTAGCAACCAAACAAACAGCGATTTGAAAGGACAAAATGGAGGAAAAGTCAGCGTGGAAGCCTCGTGTATCCACTTGCAGGCAAGTGGATACCGAG
>Ga0082212_10003273_pt1 | contig 23091 bp, 19 predicted proteins | sample TergutNt197P3_FD_71548 | JGI IMG/M metagenome (GOLD analysis project Ga0082212, IMG submission 71548) | Neocapritermes taracua P3 segment gut microbial communities from Petit-Saut dam, French Guiana - Nt197 P3 | ecosystem: Host-associated > Arthropoda: Insects > Digestive system > Gut ...
GCTACTTCTTGCCCCACCTTGCATAGCACTGGTACTTCCAGCATTATACCATCCGTCTGCTCCTTTAATTTCAGTATGGTTAATTCCATCTTCAGATGCACCCATAAATGCAATGTCTCCTGGTTTCACTTCTCCTATAGTTGTTATTGGCTTAAATCTTTCTGCCCTGCATATCTCATATGTACGTCTCGCTCCATTAGTTCCATAGAAACTTGCATATCCTGATTCATATAATGCCCAACATACATATGTTGCACAACAAGATAGTCCTGGGTTTTCATTTAAAGAAGCTCTAAATGGCCATGTTAGTTTACAGTCTACTTCTTGAGGATGGTCACATCTGCCTTTTCCACCATTTGAAGTAATTGATGGATTGCTTTGTTCTAAAACGCAATATTTAAAGTCTTTTATTAATCTATGTATTTCACTTGCCTTACTTATAAATTGTTCTAATGAACCATCTGAACCTGTTGGGTTTATTGCTGTACCTGATGATGGTGCATCATCACCTAATAACTTCTCAACTTCATCCATCAATCTTTCATTTTTTGCGTCATAATCAGCTTGTGAATGTATTAATGTTCCATAATAGTTTTCGTTTTTGTCCCATCTTCTTATTGGCCATCCACCTGAATCTACATCTGGCAATACCCATCCTAGTACATCTGCTCTTGGTTCTTTTAAGTCTTCTTTATCAAAATAGTTTAGTTCTACTATTAGTTCTTTTAAATCTTTATATATATAATCTGCATCTAATGAATTCATGTTTTCCAATATGCTAAACACACTTAACGCATCTCTATCTATAGATACTTTTCCTACCAGGTTCATGCCCTCTATAATCTCATATTGTGGTTGGCCCTGCGGATTTGTTTCAGAATACGCATTTCGTATTGTATTTATGTTATTACCTTTATGTACACATTTTATTGTTTGAATTCCATCATTATCTGTTCGCTTTTCAAATACATATATGCTTTTTTCAACTTCTGCAATAAGTGCCTGCTTTTCTGCTCTATTCTTTTTATAAAAGTTGTCTACACTTCCCGCTTCTCTTATTTTTACTTCTCTTATCATATCAGCTTTTTTGCCTGTTCCGTCATATATAAAATATTTATCTTTTAAAAACAGTTCTTTAATTGTAGGGTTTGTTGCAATTCTAACCGCATCTTCTACTTGTGTTATTCCTCCAGACACCACTACTTCTTGAACGTACAATTTTTCTATATCTCCAAACTTTTCATCAAATTTTCTTACTGCTTCTGGAGTTTCATCATTCAATTTTAGCATTTCTGGATTGGTATCATTAATGTTTGCACCAAGTTTATATGCACTCCACTTTCCAGCATATCTACCCTCCATAATTTTGTTTGTTCTTCCAGTTGATTCAATTGAATCTGTAATAACTATTTTTTGTACTGGTATTTTAAATTCTCTTGCAAAATTTGTTAATCCAATATCTTTAGCATAGCTGGTTACAACCGAGTTGTTAATTACATGGTTTAATAATTCTCCTATTCCATATGTTATTTCCTGTTTGGTTCCATCTTCTGTTTCATATTCATATTTTCCATTTTCTACAATGCTTAATACATACTCTCCTTCAAATTCGTCTGGAAGACTGCTTGTATATTTATATCCTGTTTTACCTGCAAACTCACTTTTCTTTGTATATACTTCGAACAACGACCATCTTTCTTTTGTTTCTCTTTCGTAATCTTCATCTGTTAAAACTACCTGGCTCCAATCTCCCCTACCTGTTTCTACAAAATATGTATCTCTAAACCAATGGTTTTTTACTTCAGAAATATATGGCACATATGATTTAAACTTTTGATCTGTCATTGCTTCTAATGCGTCCATAAGTTTATTGTTGTAATCTCTGCATGCGTTAGCTACTGGCCTATATAGGTCTAAACATGGTAGCGAAATAATTCCATTATCTTCAAACGGACACCAATCGTTTCCAGACCCTTCCACATGTTTACAACACCAGCAAATATCTGTTACGCTAACTGGCAGTTCTCCTAAAACATTTTTTAAATTTTCTGTTAAATTATTTATTAGCTGGTCTGTATCTAAAAATTCACTCATCTGTTCATAATATTTGCTTACTGCTTCTTTATATTCATTTGGGTTTATTCCCATATCTAGAAGATTTTTGTCAAAAGAATTTATCTTTGAAAGGTCTATACCCGGAATGTTTACTATATCTAGCGGATTTATATTCGAAAGATTCATATTTGAAAAGTCCACTTTCGAAAAATCTATATTTGAAAGGTTTATGCCTGGTATTTTTATTATGTCTGCCGGGTTCATGTTTGAAATATCTATACCTGGAACATTTAATTTCGAAAAATCTGCTTTCGAAAAATCTATATTAGATAAGTCTATATTTGGAATATTTATTATATCTTTAGGATTTACTTTTGAAAAATCTATATTAGAAAAATCTATATTGGCATTTTTTAATATTCCCATAGGGTCTATTCCTGGAATATTTGCTATATCTAATGGATTTACTTTCGAAATATCTACTTTCGAAAAATCTATATTTGAAAAATCCACATTCGATAGATTTACACCTGGAATTTTTATTATATCTTTAGGATTTATATTTGGTATCTTCATTATATCTGCAGAATTTACTTTTGAAATATCCATTTTAGATAAATCTACTTTTGAAAAATCTACACTTGGAAAATCTACATTCGATAAATTTACACCTGGAATTTTTATTATATTTTTAGGATCCATATTTGGTATTTTCATCATATCTGCAGAATTTACTTTTGAAATATCCATGTTAGATAAATCTACTTTTGAAAAATCTACACCTGGAAAATCTACATTCGATAAATTTACACCTGGAATTTTTATTATATCTTTAGGGTCCATATTAGCCATTCTCTCTACGTCTGCAGGACTTACTTTTGAAATATCCATTTTAGATAAATCTACTTTCGAAAAATCTACATTTGAGAAGTCCACATTCGATAGATTTACACCTGGAGTTTTTATTATATCCATAGGATTTATGTTTGGCATTTTTGCTATGTCTGCAGAGCTCGCTTGTGAAATATCCATTTTAGATAAATCTACTTTCGAAAAGTCTACATTCGAGAAGTCCACGTTTGATAAATTTATACCTGGAGTTTTTATTATATCCATAGGATTTATATTTGGTATTTTCATTATGTCTGCAGAGCTCGCTTGTGAAATATCCATTTGTGATAAATTTATTTTCGATAAATCCATATTTGAAAAATCTATATTTGGAATTTTTATTATATCCATAGGATTCATTTTAGATAAATCTACTTTTGATAAATCCATATTGAAAAGATTTTGAATGTCCATAGTATTCAAATTTGAAATATTTATTATATCTGCAGGATTTATTTTTGATAAATCTAATTTCGATAAATCCAATTTTGATAAGTCCACATTTGAGAAATCCATATTTGATAGATTTGCACCTGGAATTTTTAATATATCTTTAGGATCCATATTCTGTATATTCATCATATCTGCAGGATTTACTTTCGATAAATCTATTTTCGACAAATCTAATTTTGATAAATCTACACCTGAAAAATCTATTTTCGATAAATCTATATTCGGAATTTTCATTATATCTTTAGGGTTCATTTTCGATAAATCTAATTTTGAAAGGTCTATGTTTGAAAAATCCGGCTTAGGAATAGAGTTTTTTAACGCATCTGTAATATTGTTTTTCATACTTTCTGTCATATTTTCCACCATACCTGTAACTCCAAAAATCGGCATTCTGTGTGGAACTGGTGCTTTTTTTCCATCTTCTGTCTTTGCTTCAAATAAATCTTTATGTTTATCGTGAAGTCTGAAATTACCAAAGCTAAACACATTCTGTATAAATGTAACTACCTTTCCAGTTGTGCTTTCTGGATCTATTACTCCCCATATTTTTTCATCTTCTTGTCTTGTTACCCCTCTTGCTTCTTGTATATCTCTTAGTTCCAGCATTTCGCCAGTTTCACTTTTATATAATCCAAGTACTTCTGTTTCCACATCGTGTAATAATAATAGAATTTCTGTATCAAAAGCTTTATTTTGAGTTATTTCCATTGCTAAGTCTGGTGCCATTGTTGCAATATGTAGCGATAAAAGAAGTTCTAATGGCTTTCCATATCTGCCTGTCCAGCCATCTAAACTAAATACTTTTGAAGTATTGTTAAACCATCCTCTTGTTAATTTTAATGTTTTTGCATCTCGATCTATTTCAATTTCTCTACTACTAGGAGGGCTTCCTATATTCCCTATTTCGCCACCATCTTTATATATTGCTATTAATCCATCTCCATATTTTGGGTCTCCTCCAAAAACTGACCTCCATAGGTCTTGTGTTGTAATTGCCACGTTTATAATTGGCATCACAGATAACCACTTTCTCCAGCTACTTTGTTTTTCTGAAATTGATTTATAACTTATATTTTTGTTTTTAAGAATGTAAACTAAGTTATCTGATACTAAAAAATTGTATATTGGTTCACTCTTAATTTTTGCTACAGCATTATCTTCAAATCTCAAAACACCCATATTTTTATCTAATGTTACATTATCGTTTTCATAAAAATATGTTCCGTCTAAATTCTCTTTTTTCTTCTTCGCCTTAGTTGCTGGAACCTCATCTTCTGAAACAAATCCGTACCCTTTTAAATCATACCCCATACTTTCTATATAGTCTGCTGTTTCTGCTATTTCTATGTAATCTGGTTCCTGGCTACCATTCGTTACTGATGTACACCATTTATAGAAACTGGTTGCCATCGCTTTTATTTTTCCTTTAACCATTCCCGGCATAAACACAAAAAACGATATTATTCCAATAAGTATAATAAGTACCAATATTATTAAACCTGCTATAAGTATAATTTTGGCTAATGGCGCTGCCATAGAAACATTTTTTAAAAGCTTGGCTTTTTGTGCAAGATCTTTTACATTTTTTAGGTTTTTTGCGCTATCTAATAAATTACCAACTTTATTTCCTCCAGGCATCCCGAACCCATTTTCTCCTGCTTGTTCTCCTCCTGTTTGTTCTGCATTTTCTCCACCTTGCTCTCCACCTGTTTCTTCTGTGCCTTGTTCTCCTGCTCCTTGCTCTCCCTCTGGTTGGCTATTTTCTTCTTCTATTGGTTCTTGATTATTTCCTTCTTCCATTGTTATCACCTCTCTACTTTTCTACTATTGGAATCTGCATACTGAATTTTGCTATTGCATTTTCTATTTCTTCCATTATTGTTTCATATCCTATTTCTTCTTCATCTGCACCTGAATATTTTTCCATAATCCTCACAGCTCCTAGCACAATACTTCCAGACTGTTTTCCATCATCTGAAAATTTTGGGAAAGCCCATGTTAGTTCTTTACTTTCTTTTGGTTGTAGCACTACATTTTCTGCATTTCCTCTTTCTCTAAATTCATTTGCAAGTTGTAATGTTATCTCATTAAGTTCTATCTGGTCAGATATTACTACTATATAATCAGACCTGTTTGTAAATTTAATTTTATATGTTTCTATACTGTAGTTTACTATTTTTTCCAATATATCTACTTTTAAATATTCGTTTTCTGCAACACTTTTTATATCTGCTTGTCTTATATAGTTTCCTACTAGCATTAATAACGTGCCATCTCTTAATCTTTCAAATGTAATTTTTTCTTCTGTATAATTATATACCTGACCTGTAAGACCAGTTGCTAAAATATTGTCTGTATATTTTATCTGATATATATACATTCCATCTGAATTAGAATAATTTTGTATACTATATTCTTTTTTAGTTGGCATTTTAGTTAGAACATGCCTTTGAAAAGCAAATATGTCGTTATTAAAAGAATATTTTCTACATTCTTCTGAAAGCATTGCAAATGCTTTTTGATAATTCCCATCATTGCAATACCCAACATACTCTTCTATTTGTTTTTCTATTTGTTTACTTACAGTATTTGGTACTGCACTTGAAGAATCCATTACAGATACATGTGGTGTATATGTAATTTCAGGTACTGCTGGTGGCTCATATTTTTTCATCATTTGATTAATTAAAACTATAGCCAGCCATATTAAAATTGCAATCCCTATTATTTTTTTGTATTTTCTTATGAAACGTATTATTTTTAATCTCAAATCTGCTCGCATTTTTTACACCTCCACACTAAAAGACAGCTCAATATCTGCAAAATCATTTTCTCTTATTACAACATTTATTTCTTTTGCCTCATCTTTTTTTCCGTCTAGCACATCTGTTAGCTCTACCCAAAGTACATATGTGTTGCCATTTCTTTCTATATTTGTATAATTTAAACTAGACATTCTAGGAAATGAATTTTCTACATATTGTGTAAACTTGCTTAATGTATTAAAATAATTTTGTTTAAATTCTGGGTACAGCAAATCATATGCTGTTTCATATGATTTGTTCTCTATTAGATCCATAAAATATGAAAAATAATAATTCATTCTCTCTCTTTCATTCATGTTTTTCAAAAGTGCTATATCTATTTGCCTAGTTGAGTTTTGGTTCTCTTCAGTTCCAATTGCTACATTAATTTCCTGTTCATTTTTATTAATCTTACTTTTTAGGTTTGACAAAATTGCTGAAATAATAATTAATATTATTAACAATATAATTACTGTTACAATAAGATTTTTTTGTTTGTTTTTTTGTGAATTATTATTTGTGTTCATATTTTTTTCCCTTCTTTCTAAAAAATATCGAATCTCTTTTCTGCACTTACTGATTTTTATAACACTCCAGCATTTATTTCGTTTAGTTTTTTACTTACTTCTTCTAGTTTTTTAGTCTCTTTATCTATATTTTCTCCAGCTCTACTTTTAGCAACCATTACGTCCATTAACCTGTTTTCTAGCGCCTTTCCTGCTTCTACATCTCCTTCAACTTCAAATTTCTTTGTCAATGTTTCTACTACTCTTCTTTCAACGCTCTCTTTTGTTATATTCATTCCGTTCTTTCTTTGTTGGCTCCAATCCAACTGCTTCTGCCTGCTGAATCCCTTCATTTATTTTTGATCTGTTTATAAAATCAGAATATTCATCTATTTTGCCATCTTTTATTATTTTATCTATATCTGCACTGCTTTTAGGAACCCCTCCATTTAGCCCTGTAACCATGTTGTTTACTATGTCTCTCATTTTTTGTGCATCAAACTGTTCTGGATTTGTAATTTGTTCACGTTTTATTTCTGCTAAAATACCTTTTGCATCAAGTGTACTAGGTTGTACTCCACCAAAAGCTGCTCCTATTGCTCTTTTTATCTCTTCTACAGTATCTTTTAATTTTTCTTGCATATTAGTTGCTTCATATTCTCCAGTTGCTCCTGCAGATTTAACTGATTGGAAAAACGCTACTGCATCTTCTGGATCGTCAAAATTTCTGCCCATACTTTGTTGGAAAACAAGTAGTTCTTCTAAGCTTTTCTTTACTGTTTTTGTGCTTGACTTCATAAACTCACCTGCCATACCTGCCATTGCAGTACCTGCTACCATTGCTGCTATTGGCCCAGTACCTGGTGCTCCAAACGCCATACTTCCTGCTGCAAATCCTGCGCCAGCTTTTACCATCCCTGGTGATTTAAGCATACGCCATGTACCTGAACCCATAGTTTTAAATCCACGAATAACTTTGCTACTGGTTTTATCTTGATAATTCTTTATTTTAGCAATATCTGCTGCTTTGTCTGCTGCCGCATTTGGACCTGTATATGCATCATCCCTCACTCGTTCTTTCGCTTCTCTATATTCTTTTCTTTTGCTGTCTACTCTTTCTCTCATATCTCTTGCAGTTGTTTTTACTTTTTTATAAGCACTTCCAATTGCTCTAACTGGTGCTGAATTTTTAACTGCAGTTGTTGCATTACTAATTTTAGTTCCTGCTGCACCTACTAAAGGCATACTTTTAAGTGCGTTTCCGAATTTTTCCTGTTCCTTTCATAATACCAGATGCTTTTGCCATGTTTATTCCTTTTCTTGCCGCTCCAGCTGTATTTTTTGCAATTGAAGGTAGTTTCATAATTGCTGCTGTTGCCACTGCCATAGATGCTGCTGAAGCTGTTAGCGAACTTGCTTTATCAAAACTAAATATTTTTGTTACTATTTTTTCTCCATCCCAAATAAATTTCATACACATTATTGCAAGCACGCCTGCAGCTAAAGAACCCGCAAAAAGTCCGCCTGAAAGTATTTCAAGTGCTACTCCAACAAATACTAAATACAATATACAATGAAATGGCTGTATTAAAATATTGTAAACAAATTCTTTAAGCCATGCGTCCAATGCCTGCGATTTTTTATCTGCTACCTTATCTACCGAATATGTTATAGCTATTAATGGTGAAATTAATATTAAAAATCCTACTGTTAGCATACGTTTTATATATGAAAGTAAAAAAGCAAATGTCATTATCATCATCATAAAATAACATGCTAATGCTCCCCATGCTGCAATTGTAGGTTTTAAAGATGCAACAATAAGATCTCCTGTATAGTTTTGTATATTCATATTTCCTGCCATATTCCATAAAACTCTAACAAGTGCCTCATTACAATTTATTGTAAACATTATAATATAATGAAGAACAAACACAAGTGCCAAACTTGTAACCCAATCTACAAGCATTCGCTTATATTCTGCTTTTTCAGATGCTATTGTTGATATTGCCATACGTATTCCTATATATATTAAGATTAACAGTAATATACTAAGAGACAATGTTCTAAGTACATAATACCACATAGCTACTGCTGTTCTCATTCTGATTATTGCCCCATCTTGAGTTACTCCTACTGGTGTTAAATCCAAAAAGTTTACATCTACCAATTTTATTTGATTAAAAAATATTGTTGCTGGTGTTACCAATTGTATTGGCGCATCTGCTCCAACTGTTGCAACAAGTGATAACAGTGAATGTAGTAATGTTGCTCCTATTAAAATTGGCATCCTAACTATCCATGTTCCTATTCCTACTATTCCACCCATTCCACTTAATATAGTATTTATAGCTGTGCCACCTGACCTTTGTGCAAGATTGGCATCACTTTCTACTGCACCATATACTGGACTGGATATAACAACATTAAAAATTGTTATAAATATTAACATGCAAATTAATAAAATTTTAATGGTTTTTCTCATACTCTGTTCCTTCTTTCACTTATCATTTTTATTACATCATCTGTATTTGGTATTTCCTTAATCTCTTTTTCCATTTCTTTACGTTTTTGCTTTTCTTCGTCTGCCATTGGTAATGGAGCTATTTCCATTTCCTTTAACCTTTCAGTTCTCTTTCCTGGCTTTCCTAATGTAGCTTTTGCCAATTTTGCTGCTTCTTTTCTGTTTTTTAGAAGTTCCTTAAACGTTTTTTGTAAATCTTCTTGTTGCTTATTTTTTATAACAATTCCATTATCTTCAGTTTCATTTCTTTCTGGTTTAGGATTTATATTTTTAGCATAGTCTCTTTGTGCATCTTCAAGTATTAGATATGCTTCATTGTTTATTTTTGTTTTTTGAGTTTGTTTCATCTCTCTTACTACTTCTTCTGTATTAACCTTTGGCTTTTTATTTTCTTCTGGTGATGTACTTGCCATCGTAGAATGTATTGCCTGTACCATTTTTACTATACTTGACGGAATTTTTTCTTCTGGCTCTCCTTCAATTTCAATTTTCTTTTTCTTTAAATCTTCTTCTGTTTCGCTTGTGCCTTTTGTTCTTCCTTTATTTATAACTTCATTTCTTTTTTCATTGGTTTTCTTCATAACTTCCATTAATGCTTCTGGTGTAAAATCTTTTGGGTTTGTTATTTTCTCTTCTTTCATAACTTCTACAAAAGATTTCTGTGCCAGTTCTTGTGTGTTTGCACTTTCTTTTCCTTTATCTAGCACCGCTTTTCTATTTAAAAGTGTATCTTTTAAATTTGGAATAAATTTTTCTATATCTTCATTTACATCTTTTAGACCTCTTCTTTCTAATATACCAGTTAATTCATTAACTACTTCTTTGTTAATATCGCCTCTATTTAAATCCAATCCAGCAATATCTGTTTGGCCTTTTCTCATGGCAACTTTAATTATTGCATCATCTATAGCTTTTGTTGGTGCATCTGTTTTTATTTTTGTTACTTGAACTTCATTTATAGTTATGGTTTCTTCTGAATTTCTTCTTCTATTATCTTCATTCGCTTCACTTGGTTGTTCATATGTTTTTTTTATTTCTTTTTGTTCACTTATCCATTCTTCTAAAATCCCATCTTGTTCTTGTGCCTCTTCTTCTTCATTGGTCATATAATTTGATTTATATTGCTCTTTTATTTGTTCGTCTGCTTCTTCTAACGTGATTTCTTCTTCATCACAATCTACCTGCACATTAGTAAATTCTACATATTTTCCGTCTTCAACTTCAACTACAGTTCCCTCTTCTAGCTTTTCTTCAAATCCTAGTTGCTCATATTCCTTTTGTTCTACTTCTTCTTGTCTTTCCTCGTTATTTGCCTCTACATTATCCATTGCTTCATTTACTGCTTTAAATATTTCTTTTTCTACTGTTGTTGCTTTTTGTTTTTCCATTCTTTTTATTGCTTTATTTATTTGTTTTACATGTAGCCTGTCCATATCGTGCATATTATTAGATAATAATTTATTATAATTTCCGAACATGCCAAGTGAAGCAATATTAACAACTGCCTTCCCACCTTTTAACAAGCTATATAATGCACCATGGTTTTGTTTAACATTTTCTACAACCTGATTATTCCTTATAGCTTCTGTTTCTTCTCTTGCCTGTTGTTCTATGGTTTTTATTGCGTCAACTTTATTTCCATATCCTGCCCATGTAAATGTTCGCTTTCTCTCAGGTTTGTATACTGTATTTGGTATTTTTTTCCCAAATAATTTTCCAGAATTGTATAACCCTGTAGCCAATATTGGTAAACCAACTTTAGGATTATCTATCATAATTGGTAAACCAGCCATACAACCTGCGAAGCCTACTGTCATATTTTTTATTAACATTAAATCTTCTTTTAATAACTGCTTATCTTTAAATGTTAATCCAAAAAGGTTTTCTAGTGCTAAATTTTGCAAAAATGTTGCTCCTGCACCTTCTTCATTTGTTTTTGGTTCTCTTTTAAATATTCTTCCTGGGACCTTTCTGGTCTTTCTTCTCTTTCGTTTTAATTTTCCATCTCTTTTTTCAACATAATTTCTTGTGTCGAAAAGATTTTTCATTTTTGCTTTAAATACATCTTTTGTTGATATATTGTCTCTTGCCATTTCTGCTATTTCTTTATCAAGCTTTTTCTTTGAATTTAACATTCCTTTTTCTTCTTTTAACAACTCATTATATTCGTCTTCTTCTTCATCTGTTCTTTTTTTCTTATTTCTTAGCTCTTCTAATCTTCTTAATCCCTCTTCATCTTTTATATATTTTCTTATTCTTCCTTCAAACACCTCTTCATCTGATTTCCTTTTATAACTGCCATCTGTATTTTCTTCATCATATTCATCTATACTTCTTCCTCTGCTTATTTGCATTCCTGCTATTCCTGCCATAGCTCCGCCAAAAGCCATCGAAGTAGCCCATCCAATTGGTTTCCCAGCAAGTTTCATTGCTCCTTTTTGATATTTCATTGCCATTTTTGCTGCCTGACTACCAACCATTATTCCAGCAACTCCTTTAAATGCTGTAACCATTTCACTTGCACCTGTTTCCATTGCATTACTTGCCATTGCACTATCTGAAAATTTAAATATTCTTCTAAATAACTGTTCTGCTTTTGACATAAAGTTTAAAAGCATAAATGCTATTATCGCTCCAGGAATTGAATCAAGTGATATTATAATCATTGTAGAAACAAATACTGTATATATAAGTGCATGTACTGCTTGTATCATAACAGTCATAAAATACTCTGTAAACCATGTTCCATATATTTTGGATTTACCTGTCATAACTTTATTTACTGCATAAGCTACAGAAACTGCAGGTGCAATTAAAGTGAGTATTACTATTGTTAAATACCTTTTAAAATATATAAATGAAAACTTTATTGCATACCAAACAAGTACCATATACATTATCATGCCTGTTGTTCCATTAATAAGTTTTGCATCATATGCTCTTGTTTTCACTGCTTCATATAGGCTAAGTTCTACTCTGCCACCTGCAGTGTTGGAATATTTGTTTAAATCAAATTCTTTTGACATGGCATCTTGTACCATTCCTACTTGTACATTGCTAAACATATGTACCAATGTTTCGTTAAGTGTTATTACTAGTAGCATAACATAATGAATCGAAAACACCAATATAATTCCAACTACCCAATCTAAAAGCATTTGTTTATATAATGCTTTATCAGATGCTATTGTAGATATTGCCATTTTTATTCCTACAAATATAAGTATTATAAGCATTACTGCAATTGAAACACTTCTCAATACATAATACCAAAAAGCTATACTTGTTTTTATAGTTACTACTAAACTCTCCCCTTCTTCTGCGGCATTTACAACACAAGGAAAAAACAACAATATTATTACTGCTATTGCTAATACTATCCCAATTAATCTTGTGTGTAATTTCATGTTTTTCCCCTTTTCTTTAATTAATAATTGATAATTAATAATTAATAATTAATAATGATGGTGGAAATTTGCTAAAGCAAATTTCTAATTTTTAATTTTTAATTATCAATTTCCTTTAGTTGTCCAGTTGCTGTGTATCTTCTGTCATAATCAAATTTGAATATATTTACATCAAATATTGGTACTCTGTTGTATACTATACTTTCTATTGTTATATTGTCTGATGACTGTGTATTTAGTTCTGTAGAACCTGGCATTACCGATTCTTCATCTGTTGTTGCTTTAAACAAGCTTGTAAGTAGCCACTCCACAAGTGCAGTCCAGCCTACAAATACCATTCTAATTCCCATTGTTATAATTCCAAGCAAATAATCTAACATTTTACCTAGAAATGATGTAATACTAAAATCTAAAAAACTTTTAGATGTAGTGTACGAGCCCTCTACTGTACCCCCATAATAAAATTCTGCTTTGTTTACCTTGTTTGCATGCACAGGAGCCCCGCCAAATAAGACGGCTATTATCATGAATATTATTAAGATCTTCTTTAAGTATGTCTTCATAGTCCACTCCTTCTTTAATTATTAATTCTCCTCATTTCTGCTTCAAAAACATTGTCTACTTGTAGCTTCGATATAAATTCTGTATGTTCTAAGTAATTGCTAATTGTACTTTGTTCCATTTCAAAATTATTGTAAATTATAATTCCATTTGTGTTCTCATAATTAAATTTTATATCAACTCCTTTTAACGGATATGATATAAAAAAGTATGTATCGCTATAGGTATATTCACTGTAATCTGGCCAAAGGTAGGTTAGGTCATTCATAAAATCTAAAAGGTCTTTTTCATCATTTAAAAACTCATCTACCAGTTCCAAAAACTCTCTATAGTTACATTTTTCTTTTCTATATACAGAAATATAATCTTTACCAAAAAATATATAAATATCGCTACATTTATATCCTATTACTTTTTTGTCTGATGATTCAAAACTTGGGGTCCCTAGCTTGTTTTTTATTATTTCAAAATCCATCCCCACTATTAGCCCATTTGCCACCGCATCTACATATTTCTCGGTAAAAACTATATTGTATATTTTGCTGTCTATTCTCCTTGTTTCTATTCCTTCAAAGTATATATAATAATTGTTAACTATTTTTTCTCTTGTTCCAAAACTTATATCGCCTTTCCAATTATTGTTAATTGCAGTTATTAATTCAGGTGAATTTATAACTATTTCAGTTTCTTTAATTTTTTTGTAATTCTTTAATCCTATTTGTGAGTCCATATATGTAAAATAATCTTCAATTTCATTTATTGTTATTGTTTGAATTTTATTGTTTGCATTAGTTACTTTAATTTCTATATTGTTTTGTGAATCTATTAATATAAAACTTCTATAATTTAAAACTCTCGCTACTCCATAAATTATGTCATTAAAAAATTTTTCGTTACTTTCGTCATTTGTGTAAAGTGGCTCTTTAAACACTAGCATTATATCTATACTAAATCCATCTGTTTTGCTTTTACTTTCTCTTATATATTTACAGTCATAATATTCTATTACCTCTTCTACTGTATCAAATACTCCTAAAACATTTATTGGTTTTTGACTTATTTCTTTTTCTACAATATTTAAAAGCATAAGTAAAATAATTAATATAAATACCAAACAGCCTGCTATAATTATAATTTTATTATTGTTGTTGATTTTATATTTTTTCATTTAGTATTCCTTCTATCTTTTTCAATAATGTGTATATAGTCTTCTGGGTTTACAGTTATTAACCCGTCTTTTACCCATCTTTTGGTTTTTTCTGTAAAATAATAATTGCTGTAAAGAGTTATTCCACTTGGGTTATTATTTCTTATATCTATTTTCACTCCTAAAAGCGGAACTGTAATATATGCATTTTGTCTAACATCATCATATTCATATAAATCATAAAGTCTCGACCAGTTAAAAATAACACTTTCTGCAAATTTTTCTAAATCTTTATTTTTTAAATATTCTTCTAAATCTTCTTCAAATGTAACGCTTTGCCTATAGCTATATCCATATACCGATATCTCATCTTCATAAAAGAAAATATATACATCTTCTAAAATGTACCCTAGGTATCCATCTCTAATGCTCCCAAATGCAACTTGTTTATATGTTTCATTTATTTCTTTAAGTGGTGTACCAACTTTTATATCTTTAATAACTGGTGGTTCATAGCCACTTAAGAAAACTATATTTTTGGCTATTCCTTTATCATTTCTTGTTTTTATAGTGGCATTTTTATATAATGTGTAACCATTGTTTAAATCAGTGCCTTCTCCCAGCCCTGCTCTTGTATACCCCATTCCTCCATTAATAATATCACTTAATTCCATAGACTGTACTGTCATTTTTTCTTCTTCTGGCCTACTCGCTTCTTGCAGTTTAAAATATGTATCTCCATTTATTTTTCTATAATAATCTTCTTCACCATTTATCTTAATTGTACATGTCCCATTTGAAGAAAATATTACTTGTATGTTTATATCTTTTTCTTCATCTATTAAGCAGAAGTTCTCTTGTCTTAATTCAATTATGTTGTCTATTATTTGGTCGAAAAATATTTTATTGCTTTCCCCGTTTTTATCGTATAAATCATATTTAAAATCAACATATATGTTAAGAACTATGTCTCCAGTTTCTTTTATATAAACAGATTCACTTTTTTCAATTACTTCTTTTATTGTAGTTGGTGTTTTTTCTGTATTTGTTATGCTTAATCCACCGTTTGTTTCTTGCTCTTTTGTTAGAAAATTAACAACAGTTATTAAAACTATTAATATCATTAGTAATAATATTAAAATTATAATAAGATTTTTGAGCTTCATTTATTGTCCCCCCTGGTCTTTTTTGAAAGCATTGTCTAAGCTTCTCATAGATGCCGCTTCTCTTAAACTGAATATCTGTTTTACCATTTTCTCAGCTCTACCTAATGCCAATAAAAATACTAGTCCAATTAATGGATATGATTGTGCTATTGCTCCTGCTGAAAATATAAATACTAAATATATAATTGCATGTACTGGTTGTACAAATACGTTCACTATAAATTCCTTAAACCATGTGGAAAATGCCTGAGCACGGTCGTCCGAAACTTTGTCTATTGAATATGTAATTGTTATTAAAGGTGCAATTACTATTAAAAAGCCTACCATAAAAACCCTTTTCATATATGTAAGGAAAAATTTTAGTTGTATAAACACCAAAAACCAATACATAATTGAATATAGTACTATTCTCCAACCAGAAACTCTAAATATTTCCGTATATAAAAATGTCATTAATGTAGATTCAAAACTTTTTTCTCCGTGCGTCTATCAACATACTTCTCATATGTACACACATGTTGAGTAGCATTTCTCCAATAGCAATCATAGCCATCATTATATATGGTAGAAAGAAAAGAATTACCACACTTTCTACCCAGCTTATTAACATCTTTTTATATTTTGCCTCTTCTGAAGCTATTGTTGATATTGCCATACGTATTCCTATATATATAAGAACCAGAAGTCCAACTGCCAATGCTATTAATCTGCAGATTGCAAACCACATCTGAACACTTTCTTTTATTCTGTTGCTTGCATTTGCTGTATTAAATTCATCATATGAGCTAGTCCCTTCTATTCCTATTGAATAACTGCTTCCAGTATTAAAAAAATTTATATTAAATAATGGCAACCTGTTAAATACTACTCTGTCAATTGTGAAAAAAAACTCATCTCCTTCGCTTCCTACATTGTTTCCAACTGTAGTGAAGTCATTGTCGCTTGATGCTAAAGTCATTAATATATTAATTGTAAATGGTATAAAATCTATAATAATTGTTATTATTGCTGCTATTGATGCTATTACAGCATTCCCAAAATTATTTGATGAAAGAGTTGTTGTTTGCCCAGCTGGGCTTTCTACCTGCCCTTCATGCATCATTCCTTGCACTCCAGTTGGTGATACTACCTTTTCTTTATCTGTTACTGGCTCTTTTGTTGGGTTCCCCTGTGCATCTAATGGTATTACATTACCATCTTCATCTATTAATCTGCCACTACTATCTCTTAACAATACATCTCCTGTTGTTTTGTCTTTAAATATTGAATACTCAAGAGTGCCTGACCCCAGAGCACCTGGCTCCGCATAGGCTAAGTTTGGTATTATGAAATTAAATAATATTAATAATATTAATATATTACATAATAGTTTTTTCATTTATCCCTCTACTTGTGCTTGTTTTTTTGCTTTTTCCATTGCAATTTGTTTAGATAAGTTTGTTTCAACAAATTCAAATTCTTTTTTGGTTGGTTGTATTGCAAGTATTGCTGAGTCTCCTCCAACTTTTATAAGTCCTTCTCCTCTACTACATGTTATTAAAAAGTTTGCTTCACCTTCACTTAACTTAAATACTTTTTTTAAGTATTCAATTTCGGATTTATCTTGTGCTAAAAACAGTTTTGTATCTGAAGATGTAAGTATGGCTTGTGCTTCTTGTTTTTCATAAAAGTCTTGGAATTTTTGCGATATAACTGCTAATGAAACATTTCTTTTTCTGGCACGTCTTGCCATTGTGTTTAAAAAGTCAACCGCTTCTGGATATGGAAGTAACATCCACGCCTCGTCCACTAGCACTCGCTTCATAGATGCTTTCGATTTATCTTCACTATTCTTCTTAACATATTTTTCCCAAACCCAAGAAAGTAAAACCTGCTGTGCCAATGGACGAGCAAATCTTTCCTCCAATTGAGATATATCTAAGTTTATAAATGGTACTCCATCTAATAATTCAAATGTAGATTGTCCATCAAAATATGCCATTTGTCCAAAATATTCTCTAACATATTGCCTCATAACTTTTACAAGATAACTGTAATGGAACCTGTAATCCTGGTTATCGTTTTCCTGAGCTTTTCTGCATATTCTTTTATACCAAGAACCTATTGTAGGCATGTCTTTTTTTGTTCTGCCTAAATAGTTTTGTGTTAGCTTTATTTTTTTATCTTCTTTTCTATATAAGCTCTCAACATTATTGTTTATACCAAGCTCTGCATATTCTTCAAAAACAGATTCTGATATAATTTGTTTTGTAAGCTCATTTACTTCTGTACTTTTTGTACTTCCTCTTGCCATTGTAAGCAATCCCTGGGTAACGTCTTCCACTTTATTTTCTATATTTAAAACTGCTCTTTCTTTTCCTGTTATTTCATCTTTTTGTAACTCTGGCTCAACATCGAAAAGATTAATAATTGTTTTTGAATTCGGGCTTATTACAACATTTACTCCCCCAAGCGATTCTGCAACAACACCATACTCACCTTCAGCATCTAGTGCTAAACTTTCAATCCCCATAAGGATAGAAGAACGTGCTGTTAACATTTTTATAGTAACAGATTTACCCGCACCAGATTTACCAAATATAACCATATTGTAGTTTGTTAGTTTTGAGCTAAAGTTATCGTAAAGTACTGGTAACCCAGTTTGTTTATTAAATCCCAGTGGTATACCTTTTTCATGTCCTACTTCAGATGTGAAAAACGGAAATACTGTAGACATTGCTCTTCTATCAAATGTATGTGATTTGGAAATTTTATTATCACCAAATGGCATGTTTGACCTCATCGCCTGATCTTGCATTGCCCAAGCTGGTTTTATATCTATAAGATTTTTTGACATTTCACTAGATAATAAATCTGTATATCTATCTAGTTCATCCATACTGTAGGCAAACAAAGTTGATATAACTGTTGATTCAAAAAGTTTATTAAACCCAGCTGCTATTGCATCACGAAGTTCTTCCGCTTCCAATCTCTTTTGTAATATAATTCGCTCTCTGTTTATATCTCCTCTATCTATAGCTACAATTCTCTCAGACTCCAGTTCATTAATTGTTCTGTTTAAATCTGTTTGTGAAGTTGCTTCACTAACTGGATTTATAAATACAGACACATTTACATCTCCAAATGTATACATGCCTCTTAAAAATTCTGGGAATGTACACATTCTTGGAAGATTCGCCACTATCATGCTTCTTGCATATCTTACTCTTGAAGATACTATTTCAATATGATTTGTATAGCTCGCATCAATTCCACCTGGTGCTATTAGAGATTTTATGTTTTTTTCATTTTTCTTAAAAACACTTCTGTCAATTTTTAATTTATCTAACTCATTGCTTGATTCCTGTTTCTTTTGTTTAAACATTCTGCTCTCCTCCTTCCCTTCTTCTTATTACTTTCCTTTTCTGCATATTCTCCGAAGAAGTTTCCGAAAGTTTAGGAGTTCTCGCTGGTTCAGTTTTTGCTGGTTCGCTAGATTTTTTAACTTCATCTTTTGCCAGCTCATATACTCTTGGGTCCAGCTGGTCTTCGTATGTATCTAGAAGTTCTAATGCTTTCTCTTTTACTTTCTTTTGTTTATCCATTTGCATATCTAGGTCTTCTAATTGTTTCTTTTTATCTGCTTTTAATATACTGTCTGTTGCCATATCTATTGCCGATATATTTATTTCTTTATCTAATCTTTCTTGTTTCTTTTGCAATACTTCTTTTCCAGTACTGTACAATGCATCATATTGTGCATCTAGCGCTTTTGAAAGCTGTAACAGTTCCGATTCATCTCTGTTATATGCTACATACAGCAATTCTCCCAGCTCTTCTGAGTCCAATATTTTACATCCTATTTGAGATGTTCCCAAACCACTTGCTACATTCTGACACCTTGTATAAAGTTCAGAAAAACACATATTGTATAGTTCTTCTTTTGAATAATTTTCCAATCCACCACCAAGTTCAGCTGTGTAGTAAGAAACTATAACATAAGTTCTTTGTTGTAAAATATTTCTGTTTGAGCTTAACTTTTCAACATAGTCTGTTATATTTATTCCATAGTCCAATACATTTGCTTTTCGTTTTCTTTCAAACTCCAGTTTCTCCTGTACCGACTTATTTCCAGATGCTCTCGCCTGTATTATTTTTGTATCAATTTTTTCTAAATCTATAGCTACTGTATCCACTCTTTCTTTGTATTTAGCAATTATTTCTCTTAAATTTAATGTTCTACTTTGAATATATAACTGTATAGGAAATCTTAACGTATTTAAAAACTGAACAAATCCTTCTTCAACTCCAAGTTTTTCCTGTTCAGACATTAAATCATAGTTAACTCCATTACATTGCAAAACCATTATATGTTGCGAACCTTTTTTTCTTACTATCATGTTATCTACTATTTCTTCAAACTCCATGAAATCAAAAATAGCTTCTGTTGTAAGTTCTCCTTTAAACCTTCCATAATCTGCCGGTTTTTTCCCATCTGCTTTTTTGTCTTGTATTGCTTCTTCTGTTTTTTCTTCAGCTTCTTCTCTGTTCCTCAGTAAAAAAAAGTATGCCAAAACTAGTGCACCCATAATGAATAAAAGTACAAATATCATTACTTGAAGTACTGGTATTACATTTTCCATCTATTCTTCCTCCTTTGTATTTATGTATGTATACATCTTTCTGTTCTTTTTAAATTTTATATATCTAAAAATTATTTCACTTATTGGCTCTCCACCAATCCTTTTTGTAACTGGTATATAAGTTATTGTTGGTATTTTTACAGCACCTATTACAAATCCTATTAGTGCGAAAATTGCCATCATAATTATTCCTACCATCTTCATTCCCATAGCAGAAAATATAAGTAGCCATATTGAGCCTACCAATGCTCCTATCGCTGTAGATATAAGTGACTTTATTGTAAAAATATAGAGAATTCTTGATTCCCCTCTGTAGTTACGCGGTATGTTGTATGTTCCCATATCTTTTCCTCCTTTGTACTAAATTCCTCCCGTTATTCTGCTTGCTATAAGTATAGTCATTCTCCATATACTCCATGCTCCAAATATTACAATACATGATACCACTAAACCTACTAGCTGTTGTTTCAATTTAGCCTGTCCTTCTGGGCTTGCTGTTATATACTTTATTCCCATAAATGTTGTAACAATAACCAACACTCCTGTGGCAATCATTAATAATATTTGACCTATATTAACAAGTGGACTTGTTATTTCGTTTATCCCATTTCCCAATTCAGTTCCAGCCCTGTCTCTGCCTGTTGTAAGCCAATTTGTCACTTGATTTTCCATACCTGTTAAATTCATCGCATTTGCTTCAAATTTTAGTATGCAAAAAGCATTTAAAATGATTAATATTAAAATTGTACACAATACTATTTTTTTCATCTCTATCTCCTTGTTTTATAACATATTTTCCCTTATTTTAATTATACCTAAAAATATATTTTTTTTCAACATTTTTCTATAATGTTCGCTATATTTAATACAAATGTAATGAAAGAGTAACAAACGAGTCAAGGGGACAGAGGAAAGTTATACAAAGGGGACGGAGGAAAGTGTTCAAATCTTCAGATTTGAACACTTTCCTCCGTCCCCTTTGTATAACTTTCCTCTGTCCCCTTGACTCGTTTAAGTTGTTGGAAGTGCTGACTGTGTAAAGCTCCACATTACTGCAACTAAATTTACTGCTCCAAATAACAATACTGATCCAATCAATATTGGCATAGCTTGTTTTTTTATTTCTGCTTTTTCCTCAACACTTACTATCATATATTTTATACCAAGTATTGTAACCATTACAATCGCAATACCTGTACCTACTACTTGCATTAAAACTATAATGCTATTTAAAAATCCTCCTAGCCTGCCTTGCTCACTACTGGTATTTATATTTCTCATACTATCTGTTAACTCGTTCATAGTTACAGCATTTGAGAAGTTACAAAACATGCTAATTATTAAAAACATTATTATAAATATAACTAAAAATTTCTTTACTTTCATTTTGGTACCTCCTTAAATGTGCAATTATGCAATATTTACACCACTGGTTACAAAGCTTTCCAATATACCAACTATTACAGATGCTGTTAGCATAACTACTGCACCTATTACATATGGTATAAGATGTTTCTTTATTTCTGCTTTTTCACCTGGTGCTGCCACCATATATTTTGTTCCCATAACAGATAAAATTATAATAGCCACTGAAACTCCAACAATTCTTGCAATTCTTAAAGCTGCCCCAATTAAACCACTGGCCTCAGAAACTCCAACAACTCCATCTGCATTTCCTGACGTACCATTTCTAAATGCATCTACAGGATTTGTTGCAAAAACTTCAAACGCATTTGATATTGCAAAAATTATTAATATTGTCATAAACAATACCGTAACCTTTTTTAATGTTTTCTTTTTCATAAGCAATCCCTCCTTATGCACCAATCCTTGATGCAAACAGATTTATAATCTCCAATATTCCTGCTGCTCCAAACATTACCACTGCACCCACTACATACACAACTGCATGTTTTTTGATTTCTGCTTTTTCTCCTGCTGACGCTACCATATATTTCATTCCTAAAATAACCAGCATTATAACTGCAACTCCAATTGCTATTACTTGCAATATTCTTAATAGTCCACCCATTGTATTTCTCACTGCATTACTTGCTCCAGAATTATCTCCTATATTTTGTATTGTGTTTAAGTCTGCTATAGGGCTCCAAGCAACTGATACTATTGGGCAAAATGCCATTATAGCTAAAATTATAATTAATGTTAATATAACTGTTTTTTTCATAATCATCTCTTCCTTTCATTTTATGGTCTTATATTTGAAGTGAATTCTATTATAATGCTTAATATTCCTGCTCCTGCAAATAACATTATTGCACCTACTACATAAATTACTGCATGTTTTTTTATTTCTGCTCTTTCACTTGCAGATGATGTCATGTATTTTATTCCTAATATAACAATCATCACAAATCCTATGCTAACTGCTATTAATCTAACTACAGATAACACTGCTCCTAATAGTGATGTTGTCATTGTTTCTGCATCTCCAGGATTTCCCACTTCAAATCGTCCCGGGTCAAATGCACCTGTAGCAAATGTTTCTGTACCAATAATTGAAGTTAGTAACATTAATATTACTATAATTAATATTATCTTTTTCATAACACTCATCATATGCTCAATTCTCCTTATACTTCTATTATACAACATTTTACATTTTTTTTCAATATTTCTTTATTATTTCAACAAAGCGAAGTGCATAACACACTTCGCTTCATTTTTAATTAGTATCCCGTTGCTTAAATGTTTGCTTAAAATGCTTGGACTGTACCTGGAGTTCCGCTAACATTACCAGCAAACTGTCTTATAATTTCTAATATTCCGGCAGCTGCAAATAATACTACTGCACCTACTACATACACAACAGCATGCTTTTTAATTTCTGCTTTATCACTTGGTGCTGCTGCTATATATTTAATTGCTAATACAATAAGCATAATAACAGCTACTCCTACGCCAACTACTTGTACTATTCTTATTATTGCACCTATT
>Ga0082212_10003274_pt1 | contig 23087 bp, 19 predicted proteins | sample TergutNt197P3_FD_71548 | JGI IMG/M metagenome (GOLD analysis project Ga0082212, IMG submission 71548) | Neocapritermes taracua P3 segment gut microbial communities from Petit-Saut dam, French Guiana - Nt197 P3 | ecosystem: Host-associated > Arthropoda: Insects > Digestive system > Gut ...
AAACGATGTTTCTGAAATAATCGTGAAAATCAATAAAGCCGTGCGCACACGCAGCTTCGGTTTAGAAATGCCAAAATAGAAAATGAAAGTAAAAGCACCGAGCAAAATTGCTTTTACTAAATCATACACATAGTTCTCCCCTTTCGCTTCGCGGTTTATCGCTGAAATGCGCTGAAGTTCAACTATTTTCAAGGCATTGCGATCAAGTATCTTCTTTCGTTCTGAGGTGTTAGTATAAACAGGCAAAGCATCTGTGAACGAAAGGAGTGTAGCGTAATGTGGGAAAGCTTTATTAGGTTTATGAGACAAATTTTTGCCTTGTACTAAACCTTCGGCACGCATGGCGCCCCTTAGATGGGGTGCCATTTTTATTGCCGCACAATTCGCCAAATTTCACTGAATTTCGCCTAATTTCGCTGCATTGCGATTCGGCGTCTTTTTTTGCACTAAGGTGTTATTATGATCAAGCAAAAGCACCTGTTTTTGGAGCGGTTATGATTTGCCTGCCATGCGTATGGAGTCCACAATGATCCGAGTGTAATAAGAGACAAAATCCTTCGAGGACGGGCAGCCTCTGTCCGGATCAATTTGCCCCTTATAGTGTTTCTCCAGCTTATCCGGGTCGGTCATGTTCCAAGTCTTCTTGATAATGCGATTCATAGCGGTCTCGACACTGGAGTCGGTTGTTTTATACTTCACCGCAAGCATACGGCGAATATGTGTGACCGGGAACCTTGCCTTCCCCTGCTGCACTTCCTCCACGTTCAGCATGATTGCGTCAACGAGATAGTCGTAGCCCTTGTCGTCCGGCAGTTCAATGAGCGTCATTTCCGCTTTCACCAATGCCTCCACATTGTAAGTTACTGGCGTGGCGGCGTGCTCCGCGTGGTCATCTTTATAGCAGGCAATCGCATGCGCAATAATTTCCTGCGGGGAGCTTCCTGGCGCTCTTTTGTTGTAGTAAAAATCAGCACCCAGCCGAAGCGCCAACTGTTCCGTCTTTGGCGACTCGATATTCGTAACCACTATAATGTATATTTCTTTCTTTATTGACTTCGACAGTTTTTGCAGGAGACCAATGCCGCTATCGGGCATCATCAAGTCAAGCAACACGACATGCGGCCGGTTTTCTTTTCTCTGAAGGATTTTCAGCGCAGTGGCTCCATTGTCAGCAGTCATTGATTCAATGGGAAACGTTAACGATTTTATGTGGCTCAAATATTCACCGCAATAAGCCTCGTCATCATCGACGATCAAGATTCGCAGCATAATTCATTTCTCCGTACTTACAAAAGTGATGCGGCGCAGCACGCTAAATATCATACTGCGCCTTAACATACTTGCTTAATCACTCGGTTCCGCCGAGCCTGTGTTTGTGGTGGGCACAGGTTCGGGCTGGCCGATGATAGTGGCATAGCTCACTTGGAAAAAATACGCCAGTTTAACGATAACGTCGGCATTGAGCCTGGTGCGGCCGCTTTCGTAATATGCGTATGTAGAACGGTCAATGCTCAGGTGGTTGGCTACTTGCTCTTGGGTAAGGCCTTTTCTTTTGCGCAGCTCCCGGAGTCTTTCATTCATGCTCGTCCCCTCCTTTCTGTGTATTTGGACATACTTCTCCAAGTTTCCTAATTATACCACATAACTGCGAAAAAAAGCAACTACTTTTTACTATTTTTTTTATCGGCGAATATAATCATGCAGAAAGGCCAAAGGAAACAATTATGATTGACCAGCTATTGGAACGGGTGGATCTAACTATTCTCTCTGAGGTGCTCCTATATGGTGAGGTGCCGGAAGAACAGACGGGTTTCATGACTTGCGAAGAAAAACTAAAGGCGGCTGAAAGCGAAATGCAACAGCATCTGGACGATTTGGGTTTGGATCCGCAAGTCAATGAAGAAGTGCAAGATATAATCAATGGGCATCAAGTAAAAATCAGCCCGATTTACTTTGAACTTGGAATGAGGGCAGGGGTGAAGCTATTCAGAGCGTTGCTAGCGGGAGACGCCAGGGCCGTTAGACAAGGACCCGTTGCCTAGATCCGGATTTCACACGCAATCGGGAATGATTTTGCCTCCATCGGGGCAATGTCATTCCCGATTTTTCTGCTTTTATTGGACTGCTTTCGTGCTGTCTTCCGCTGTTATTTGCCCTTTCCCCGGCAATACTATTAAAAACGCAGAATCGAGGGCCGCGATGCCAGCACAACCAAACCGGCTCATCCATGAGAGCTCCGCCTATTTACTGCAGCACGCCCACAATCCGGTCGACTGGCAGCCCTGGGGCGACGCGGCCTTTGAACAGGCGGCGCGCGAGGGCAAACCGGTGTTTCTGTCCATCGGCTATTCCTCCTGTCACTGGTGCCACGTAATGGAGCACGAATCCTTTGACAGCCAAGAGGTTGCGCAGGTGCTCAATCGCGGCTTTATCAGCGTGAAGGTCGACCGCGAGGAGCGCCCCGATGTGGACCATTTCTATATGCAGGCCTGCCAGCGCATGACCGGCGGCGGTGGCTGGCCATTGACCGCACTGCTCACGCCGGACCGGAAGCCGTTCTTCGCGGGCACGTATTATCCGAAAGAAGCGCTGCTGCCGCTGCTGTCGCAGGCGCTGAAGCTTTGGCGCTCCGACCGGGGGAAGCTTTCCGATGCTGCCGGGGAGATCACCCGCGCCGCCGCGGAGACATTTTCCGCAGGCACACGCCCCGCCGCCACCATGCAGGATACGGCGCGGCTGCTCATGAGCACGTTCGATCCGGTCAACGGCGGGGTCGGCCACGCGCCGAAATTCCCCTCGCCGCACAACCTGCTGTTCCTCATGCGGGCCGCGCGTGACGAATCGCCCGGCAGCGAAATCTGGCAGGCTGTCGGTCTCACCCTGCAGTCCATGGCGCGCGGCGGCCTGCGCGATCACCTGGGCGGCGGCTTTTGCCGTTACTCCACGGATGAGAAATGGCTGCTGCCGCACTTCGAGAAAATGCTCTACGACAACGCCCTGCTCCTGATTGCATACGCCGAGCACTATCAGAAGACCGGCGACCCAGACAGCTTGGCCATCGCCGAGGAGACGGCGGGCTACGTTTTCCGCGAGATGACCGACCCACGGACTGGCCTGTTCTTCACCGCCCAGGATGCCGACACGCAGGGCGAGGAGGGCCGGTTTTATACCTTCACCCCGGAGGAGCTCCGCTGCGCTCTCGGACCTGACGCCGCGCGTTTCTGCGAGGCCTTCGACATCCGCGAGGGCGGGCATCTGGAGGGCCGCAGCGTACCCAATCTTCTCAAATCGGGCCTGCCGCTGTTTGACCCGGCGTTCACGGCTCTGCGGCAAAGCGTATTCGCCTACCGCGCGGGCCGCCCTGTGCCCTTCCGCGACGAAAAATGCCTGCTGAGCTCCAACGGGCTCATGATCGCCGCCCTTGCCAAGGCGGGATACCAAGCTGCCGCCGCCCGCGCGGCACGGTTCATCCTGCAGAATATGCGCGGGCAGGGCAGCCGCCTATCGGCGGTTTTCGCCAATGGCCGCGCGCATCAGGCGGCCACCCTGGACGGCTATGCCAATTTCATTTGGGCTCTGATCGAGCTGCATCAGGCAGATCTCGACGACGAGTGGCTGGACGAGGCCGAGGCCCTCGCCTGCGCGGCGCTTGCGCTGTTCGAGGGCGAACACGGCGGGCTCTATTTCACTGGGCACGACGTCACCGACCTGCCCGGCCGCGGCATCAACGCCTGGGACGGCGCTGTGCCCTCCGGCCAGTCGGTCATGGCGATGAACCTCGCGCGCCTGTCACACCTGCTGGAGCGCGACGAATTCGAACAGCGCGCCCGCGACCTGACTACCAGCCTTGCGGGCGAGGCCGCGCGTACGCCACTGGGCTTCACCTGGCTGTTTGCGACCCACGGCTATCTCGCAGACGGCGGCGCGCATGTGACCGTCACTGGCGGCAAAGGCGCCGCGGAGCTGCTGCGTGCCCTCGGCGGCTACCGGCCCTATCTCACAGCGCGCATAAAGGCCGGGCAGGATCCCGCTACCGCGCACGTCTGCACTAGAAAGACATGCTATCCGCCCGTCAGCACGGCGGAGGAGCTCGCAACGAAGATTCTAGAGACAGCGAAACCCCCAACGCCTTATGCATCAAGGGTTTCAGTTGGCACGCCGGAGAGGATTCGAACCTCCGACCTTTTGGTTCGTAGCCAAACACTCTATCCGACTGAGCTACCGGCGCATTTCCAACGCAAGTAGTATACCACAGTCCATCAGAAAAAGCAAGCATAATTTTTAGAAAGTTCCAACTTATGTATAAACAACCTGCTCCTCGGTATAGTACGTGATTTTCGAGGCAATCCTCTCAACGCGGATCGGATAACCGCCTTCCGTTTTTCTGACTGCTTTATTGTGCACCTTAAGGAAGCTTCTCTCCTCCCCCGAAATGATGTCCGGGGAAATGCGCTTGATGGCCTCAATAGCTTCACGCAGTACAACGCCTATCGCCTGATACAGTGCCTTCAACCTGTCCTCCGGGAGCTTCCCGACCAGGGAGTACGGCGAGATGCGTGCGGCCCAAAGGATTTCGTCCGCATAGGCGTTCCCGATCCCCTTCACCACCTTCTGATCAATCAAGAAAGCCTTCACATTGACGCGCGATTTTGCGCGGGCGGCCGCAAGAAAGTAATCCCAAGTGAACGACGCCCCGAATGCGTCCGGCGTCCTATCGGCCGGCGGCATGAACCTTATGGTGCACAGGCCTCCCCTGTCGCTAAAAACAATGGTCTCCCTCTCAAAGCGCATGGCAAAGATCTTGAACCGGATTGCGTTGACCGCCTCCTGCGCGACAATCGATATTTCCCCGTTCAGCATCAGGTGCGCCGCAATGGCCTTGCGCTCACCAAAATCGAAAAACAGTTCCTTCCCAACGCGCTCAATGCGCTGCAGGTCCCTGCCCGCAAACGCCTCAGGCAAAGCTTCCCGGAAGGCGCGCACCTTTAGTGGGTTAAAGACCTCAAGGCCAACCAAACGCTTTGACGTCAGCCGGCGGTACACATTTGTTTTGAACACTTCCAAATCGGGCAATTCAGGCAACGGAATCCCTCCTCCTCTTAATGGCCTGTTTTAGTGTACCACATACTGGGCAGAAAAGCAAGCGCAGATCACGCGAAAAAATTTGGCGAGCCATTGAAAAAGCGGCAGATATGCTGTATACTGGGGGCAGGGACAGAAGGCCTCGCGAAGCGGGCGTATGGAGGGAATATATGCATCTTTATACCGTGGACCAAATGCGGGAGGCGGAACGGCGCGCCGAAACTGAATATGGCATTCCCCTTGCCAGCCTGATGGACAACGCGGGGAAGGGCTTGGCGCGCGCCGCGCTGGAAATGCTTCCGCTGCCGGGCGGCTCATTTGGGATCTTTTGCGGCAACGGCAACAACGGCGGCGACGGTTATGTCTGCGCGGCCGAGCTGCTACGCCGGGGAAGGTCCGTCACAGTATGGGGCATCGGCTCGGAGAGCCTGCCGCAAGGCAGTCTTGCCAAAAATGCGGCGAACACATACCTGGCACGGGGCGGCGTAATTCTGCCCGTTTCCACGGCTTTAGAGGCGGAAGACATCCAATGCGGCCTGATTGTCGACGCGTTGCTGGGCACGGGGCTGATCCGGCCGGTATCGGGGCTGTACGCGCATGCGGCCGGACTGATCAACGCCGCTTCCGCTCCGGTGTTGTCCTGTGACCTGCCAAGCGGCGTCGATGCCGACACCGGGGAAATCATGGGCATAGCCGTGCGGGCGGACAGAACGCTCATGATGGGGTTGGGCAAGCTGGCTTGCCATTTGCCGCCCGGACGCGAATGCTTTGGGCTGCCGGAGGTCTGCGACATCGGCCTGCCGCTTGCGTTGACCGAGCCGCTTGAACCGGCAGGAGTATGCGACCACCGGACAAGATGAGCGGTTCCGGGCATGCCAAGCCCCGCCTTATGGAAAGGCGGGGCTTTGTTCTTGAGCTTTCTACTCGTCTTCTTCCCGGCGCTTCCTGTGCAGGTAAAGCGCCACGCCACCCGCGACGGTCAGCAACGCCAGGGCGCTATAGACTGTCGCCATGGAATCGCCTGTTTTGGCAAACGGTTCAGTCTTGCCTGGCTTCTCGCAGATGCACTTATCCTGCGGGCGCAGGCATTTCCAGCAGGGCAGCATGATCGGGATGATCGGCAACGGAATCGGAATCGGGATGGGCAGGGGGATCGGAATGTACTTCCATCCGCCTTGATTCACCGGATCCTCATCCCACTCTGCATAGAGCGTAACAGAGCCATCGAGCGGAACGGGATCGTTGGGTGTAGCTATTGTCCCGTCCGCGTATCTCCAATGCTTGAATGTGTGGTTGAGCCACGGGTCCGGAATCGGGAGCGGTCCTAAGGTATCACCTGGGCTATAGTCACGCTGACCCGGAGTGCCAGAGCCACCATTGTAATCAAAGATGACCGTAACTACGTAATCCGGCGCTCTGACGAGAAGGTTCAACCTCAGCTGGTACTGCGGAACGGCCTCCCAGTCACCTTCGCCGTCACGCGCCACAGGTAAGCCCGCCTGCACAGCCCAACCGAGGCCCGTGTCCTCGCCGTCACCTGCCGCGATGATACCCGTCTTCACGCCCCGCTCATATTCCCATTCCCAATCCAATATAAACGTGCGGGTAGCGCCCGGAGCCAGCTTGCCCGGGACACTGCTAGGCAGCACATCAATGGGCAGCCACTTATCCGCAATACCGTCAACACCGTTCATATACTTCCAGCCGGTTAAGAGGCTTGCGCCTGTGAGGACATTGCCAAGATCGTCTATCAACCTGTAAAGCAATGGGAAGCTCCGTTTGTTGGGGATTTCCGAAAGGATTTCCTCAAGGTTGATCAGGTACTCGATACTGACGGACGGATTGGTGTTTTCGATGGTGAACATGTATTGGCCCGCGCAGCCGGGGACGAGAATATCCATGTCTTCCAAGCCGTCGTAATTAAGGTCGTCGTCACGCACAGGAGGAGTATGCGGGCTCCCCGTTATCGAGCTCTTGCTCTTATACGAACTGAATATATCCAGCAGCGTGGACGACTCCAGAACGCGCCAGTCCGTGGCCGCGGGATCTGTGTCGTAGGGGGCGGTGATGCCCTTCGGCGCATTGTCGCCGTCTTTTTCATGCTCCCACACCCGATAGGGGTAAGGGATAGGGGAATTTCCGGTATTATCTCCCGCTAACGGCCGATAGACCCAGTCATTCGGTCCCCCCGGATCCGACGGGAGGACCCCTGGATCTGACGGGATGGCCGGCATGCCTACGGTGATATGCGTGGGGGATTGCTCGGCCCCCAGCGCGGCATTCTCCTGGGCGCTTGCCGCCGCAGTACTCATGACCTGCGTTTCCGTTGCGCCCTCCGCCCTGGCAGCAAGGCTTTGTACGGACCGCATCTGTGGCACCGCAAGGGTCGTCGTGAGAATCGCGATGCCCAGCACGAGCGTAAGTGCCGTTAGCAGCGCGCTATGCCGTTTTTTTGTCATTTCATACGCCCCCTTTCCTTGGGGTACAGTATTAGTCAACCTGCTCAGCCTTGATATTGAATGTTGCCGTGCACACCTGATTTACAAGCTGCGCCGCAATGCCCAAGCTGGTATCCGCGACGTCCTGGGCGGTGACCAGTTCGCCCTGGCTGTCGTACGCCTCGAAGGGCCAGATCCACCAGACATAAATGGTCTTCGGGTTCCCGCCCGGGTGGATGGTAACGGCAGCCCTGTTTTTGCCCACATTGTTTTGGCCCACCAGGCCGGAAAGCGGGACGCTGAATTCATTTTCGTTCAAGGGGAGGGTACTGCCGCCAAATTTGACACCCGGCACGGAGCCATAATCATCGTCGCTGGTTATGACGAAAAACTTCAAGTTCGCGGCGACGCCGGAAAAGGCAAACGCGGCATTATCCAGATAAAACTCCACGCTGACATCAGAAAGATTGTTGAAAGTAAGCTCCATTTTACCCATCATGCCAGGGGCGATCAGCCGGCCGTCCGCATAGCACTCCAAGCATTCCTCATCCGGATCGCCCGGCTCATGGTCGCACGCGCCGTACAGGTCCACATGGCATTCGCCGCTTCCCCACGGCTCCGTGCAGAAGATCTTAGCCCTGCCCTTGCCGAAATCGACAAACAAGTTGGCGATCGTCACCGCGGACGCGCCCTTTTTGTCGAACCGCACCCAGTCGCCATTGTCAAGCCATGTCTTTCCGTCCGGGGCAAAGCTGCCGGCGCTGTTCATGATCCGGACGTCAAACCCCGCTACGGTGGCGGAGGCGACAACCGGGGCCTGCGCGATAAACTTCGCGATGGTGCCGCTGCCGACAAACACCCCACCGGTCGACAGCGTGGCTATGAGCAACACCAGCGCGATGCGCAGGAATATATTTTTCTTGTGCATACATTAAACCTCCAATTTGCTCTGGCGCGACGGGCGCGCCCCAGGGGTGTTTCACTTAGTCCATCTGCTCTACGTCGATGTTCAAGTTGAGCGACAGGACAGTCTGCGTTGCGCCGCTACTGCCGATGCCGAGGTTCGTATCGGCGACGTCGCTGATGTTGCGCCAGCCGGTAGCGCTCAGACCCTGGTAGCCGCCCAGATCAGGAGCAACCGTATTCAGGCCGCCAACGGCCGGGTCGGTCTTATAGGTACCGCTATCGTCAATGGAGCGGTCGAACAGCCAGCGCCACTCGAACACCTCGCTCCATTCGCTGGCCACAGCGCCCACGGGGTCCAATTGCAGGGCCAATGGCTGGGATTCCAGAGGCGCGGTACCGCCGCTGACACCGGGGAACGCCGCCTGCCAGCCGCCTGTGCCCATCCACTGGATCATGTTCGGGTCCATGGCGCCGCCCGTGACTGCCAGGCTGCCGACCTGGGCGACGGTCAAATTCACCTTCACTTCGGAGAAATTCCTGACCGTAATTTTGAACTTGCCGCCGCAGCCGGGGGCAATGTAACCCTTCTTGTTGGATATAGTGCCTTGGTTTGTGCTGCCGGCGCCATAGCCCACGGGATGCGGCGTTGCGAGATCGACCTTCAGCAGCGTCTCAAAGAGGTCAATCTCAATATTCTGGCCCACGGCGCCACGGGTGATGCTCACCCAGTTTGGCGTGACGCCGTCGGACAGCACGCCTCTCTGTATCGCAACCTCGAAAAGGCCTGCGCGGACTGAGGGGCTGTTGATCGTGATGGTATCCCCGTACCTGCTCATCGTGCCGGGAATGATGCACAGGCCGAACATGACCCCCACAAGCAGCGCCGCCGCAGTACGCAGGAAATAGTTCTTCTTCAACGTGGTGCACCTCTTTCCAAGCAATCGCTTACGTAAGGCAAGGGCGGGCCCGCGGGACCCGAAGGCCCGCCCCTGCGGTGCGCAAAAAATCAGCAATTACTTAACCAAATGGGGTGGTGGGTGTGCTAGTCTTTCTGGACCGCATTCACGGTCATGCCGATGGTGATAATTTTGTCGGTCTGGATGTCTTTATAGTCGCCGAGCTTTGCCGGAACGGCCTTGCAGCCATCAAGCAACCCGGTGCAACCATCCTCGCCGACAGGATCGCCTGCGCTCTTAGTGCACTCGCCGTCGTGCGCAGTCGTCGCCTCCACATAACCAAGGCCCTGCAGCAGCGCCTCGGCCTGTGCGGTGCCGATGGCGGTATCCTCGCCATCGGTCTGGACGCTTTCCTCTTCGCTGATGCAGTTGCCAGCCATATCGAAGGGCCACAGGATATAGAAGGAGGCAAGGGTCGCTTCGTTGTCCCAAACACCGGTCGAAACTTCTGTCTTTGCGGGGTAGCTCTTCAGATCCTTAGAGGTTCCCCCCAGAAGATAGGTGGCATCAGGGAGGGTGGGTGACCAGGAACCTTTAGCACCGGTCTTGCTGAACAGCAGGAGGCCGGACTTGCCGAAGCCGGAGATGGACAGGGAAGAGCCGAGGCTCACCGTTACGTCAACTTCGGAGAGGTTGACGATTTTGGCGCCGTTGACCTTGAGCACGCTGCCGGGGACGATGATGTTGTCGTTGGCAGCCAGGCCGGTGTATGCCTTGGCGTGGCCTTCCGGGGTGGACGCATCCGCCTCAAGCAGCTGCGCGTCAAAAACGATGTGGTCGCTGCCGGGGCCAGTGACATAGAACAGGCCGGCACGGGCGGTCTTGCTCGCGATGGGGAAGTCGTCGACATACTTTGCCAATGCGCCGGTCATGCCGCAAGTGGTGATCGCGACGACGACCAGAAGGGCTGCTGCGATGCGGAGTGCTTTGTTCTTCTTCATAGGGATAGGTCTCCTCTCTCATTTTGCTGATTTTTTTTTTGGGTCTGGTTTATGTTTCAACAGCCATACGGCCCCGGCGGCCGCGCGGCTGTGGGAACCTGGGGGGGAAGATGCCCTTTCGTAGGGGCGGCGTGCCAGCCGCCCGAAAACAAAAGACACAAATGCCCGAACAAACAAATTTGCTTTTGTCAAATTTGCTTTTGTGCGCGGGCGGCTGGCACGCCGCCCCTACCAATTTCATGCGCGGGCGGCTGGCACGCCGCCCCTACCAATTCATGCGCGGGCGGCTGGCGCGCCGCCCCTACCAAGGGATACGGCTATGCCTGGTCCTCGCCCTCCACGGGCGGGTAGACGACGTCGAGCTTGCGCTCCTCGGGCGCTTCCGCCCGCGGGGCCTCCGCCGCGGCTTGCGCGGGGAACTCACCCATCTCGATGCTGGCGGCCAACGCGCGCAGGCGCTCGAGCTCCTCCTTATCGGCGGAGTCCTCCTCCGTCTTTTTGCGGTTATAGAGCACGCGCCGCAGCACGTCGTAAGTCAGGAACGCGATCAGCGGGACGCCCACGCAGGTGATCATGCCCAGGGGCGTCTGCAGGAATTGCGCGGCCTTGCCCACGCGGGGAATCCGCGCGAAGTAGCGGCCCACCACCTGCATCGACGCCACGGGGTCCTGGTCGACGGTGTTGTTGTTGTCGCCCTTCGTGGTGAACAGCCTGACGCCGTTCTCCTCCGTGATTTCGACGATCCGGTGGGTCACCACCTTTTTCCCCTCCTCCGGGGGCTGGAAGGCGATGACGTCTTTCACCTGCAGGGCGCCCGCATCCACCGCTTTCACGAAGATCAGGTCGTTCACCAGGATGGCGTCCTTCATGGAGCCGGACTCCACGATCAGCGGCGCCACGCCGAAAACGGTGGGGACTTTTTCGGGCTTGACGAAGCTCTTGATGATCAGCGTCATGTTGCACACAAAAAGGGGCAAAAGCACGATAATCAGCAGGATACCGATCACCGAGCCTACAATGTGCGGAATACCGCCGGGCTTTCCCTTCGTCTCCTCCGCTTGCTGTTTCGCCATAGGTATGAATTCTCCTGTCAATACTTGGATGCAGGGCGCAGCCTCTCCAAAAAAGCTAAAATCTTCCTGAAAGCTAGCCTTATACTATTCAAGTTGTATAAATAGAGTATATCACATCTAAAATGACGTGTCAATCTATTTTTCAAAAATTATTTTTCTTCGGCGGATTCATCCGCGGGCGGCGCGGGGCCAATTTCGCCGCTCGCAGCCATGGCGCGCAGGCGCTCGTACTCCTCCACGTCGATGTATTTGACGCCGCGGCGGTAATGCGCGCGCCGCAGCACGTCGTAAAGCAGGAACAGCACCATGGGGATGCCCACGCACAGGATCGTGCCCATTGTCGTCTGCAGGAACGCCGCGACCTTTCCCATGCCGGCCAGCCGCGCGAAGTAGAGGCCCGCCACCTGGTATGCCTCCACGGGATCCGGGTCGGCCACGTTGTTGGCGTCGCCCTTCGTGGTGAACCGCTTGCGGCCGTCCTCCAGGGAGACGCCGATGATCCTATGGGTAATCACCTTTTTCCCCCGCTCCGGGGGCTGGAAGGCGATGATGTCCTTCACCTGCAGGGTATCGGGGTCCACCTGCTTGACGAAGATCAGGTCGTTGATAAGGATTTCATCTTTCATGGAGCCGGATTCCACGATCAGCGGCGCGATGCCGAAAAACGTGGGGACCTGGTCCGGCTTGAGGAAGCTCTTGATCATCAGCGTCACGTTGCACGCGATCATCGGCAGCAGCGCCACGATCAGCAATACGCCGACCACCGTGCCAATGATATGGGGTACGGTTGGCTTTTCCTTCTTCTCCGCTTGTTTTTTCGCCATTATGTGCTTCATCTCCTGTCAATACTCTATGCGGGCCGCATAGCTGAAGTATAGCACGGGCACAGCGCCCTGTCAATCTTTTTTTGCCGCAGGGCATTGCGCTGCGCCGCCTTTCCTGCTATAATGTCTTTATCTTTAATTAACATACGACGGAGGGGCACACCATGGCTGATTTTCTGTTGGGCGTATTGCTGGACGGTTTCCGCACCGACGTGCGCACCGCGCTTGGCCTGGCCGCCAAAGCGGGCGCGCAGGGCGTGCAGATTTACTCCACCCGGGGCGACATGGCCCCCGAGAACCTCACGGCGCGCAAACGGCGCGAGCTGCTGGACCTGGTGAAGAGCCACGGCCTGGTGATCTCCGCCCTGTGCGGCGACCTCGGCGGCGGGGGCTTCACCCGGCCCGAACGCAACGCAGAGAAGATCGAGCGCAGCAAGCGCATCCTGGAGCTTGCCAAGGACCTCGAGACCGACGTGGTGACCACCCATATCGGCGTGGTGCCGGGCGACCCGGGCCATCCGCGCTACCGGATCATGCAGGAGGCCTGCGGGGCCCTGGCGCAATACGCCGACAGCTTAGAGGCCCATTTCGCCATCGAAACCGGCCCCGAGACCGCCGCCACGCTCCGGGGCTTCCTGGACTCGCTGGGTTCGCGCGGCGTGTCCGTGAACCTGGACCCCGCCAACCTCGTCATGGTGACGGGGGACGATCCCGCCAATGCAGTATATACTTTAAAAGATTATATCGTGCATACCCACGCCAAGGATGGCCGGCAGATCTATTTCCTCGACCCGGACATCGTCTACGGCATGGTGGAGAGCCACATCGTCACCGGCCCCAGCTTCGAGGAGGTCCCCCTCGGCGAGGGGCAGGTGGACTGGGCCGCCTACCTGGACGCCCTGCGGGGCATCGGGTACAGGGGCTTTCTCACCGTGGAGCGCGAGGTGGGGGATCAGCCGTATGTGGACATTGCGAACGCGATTGAGTTTTTGAGGGCGAGGATATAGGGAGACCCCCTCAGTCGCCGCGCAACAATGAATTGACAGGCAAGTTTTGTTCGCGGCGACAGCTCCCCCAAGGGGGAGCCGCTCAGGAACGTACAGCCGCAGGATTGCGGTGTGCTAAAACCCAACAAAAACATTAGAAAAGGAGCCACCCATGTCCAACCCCATCTTCTCCGCCTCCTGGCTGCAGTACCCCGAAAAAACCGGCGAAGCCCCGGTGGAATTTCTGTTCAGCTTCACCCCGCGGGGGCCCGTCAAGTCAGCCAGCCTGCAGGCCACGGCCCTGGGGGTCTATTATGCCGAGCTCAACGGTCAAAAGATTGGCGGCGAGGTGCTTGCCCCGGGCTGGACGAACTACCGCAAGCGACTGCAATACCAGACGTATGATATAACCGGGCTACTGATCGATGGCGAAAACCTGCTCGGCATTGAGCTGGGCACGGGCTGGCGCATGCACGGGAAGGACCAGGAACGCAAGCGGCTGGCAATGCTCTTCAGCAAGCGCCGGCGCGAACGCGAAACGGAGTGGGGGAACGCAATCCTCGGGGGCCGCGAGACCGCGTTGCTGGCGGCGCTATCGCTGGAATACGAGGACGGCACGCGGGAGACCCTCGCCACCGGGGAGGGCTGGCGCTGCCGCCAGAGCAAGACCCGCTATGCCAACATGTACAATGGGGAGGCCTACGACGCGGGCTTCGAGGACAGCAAGCCGCTGCCCGCGAAGATTCTCGATTTCCCGAAGGAGATTTTGATCCCGCAGCAGGGCGAGCGCATCGTGGAGACGCAGCGCCTGCCTGTCAAGAGCATGTTCACCACGCCGGAGGGCGAGCTGGTGCTGGATTTCGGGCAGGTTTTGACCGGCTATGTGGAGTTTCAGATCAAAGGCGGCGCGGGCAAAAAAGGCACGCTGCGCCACGCGGAGATTCTGGACGCCAAAGGGAATTTCTACACCGCCAACCTGCGCAAGGCCAAGCAGGAGGTCAAGTTTATTTGCGACGGGAATGCGCATGCGTATAAACCGCGGTTCACCTTCCAGGGCTTCCGTTACGTGCAGCCCAAGGGCTGGCCCTGCGAGGTGAAGCCGGAGGACTTCACCGCCATCGTGGTGCACAGCGAGATGAAGCGCACGGGGCGCTTCGAGTGCTCGGAGCCCATGCTGAACCAATTGTTCTCGAACGTTGTGTGGGGGATGCGCGGGAACTTCCTGGACGTTCCCACCGACTGCCCGCAGCGCGACGAGCGCCTGGGCTGGACGGGCGACGCACAGGTGTTCTGCCGCACGGCGAGCTATCTCTACGACTGCGAGCGCTTCTTCTCCAAGTGGCTGGCCGACCTCGCCAGCGAGCAGTTCGCCAATGGCGGCGTGCCCCACGTGATCCCCCGCCTGAATTGGGACGGCGACAGCTCCGCCGGCTGGGCCGACGCCGCGGTCATCTGCCCCTGGGAGCTCTACCGCACCTACGGCGCGAAGGAGCTGCTGCGCCGCCAGTTCGATTCCATGAAGGCCTGGGTGGACTACATGACCGCCCACTCGAAGGACGGCCTATGGCTGGGCGGCGGGCACTTCGGCGACTGGCTCAACCTGGACGGGCACAACGCCACACCCAAGCCCGTGCTGCAAAACGCCTTCTTTGCCTATTCAACGGGCATACTGGTAAAGGCGGGCGAAGCGCTCGGCGTGCCCATGGAGGAATACGAGGCGCAGCGGCGACTAACCGAGGAGGCGTTCCGCCGCGATTTCATCAAGGACGGCAGGCTGGCCTGCAACACCCAGACCGCGTGCGTGCTGGCGCTGCACTTCGAGCTGGTGCAAGGTGAACTGCGCAAAAGCGTCGCCGCGCAGCTGGAGGAGCTCGTAAGCGGATGCGGCCACCTGAAGACCGGCTTCCTGGGCGCGGGCTACCTGCTGCACGCCCTGAGCGAGAACGGCCTGGCTCCCCTCGCCTACGACCTGCTGCTGCGCCGGGAATACCCCTCCTGGCTCTACCCCGTGACCATGGGCGCCACCACCGTGTGGGAGCGCTGGGACGGCCAGCGGCCCGACGGCTCCTTCCAGAGCGAGAGCATGAACTCCTTCAACCACTACGCCTACGGCTCGGTGGCGGACTGGCTGTTCGGCGTGATGGCGGGCATACAGACGGACGAAGCCAACCCGGGCTTCCGGCACATCGTCTTCGCCCCGCAGCCGGATTCCCGCCTGGACTGGGCCAAGGCCGAGGTCGACACCCGCAGCGGCCTTGTGAAGGCCGGGTGGCGGAAATCCGATGCCGGGTTCGTGTATGAATGCACCGTGCCGGAGGGCTGCACCGCCGAGGCCCGGATTGACGGCAAAGTGATTGCGCTGGAAAGTGGAGAGCATACGTTTAATATCGGAGAATAGGAATGAAAACCAACCTCAAGCGCCGCTTCCATAAAATCAACACCATCCTCCAGGGCGGGGGCTGGCTGGCTGCGGCGGCGGCGGGGCTGTTCCTGGCCTCCTGCGCGGCGATACTCCACGGCATGGCGCTGGGCCTGCCCTTCGACAAGCTCAGCTTCGTGGCGCGGCTCAACTGGCCGCTGTTCTTCGGCGTGCTGATCGCGGGCACGGCAGGGCTGATCGGGCTGTGCCTGCTGTGGGAGAGCGCGCAGCCGCTTTCCGCCGTGCTGCCCGCGTCCTGCTTCTGCTTCGTGCTGCTGCTGGCCGGCGGCGTGAGCGGCGGGACCATCTACTTCTCGCTGGGGCTGTGCCTGCCGCTGTATTTCGCGCTGCGCTGGTCCTTCGCGGAGGAGCGCTTCCCCTTCGGCCGGCCGAAAATCCCCATGCGGGCCACGCTCATCGCCGCGGCGGGGATGTTCCTGGCCTTCACGCTGCTGATGGGCTGGGCCTCCATCCTGCGGTATAGGTCCTACAACGCCACGAACTTCGACCTGGGGCTGTTCGCCCAGATGTTCGAGCAGCTGCGCAAAACCGGCCACGCCTGGACCACGCTGGAGCGCAACCGCCTGATGACCCACTTCGGGGTGCACTGCTCGCCGGTGTACTACCTGCTGCTGCCGTTCTATATGCTCGTGCCGCGCATCGAGACCCTGCTGGTGCTGCAGGCGGCGGCGGTGGGGGCCGGGGTGTTCGCCGTGCGGGCCATCGCGAAGGAGCTCTTCGGGGACTCCCCGCGGCTGGTCATGGCGGCCTGCCTGCTGTATCTGTTCAACCCCGCAATACCCCAGGGCTGCCTGTTCGACTTCCACGAGAACAAGTTCATCGCCGTGTTCCTGCTGTGGGCGGCGTACTTCCTGCTCCGACAAAAGACAGTGCCACTGCTGATTTTTTCCGTCCTCACGCTGTCCGTGAAGGAGGACGCGGCGATCTACGTCGCAGCGCTGGCGCTGTTCCTGCTCTTCGCGCGCAAATGGGAGGGCCAACGGCGCAGGCAGATATTCACGGGGGCCGCCATGCTTTTGATGGCAGCCGTGTGGTTCTGCTGCGCCCTGCTGATTATCCGGCACTATGGCAGCGGCGAGATGGTGGACCGGCTGCGCAACTACTTCCTCCCCGGGGCGGGCCCCCACGGCTTCACGGACGTGGCGAAGGTGATGCTCTCGGACCTGGGCTATGTGATCAAGCAGGTGTTCACCCAGCCGAAGGTGGAGTTCCTGCTGTGGGTGTTCCTGCCGCTGGGCTTCGCGCCGTTCCTGCTGAAAAAGGGCGCGCCCTGGCTGTTGCTGCTGCCCCTGCTGGTGATCAACCTGCTTTCGGACTACGCCTACCAATACACCGTGGGATACCAGTACACCTATGGCTCCATCGCGCTGGCCATCGTCCTGGCTCTGCTGGCGCTGCGGGAATGCCGGCCCGCGCTGCGGCGCGGCGTGCTGGCCTTCGCGGTGGTGGCGGGCATGGTTTGCGCCCTGCCGCTCACCGGCTCGCGCATCAGCTTCTACAGGGAGGTCATGCGCGTCAACCCGGCCCGCGTGGCCGCGGTGGACAGGGTCCTGGAGGAGCTGCCCCGGGATGCGGACATCACCGCCACCACCTGGTTCGCCGTGCACCTCTACCAGCGCGACAAAGTGTATATGTATCCGAATTTCTACCCCGAATCCAGGCCGCCGGTGACGAAGTACCTCCTGTGCAAGCCGGAGGAGGTCATAGACAAGCTGGCGGATTATATCGAGGACAACGGCTATATCCTCCTGGAGGAGAAGGCGTTCGTAAGGGTGTATGCGCGGCCATAGGGCATCTGTGCTCCGCACAACCACCCCGCCCTGCGGTTCTTTTTTCACCCCCTCTGCCGCACTACGCCGCCTACGGCGGCTACGCGGCATCTCCCCCAATCGTTACGCTGCGCTTCACTGGGGGCGACCCCGGCGGCAGCCGCCGGTTTCGTTGGAATTACAACAAGGCCTGCGGAGTGTCGTGCAGGCGAAAATAACCAAGGAAGGCAACCATGATCAACATCCTGTTTCTCGGCCTGGTGAGCTTCTTCACGGACATCAGCACGGAGATGGTCTACCCGCTCATCCCGCTGTACTTAACCGGGCGGTTCGGGGCCACGCCCGCGCTGGTGGGCGTCATCGAGGGCATCGCCGAAAGCACGGCCAGCCTGCTGAAGGTCTTCAGCGGGTATCTCACCGACAGGTTCCGCAAAGCCAAGCTCATCGCGTTTTCCGGCTACGCGGGCAGCCTGTTCTATAAACTGGCGCTGCTGCTCTCGCGCTCGTGGTGGGGCATCCTGATTGCCAGAGTGATCGACCGCACGGGCAAGGGCATCCGCACCTCGCCGCGTGACGTCCTCGTCAGCGAGAGCGCCGGCGAGGGCGACCTGGGCCGCGCCTTCGGTCTGCACAAGGCCCTGGACATGTGCGGCGCGGCGTTGGGGGTGCTCATCACCTGGTTCCTGCTTCGAGGGAACACGGGCGAATTCAACTATCAGTCTTTATTCATGATTTCGGTGATCCCGGCGGTGCTGGGGCTGTGCATGTTCCTTTTCGTGAAACCTGGGGGGGCCTCCCCTACCCTGGCCAAACCGCGCGTGCCCTTCTGGCTCTGGCGCCATGTACGGCTATTGGACAGGCAATTGCTCTTATACTTAGCTGTCGTGTTCCTATTCACCCTGGGGAATTCCTCGGACACCTTCATCATCCTGCGCGCCCGGGACGCGGGCTTCGGCGAGACCGACGTGGTCCTGCTGTACTTCCTGTGCAACACCACGGCCGGCGCGCTCTCGATGCCGTTCGGGCGGCTCTCGGACAAAATCGGGCGGAAGAAGCTGCTGGTGCCGGGGTACCTCGCCTTCGCTGCGTGCTACCTCGGCTTCGCGTTCGCCCGGGGGCAGGCGCTGATGGTCGCCATCTTCGTGCTCTACGGGGCCTACACCGCCATGATCACCGGGGTGGAGCGCGCCTTCGTGGCGGAGATCGCCCCGCCCGCCCTGAAGGGCACCATGCTGGGCCTGCAGGCCACGGTGGCGGGGGCCGCCCTGCTGCCGGCCAGCGTGATCGCCGGGGCGCTGTATAAGACCCAGGGCCCCGCCGCGCCCTTTGTGTTCGGGGCGGCGCTTTCGCTGGCGGCGGCGGCAATATTGATGTTTTTGATGAAAGAGATGCATACGCAGAAAGAAATTACAGCGGCGGCATAAAAAAAGCTTGCAATTTCCCGCAAGCTGTGATAAACTACCTTGGTATGATATTAACCGCGCACATGCGCTTGGAGGTAACCGGATTATGGCATGGTATCAAATTCTTCTGGGAATCGTGACGATTGTCACGGCAATCGCCCTGACCGTACTGGTCATTTTGCAGGAGAGCAAGTCGCAGGGGCTGGGCGTGATCTCCGGCGGGGCCGAGAACCTCTTCGGCAAGACCAAGGGGCGCTCCTTTGAGGACAAGCTGGTGAAATTCACCAAGTGGGGCTTGGGGTTCTTTTTTGTGCTCACCCTGGGCACCACGCTGCTGCTGCTGTTCTGGAACAGGTAACGCCTGTAGGGGCGGCTGGCAAGCCGCCCGCGTTCAAAAAGCCAAAACCCCCTTGCCCAATGCGGGCCAGGGGGTTGGTTTATTTGCCACGGGCGGCTTACTAACATCACATCACCCTGTCGTCCCGGCGGCGGCGGCCGTCTCGCGGGTGTAGGTCAGGATGGTGTTGGAGCCCTCCTTCTGCAGGGTCAGGGTGGTGTCGTCCACGGTGAAGAAGTAGCTGCGCGTGGTGGAGATCATCAGCAGGGTATAGGTGATCTTCACCATGCTCTGGGCATCCTTGTTTGCCGGGGGAATGACCTCGTAGCTGCCGCTGACCAGGCTGCCGATCATGCCGAGGTTCACGCTGCCCTTGCGGGAATCGTCCTGGCTGGGGATGAACTCGAAGGCGTTGAACTCCAGCGAGGCAAGGGACGCATTCCACTTGCCCGCCAGCAGGGCCTCGGGCTTCGGCGTGCCGCAGGCTGCCAGGCAGCCGCCCAGCGCGGCCAGGAGACACAGGATCGCGAGTGCTTTTTTCATGAGAACAGTTCCTCCTTTTCAATTGTAAACTCTAAATGAGCGTTTTGCGTTTGCTCCCCGGTTTGCGCGGCGATCAGGGCGCGCCGCTCGTTGAGGGAAAGGTACATGCTTTCGCGCTTTTCGCCCACCAGGTCGTAGAGCAGCAGGGGGATGAAGCCCACGAGCTTCGGCAGGCAGCCAGCGAACACATACAGGAAATACGCCTTTTGGTACACCGCGAAATTGTTCTGGGAATAGGGCCCCATGGGGATCAGGGGGTTGTAGCCCGACCAACGGAACACCGCCACGGTGAACAGCGCGTTGAGCGGAGCCATCACCTTCATCACGAGCCCCGGCAGCAGGCCCTGCGTGCCGTCCGGGCGCTCGCCCGTGACGTATTCCGAGTAGTCGGCGATCTCCCGGTTCATTTCGGCCTCGATCACCGAGGAGGGCGTGTTGTCCGCCGCGTTGATGGCCCAGAAAATCGCGAACGTGACGCAGAACCAGAGAGGCCTGTGGATGAGCAGTATCCCGCACAGGCACTGTATGCCCGCGCGCACGATCTCCAGGGTATTGAAGAAGAGCATGCCCTTGCGCTTGTCGTCGCCGAAAAATTTCATGGTCAGGGGCACGAAGACCACGCTGGCGATATTGATGATGTCGTAGGGCAGGTTGGAGAGGAACGAGGGGATCACCCCACCCATGATCTCCATCTGCGTCACCACGTCCCAGCTGTATCCCCCTGTGCCATACCACGCGGTGGCGAAGCCGGCGGCGAAATTGCGCATGGCGTACTTGTTCTTGAGCATATAGAACAGGGCCTTGCGCGTATCGGCCGGCTTGGGCTGCAGCAGCACGCGCTCCCGGGCGCCGAAGGCCAGGGCCATGCTGCCCGCCATGCCCGCGGCCCCTGCCACCACGGCCAGCACCGCGAACACCGAGGCCAGGGAGATGTCCGTCACGCCGTGGGCGTTGAGGTCCGCGATGGGCAGCACGAAGAGGAACACGATGCGCGTGCCGAAGATGTTGGCGTAGCGCATCACCAGGCCCACGTTGATGCGGTCCTGGGGATTTGGCGTCATCAGGTTCAGGAAATTATTCCTGGCCGGGCGGTAAAGCGCGTTGAACGTGTTCTCGATCAGCAGCATGACGAACACGTAGATGATCTTGCGCGGATCGGCGGTGTTGCTGTTGGGGAAGAATACCCCGGCGAAATACAGCAGCGTGGTGGCGAGATACTTCGGCAGGGGCGCGGCCAGGAGAAACATGCGGCTCTTGCCCCAGCGGGTGCGGCTTCTATCGTAGGCGATGCCGGAGATGGGGTCGTTGAGCACGTCCCAGATGCCGATGAGGGTCAGGATGGCCGCCACGTAGACCATGTCGATCTTCAGCACGCTGACGAAGTACATGGTGCGGTAGACGTTGATCCCGTCCGTGAGGGCCTTGGCGAAATCCGCGATGCCCGGGGCGAACATCTCCCGCAGCGGCAGCACGGGCGTGCGGAACATGCGCTTTGCGATGGCCGCGTGCCGCCCGAGGGTCTCCTCCCCCAGCGCGGCGGCCGAGTTCTCCTCCGCGGCGAACGCGCGCCGCAGGACGTTCCCGGGTTCGCTCACGTCATCCCTCCCCTTTTTCTTTCCTCATTATAGCACGGTTTTCCCGCCGTGTACAGCCAAATAAAAAATTTCGTGCGAAACTCTTGACAAAGCCGCCTGAATCGTGTATCATATCTAAGTCGCGGCGCGGGAGCATAGCTCAGCTGGGAGAGCACTTGCCTTACAAGCAAGGGGTCACAGGTTCGAGCCCTGTTGTTCCCACCACCACCTGCGGTGGGGCTCCATCGCGCACTGACCGTTCTGTTTTTCCCGGCGGACGGCCCGCGTCAGAGCACCATGGCATAGTTTGGCCCGGTAGTTCAGTTGGTTAGAACGCCAGCCTGTCACGCTGGAGGTCGACGGTTCGAGCCCGTTCCGGGTCGCCAACGCCCCCTTGGGGCACCATGCCTCTGTAGCTCAGTTGGTAGAGCAGCGGACTGAAAATCCGCGTGTCGTTGGTTCAACTCCGACCGGAGGCACCAGACCAACCCCAACGAATCCGCGGATTCGTCGGGGACCCCGATGCGGATGTAGCTCATCTGGTAGAGCGCCACCTTGCCAAGGTGGAGGTAGCGAGTTCGAGCCTCGTCATCCGCTCCAAAAAACCTGCTTTTTCGAGGCTGTGCAAAGTCTGAAAAAGCAGGTTTCTTCTTTTGCGATAGGCTATTTTTTACGGTTGTAGTAATATTTTCCAGGGTTCGGGCGGCTTGCTAGCCGCCCCTACAGCCCGGATAAAAATTAGGGGGATTTGTCATGAAAAAAATCCTTGCTCTCTTCCTTGTGCCGATTCTGTGCTGCTGCATGGCCGCGTGCGGCTCCAAAACGCCCACGGAACCGACTGAGCCGGAACAGGCAAGTACTTCAACACCTGCCCTGAAGCCAAAGGCCCAACGATTTGAAGGCGGCGCGACGGTTTCCATCGTCCAATCGGACGCCGCGGACGCGCAGGACATCACGGACAGCGAAGTGGACCGTATGGTCCGTGAGGCCGTGGCGCTCTCCGGCGGGCTGGAGGGCGTGGTGAGGAATGGCCAGACCGTAGTCCTGAAGCCAAACCTGGTGCAGATCAAGGTGGATTCCACGGGCAAGCTCCTGTCGCAGACCGTCAACGGGGTAACCACCGACTGGCGCGTGACAAACGCCGTGGCCAGGCTGGTCCGGGAGGCGAATCCGGACGGCAGCATCTATGTGATGGAGTGCTCGGCCACTGGCAGGACAAAGGATAACATGGACTACCTGCACTACACGCCGGAATTCATGCCGGAGGTCGACGCGTTTTATGCCTTCGAGGAGGACAGCGGCGATTGGCGGGACTACGGCTCGCCCAAGGTTGTGAAGGTTGCGCTGGAGGACGGCCTTTTGCACAAAGAATACTATCTAAATAGAGTGTTTTATGAAGCGGACGTCGTCATCAGCATCCCCTGCCTGAAGACGACCTCCGGCGTGGTGGTGACCGCGGCCCTGAAAAATGTAAGCCTTGGGGCGCCTCCCGGCAACATTTACGGTGTTTCTCCTGAAACCCCGGGCAGCAGGATGGGCATGGTATCACATAAAATCGTGGACGGCGAGCTCGACAAATGGATCTGCGATTACTACAGGTGCAAGCCGATCGGCTTCGTTGTCGTGGATGGGTTGCAGGGGTTCCAGAGCGGCCCCGTGCCCATGAACGGCGAACGCCAGAAGACGGACCAGATGAATATGGGGCTGATCATCGCGGGGCGTGACGCCGTGGCGGTGGATACCACCTGCGCGCTTATTACAGGATGGGACCCTGAAAGCATCGGGTATCTGAATCATTTCAGGGCGCATGGGATA
>Ga0082212_10003275_pt1 | contig 23085 bp, 26 predicted proteins | sample TergutNt197P3_FD_71548 | JGI IMG/M metagenome (GOLD analysis project Ga0082212, IMG submission 71548) | Neocapritermes taracua P3 segment gut microbial communities from Petit-Saut dam, French Guiana - Nt197 P3 | ecosystem: Host-associated > Arthropoda: Insects > Digestive system > Gut ...
AAATAAGCACTCCGCCCGGCTTCATTGCTTTTTCAAATTTATCTAACGACGGCTGATTCAACACAATTGCTGTATCAAACTTATTCAATATCGGTGAACTGATTGCATCATCGCTAATGATAACAGTAACATTGGCAGTTCCGCCTCGTTGCTCCGGTCCATAAGCAGGCATCCAAGTTACTTCTTTTCCTTGCATAAGTCCGGCATATGCCAAAATCTTACCCATTGACAATATGCCTTGCCCGCCAAATCCGGCTATAATTATTTCTTCTTTCATTTTCTTCAAAAAGTTTTAAGTGATAAGCTTTAAGTTATGAGTAATGAGTTGTAAGTTGCGAAAGAAAATAAGTAAAAACCTATTACTTAAAACTTACATCTCAAAACTTTCTCATCTATCTTTTAAATCTCCAAGCGGATATGCAGGAAGCATATTTTCTTCCATCCATTTATTGGCTTGAACGGGCGTCATTTTCCAACCTGACGGGCAATTACTTACTACTTCAATCAATGAAGCGCCTTTGCCTGGTATCATTGAGTTCTCAAACGCTTTGCGAATGGCTTTTTTGGTTTTTCTTACTGCGTTGGCCGTTTGTACGCTTTGGCGAGTAACATAACACGTACCTTCCAAATCGGCGGCTATCTTAGTTATATTCAATGGATAACCGTTTATATCGGCGGCTCTTCCGTGGGGCGATGTAGATGTTTTCACTCCCAACAGCGTTGTGGGCGCCATTTGTCCACCTGTCATACCATAAATCCCGTTATTGATAAAAATAATGGTAATATTTTCGCCGCGATTGAGTGCGTGAATAGTTTCGGCAGTTCCGATAGCAGCCAAATCGCCGTCGCCTTGGTAAGTAAACACCAATTTATCGGGGCTTAAGCGCTTAATCGCCGTTGCCAATGCAGGCGCACGACCGTGAGCTGCTTCTTGAAAGTCAACATCTAAATAATTATAAATGAAAACAGCGCAACCCACCGGACCAACGCCGATTGTTTTATCAACCATATTCATTTCTTCAATCACTTCTACTATGAGTTTGTGTACAACACCATGACTACAACCCGGACAATAATGCATCGGTTTGTCGTTCATGACAGAAGGTTTTTGGTAAACTAAATTTTCCGGTTTTATCATTTCATTCGCCATAACTTACATCAATTTTGATTTCAACGCCTCTACTATTTCATCGGGTGCAGGAACGATTCCGCCCATTCTGCCGAAATGTTCTACTTTTGTTTTGAATTCTGTGGATAATTTCACATCTTCAATCATTTGTCCGGCATTCATTTCTACAACGAGCATACCTTTTACTTGGTCGGCTAACTTACGCATTTCTTTTACGGGAAACGGAAACAATGTTATCGGTCTAAATAATCCGACTTTGATTCCTTGTTTGCGAGCATCTTCTACCGATTTTTGTGCAATACGTGCGGAACAGCCAAATGCCACAATCAGATATTCAGCATCGTCGCACATATATTTTTCATAGCGGACTTCATTTTTCTCTATTTCAGCATATTTGTCTTGCAAACGCATGTTGTTTTTCTCATGGATAGCCGAATCAATTTCCAACGAAGTAATTACATTTGGTTTATTTCCTGCCAGTTTTCCAAGCGTTGCCCAAGGACATGCTTGGCGAATTTCTTCTTCTGTTCTGCGTGGCTGAAACGGCGGCAACACTACTTTTTCCATCATTTGTCCAATAACACCGTCGGAAAGTATCATTACGGGAACGCGATATTTAAACGCTAAATCAAATCCGAGCACGGTGTGGTCTGCCATTTCCTGCACTGATGCGGGCGCGAGTACAATCATTTTGTAGTCGCCATGTCCGCCGCCTTTTACAGCTTGAAAGTAATCAGCTTGGCTCGGCTGAATAGTTCCCAATCCGGGACCGCCGCGCACAATATTAACAATAACACACGGCAACTCTGCGCCGGCAATATAGGATATTCCTTCTAATTTTAAGCTGATGCCGGGACTCGACGAAGATGTCATTACTTTTTTTCCGCAACCTGCTCCACCATATACCATATTAATAGCCGCCACTTCGCTTTCTGCTTGAAGAACAAACATTCCGGTTGTTTCCCAAGGACGCAACTCCATCAGCGTTTCCATTATTTCTGATTGCGGTGTAATCGGATAACCGAAATATCCATCAACTCCGCAACGGATAGCTGCTTCGGCAATGGCTTCGTTTCCTTTCATTAATCTTATTTCTTCGCTCATATTAACCTATTTTTGCTTTATATACTGTAATACAACCGTCGGGGCATACTAATCCGCAAGAAGCACAACCAATGCAAGCATCTTCGTCAACCATATAAGCGTAGTGATACCCTTTTTTATTTACTTCTTTTGTCATCGCCAATACATTGGTGGGACAAGCAACTACACAGAGTTCGCAGCCTTTACAACGCTCGACATTGACAACAACCGTTCCTTTTATTTTAGCCATGTTAGTCTTTTTTAAAATCGAATGCAAAAGTAATCATTTTTTATCAATTATCACATATATTACAACAAATAGTTTTATTTTTTTATTTTTATTGTCCAAAATGAAACAATTTGTTATTTTCAAGATATCACCGAAAAAATTCGGACCATTTCCCTTTTTATCACAAAAAAGGTCATACTTAGTTTCCTAAATACAACCTTTTCTTAAAAATTTATCAACTATCTTGACGTTACTTGCTTTCTTCAATCATTTGAAGCGCCATATCTAATATGGTAGTGTCGTCGAGTACAACTAATCCGCCTTGTGGTCCTTGTTCGATGTGTATGCCGCAGCTTTCGCCGTTTTTATAGTTCTGTCCACCGAAATAATTACGAACGGTTTCTACTGTCAGCCCCAATTTTTCTGCGATTTTAGTCGTACCGCCTTGAGGCAAGCTGTCTTTAATGGTACGCAACTCGTTAAATGTGATTGTCTTAGTCATAGCTACAATATTTAAGATTTATAAGGTTACTTTGTTGCCATAAATATAAGAACATATTCCGGACAAAAAAAATATAAATGACATAAAATTTCAAAATTTTGCATTTATTTTATAAATCTTATCATTTCTTTGCCAAAAGCCGCAATGAAATAGATAGTTAACAGCAATATAGAAATAACGAACCACAAGTGTTTATATTCTATTCCGGTAGAAGTAGCTCTTGCTCCTGCAACCGGTTTATAAACAAATCCTGTATTTCTTTTCAAATAACGGTACAGTAAATAAACAATCAACGCGCAAGTTATTCCTGTCAATCCGCCGCAAATAATATCGAGCGGATAATGAACTCCTAAGTAAATTTTTGAATATGAATTTACCAACGCCCACAAGAAAATAGCAATTGTATATGGTTTAAATCTGAATATCAGCGAAGTAAACATCGCTAACCCAAAAACATTGGCAGCATGCGAAGATATAAATCCGAATTGCTCACCTTTATAACCACCAACAAGATGCACTAAATCTCCAAGCTCATGCGAGGGACGCAATCGCTCAAACATCGGCTTAAAAAGCGATGAAGCAATTTGATCGCACATCACGATGGTCAGAATCAATCCGGCGAAAATAAAGAAAAACTCGCCTTTTTTATCCTTGTATATAACGTACAACAGGCTCAATGCTGCCGGAACCCAAATCAATTTGGAAGAAAAAATCCACATAAAACCATCCCAAAAATTAGAATGGTAACTGTTCAACGTCAAGAAAAGGCTTTTGTCCCAAGCTATGAGCTGATTTATGAATTCCATTGTATTTTTGTTTTTAAATTCGTTCTACCGTTGTTACTCTTACCCAGCCGGTGTTTCCGTCTGCAAGTTGTATTTCAAACCATTGTTGGTTTTCAAATATTTTTCTGATTTTTACCTTAGTTCCTGCGTGAATCAAAAACAAGTCCGTTCCGCTTTCGTCGGGTGAACTTTTTACGGTTACCGTAGCATCCATCACAATGGCAAATTCACGGTTTTCATACTTGTCTTTTTGCATTTTGGCGAAAAAGAAAGACGACAAACTAACCAACAAAAGAAAACAGGCGGAGAAAAACGCGATTTTTTTCAGTATTTTATATCTGCCAAAAACGTATCCAAACAACGCAATAATACATAATATAAATGTAATAACACTCCAAATTGCCCACGAATTTGATTTCATCAATCCTGATAAACCGTTTATCCACGCACGCAGAAAAAATGTATCAACTGCATCTATTTTATCAATAATTTTAGTGCGTGAAAACTCTAAGTTATGCACAGCGTCTTCGTTGTTTGGATTGAGCAACAATGAACGCTCATAATTCAAAATGGCTCGTGGAATATCATTCATTCTGAAATAAGCATTGCCCAAATTGTAATATAAGGCAGTCGATTCTACGCCTGTGCTCAATATCGACTCGTATGCTTCAATGGCTTCGTCGTATCTTTTTTCCTCAAATAATTCGTTTGCCGTTTTCAAGTCGCTTTGTGCTACGAGTGTAACAGAAAATAAGAGTGAAAATATGATTAAATAAAATTTCATAATTTATTAAATATTAAGCTATTAAATATAAACATTTCCCACAAAGGCACAAAGAACACAACGTTTTCTTAGTGAACTTTGCGACTTTGTGGGAAACATATTATTTTTTGATTTTTACTTCCAATTCTCCAATTTTTTCAATGGTTTGATTATATAATTGTTCCATTTCTTCGGAACCGCTTCCGGGCGCATATTGAGCATATTCGCAAGTAGATAAAATATTATTGAAATCGGCAATCAACGCTTCGTCAACACCTGCTTTGGAAAGTTCCGATTCAATATTATCCTTTGTCAAACGGGCAACAGGAATGTTCAACTTGTCGCTAAAATATCCCCAAAGCGCTTTCAGCACTTCGTCGTAAAATTTTCCTTTTTCTTTTTCTTCCAAATATTTTTTGGCAATTTTCAATCGTTTTGCAGCTACTTTGTTTGCTTTTTTAGTTCGTACTAACGCGATATTGGCGTTTTCTTTGGCTTGTTTTCTAAAAACAATAAACAACACAATAGCCAACGAAAGCGGAATTAGATAAAGAAGCATAAAACTAACTGAACCAAAAAAGAAATCGTTTTTTTGTTTTAATTTCAAGTTTTCGGTGTCGATATGACGAATATCACTGCCCAAAAATTTGAGCGCTTCTTGGCTTACATAATTGGTAACCGCTTCATTTGCTGTTCCCTCGCCTTTTTCTACTTTGATGTTGAAAACGTCTGTTTTCAATGTTTTATACGTTTGTGTTTTCAGGTCAAAAAAACTAAATTCTGCCGCCGAAATGGTAAAATTTCCTGCATAGCGCGGAATTGCCAAATATTCTATTGTTCTGCTTCCAACAACGCCCGAAGTGGTATTTTTTGTTTTCAAATCTACCTTTGGGTCATAAACTTCAAAGCTGGCAGGAAACACAATTTCGGGATTTTTTATCAACCGTAAATTTCCTGTTCCTGAAATAGTTATTTTTATGGTAATCGGCTCATTTGCTTTTAGTTCTGTTGTATTGATATCTGATTTCATCGTAAATTCGCCAACAGCATTGGCAAACGATTTTGGTTTGCCCGCAGGAAGCGGCTTCACATTTATTTTAAACGACGGCGAAGTAATGGTGCGTTTTACATCTTGGTAGCTATTGAAAAAATCGTCGAAAAATCCGCGACGCGACGCTTGATTGGCAATACGAAGTACAACTTCAAATGTGCCCTCTCCTATTTCGAGCTCGCCCGAATACTGCGGAAACAACAGCGTTTGCTTGAGAATGAGCGTATTGTAATTCTTATCGTTATAATTTTCTAATTGAAACTGCCTGTCGTTTGCTAATTCTATTTCCTGCGCTAAAAATCCTTTTGGTTCAGGAAATTTCATATTCGAAAATCCTGCAACATTTACGCCACGAGCATATAGTTTAAACGTCAACAAAATGGCTTCTTGCTCAAATACAGTAGTTTTCGACGGAATGGCGCGAACAAACACTTCTACTCCGCTGATATTTTGCGAAGACGATTCCGCGCTACCTTGTTGTTGCTGAACATTAGCATCGGCAGGCAATACCTTTACTGTCAATGTATTGGATACATACCGTTGATTATCAACCGTTACCGTAGCAGCAGGAATGGTAAATGTGCCTTCTTTTTGCGCTTGCAGTACGTATGTATAAGTGGTGGAAACAGAAGATTCTGTTCTTCCGCCTATTATCTGCACGTTTTGACTGCGTGAAGTGGAAGGTCCCATCAATACGTTAAATCCATCAATTTCGCCGATACGGAAATCTTTCGCATCGCCGTTTATGGTAAACACTACGCGGAATTGCGATTGATTGGCTACGGCAGATGGCGCAGTAGCCGTGAAATTAATGTTTTGCGCGTATGCGTTAAGGGTTAAAAATAAAATTCCGAAAAATATTATGATTCTTTTCATATTTATACTAAAATTCAAATGCCAAAATTACCAATCTTTTTCGAGATTTCGTTTACTTTTGGGCGGTGTTTTTTTCTCGTTGAGTTTTTCTATCAACTCTTTTTCGTCTTGCGCAAAAGCATCTAATATTTGTTTCGCGTTTTCTCGCGACATATTGTTTTCCTCTTGCTGTTGCGGCTGCTGATTTTGATCTTGTTGTTGTTCTTCTTTATCTTTGTTATCGTCTTGCTTATCATCGTTTTGTTGCTGCTGATTTTGGCTTTGTTGTTCTTTCAGCAATGCGTTTGCCAAGGCAAGATTATAGCGTGTATCATCGTCTTTCGGGTTTAACTTCATTGCTTTTCTATACGCGTTGATTGCCTGCGCATAGTTTTGTTCATGCGCATACGAATTTCCGATGTTATGAAAAGCGGCAGCTTGTATTTTCGTGTCTTGCTCAGAAATGGCAACAAGTTCATATTGTTCTCTCGCCTTGTCGTATTTTTGCTGCATAAACAACGCGTTGCCGAGGTTAAATTTTCCCGGAACTGATTTTTGATTTTTATGCAGCGCCTCACGAAATTGTGTTTCGGCATCTATAAAATTCCCTTTTTCAAACGCGCGGTTTCCTCTTTGTATGGCTGACCTTTCTTGCTGTGCGAAAGCAGACATAATCGTAAAAAGTGAAAGGAATAATATGATTATTTTAGTTTTCATACGTTTATTTTAAAAATCCCGTAGGGATTATCGCTTGATAGAAAATACGTTTACATTATTGGTTGCATTCCTATCGGAATGCGTCCTGTAGGATAATTTATTTTCTACCGAGCGAGAATGCCTACGGCATTCAATTATTAATCAAATAACTTAAATTTAGCAAACAATTTATTTTTTCTATACAATATAAAACATTCTATCAGCAGCAAAAACAATGCTATCCAAGCCAAGGTTTGAAACTGCTCGTTATATTCGGAATATACTTTTGTTTCGATTTCTGATGCTGACATTTTTTCAATTTCTTGCGTAATAATCCGCAATGCTGTGTTTGAATTATCGGCGCGAACATAAATACCGTTACCGGCTTGTGCTATTTCCTTGCACATCTGCTCATTAAGCTGTGTAACAACGATATTACCGTCTTTATCTCGTCTGAAATTCGATGTGCCGGGAATGGGAATCGGTACACTTTTCGTTCCGCCTATTCCAATAACGTGAACAACAATTCCTTTTTCTGCTGCCATTCGCGCCGCTTCTACAGCGTTATCTTCATGGTCTTCGCCGTCTGTGATGACAATAATGGCGCGTCCAACGCCTTCGGTAGAAGAAAACGAACGCGCGCTAAGGTCAATGGCAGCACCGATAGAAGTTCCTTGACGTGCTACCATATTGGTAGAAATTGCCGACATAAACATCTTCGCCGAAACATGGTCGGCGGTAATGGGCAGCTGAATAAATGCATCGCCTGCAAAAACCACCAAACCGATTTTATCGTTATTCAATCCATCGACTAAACGCAACAGAATTTGCTTGGCTCTTTCAAGACGATTCGGCGCAACGTCTTCTGCCAACATGGAATTGGATACGTCTAACGCCACCATTATTTCTACATTTTTTTGCTTTACAGTTTCTAATTTAGAGCCAAATTGTGGTCGTGCTAAGATAAATATTGCCAAAATAATAACTGCAAGCAGTAAAAAGAATTTAACATAAGGACGATAAATAGATACGTCGGGCATCAACTGATTTATTAATTCCGGATTTCCAAACGTTTTGATATTGCGTTTCCTCATGATGCGGTACATCACGAAAAATGCAACCAAAAACGGAATGATAATCAGCAAATATAAATAATCGGGATTGGCAAATTTAAACATAATTTCATTGATATTTGTAGATATTTATTGATACTTGCTTCGCGATATTTTTCGCAATATCTATGAATATCGCGAAGCAAGTATCAATAAATATCTTAAATTATGGTATTCTTCTTAATATTGTATTTCTCAATAAAATCTCCATTATCAAAAATGCAAAAAACAACAACGCGAACGGCAAATATTCCTCGTTTTTCTTTTTATAGCTTTCGACATTGATTTTCGTTTTTTCCATTTGGTCTATTTCTTTATAAATAGCTTGAAGCTTTTTGTTGTCGGAAGCGCGAAAATATGAACCACCTGTAATAGCCGCTATTTTTTTTAGCGTAGATTCGTCAACATCTACTTTTATGTTTTCGTAGCGAGTACCAAAATTTGTTTTAACCGGATAAGGCGCTGTACCTGCAATTGTGCTTACGCCGATAGTATAAACTCTGATACCGAACGCCTTGGCAATTTCGGCGGCATGAATCGGTGTTATTTCGCCACGGTTATTTTCGCCGTCGGTCAATAAAATAATTACGCGAGAAACAGCTTGGCTGTCTTTAATTCTGTTTACAGCTGTTGCCAATCCATTGCCAATAGCTGTGCCGTCTTCAATCATACCGGTTTCAACGGAATTGAGCAGATTTACAAGCGCAACGTGGTCGGTGGTCAATGGCGATTGCGTGAAACTTTCGCCTGCAAAAATAACCAATCCGATGTTGTCGTTTGGGCGGCTCATAATAAATTCGGCAGCCACATTTTTTGAGGCTTCCAAGCGGTTTGGCTTTAAATCTTCTGCCAGCATACTGGTTGAAACATCAAGCGCAATGATGATGTCGATTCCTTCGATGCTCTCGTTGCTTAACACATCTGTTTTTTGCGGACGCGCCAACACAATGATTAACGCTGTGAGCGCTCCCAACCGCAACACAAAAGGAATGTGCTGCAAGTAATATTTGTATGTTTTGGGCGGTTTGGCGAACGCTCTTGTGGTGGATATTTGTATGCTTGCCTGCGATTTCCGTTGCTTCCAAATATACCAAGCAATAACAGGTACGAGAAGCAATAGTAAAAACAGATATGTTGGATTAGCGAATATCATAATTTATAATTTTAAAACCCCTTAAATTCCCCTCAGGGGAACTTTACCTGACGGTCGTTTTAAGTCTCCCTTGAGGGAGATTTAGAGGGCTGTTTTTTCTTCTTCTTTTTTTGTTTCGTTGATAAATAAATAAGAATCGGTTATGCTTTGCTCGTTCTCGTTTGGTAAATATTTCATTTTGGCAAATTTTACCAAATCCGCCGATTTTAAAATTTGTTTCAAATTACTGAATACTGCTTCGGCTTCTTTGTTATCCGACAGATAACTGAGAATTTCATCGCTCGTCATTTCCATAGCATTAATGCCAAATCGCCCTTCGATGTAATTCCGCAACACATCGGTAACTTGAGTATGAAATTCTTTTTCTCTGCCTTGTTGCCAAAGTTTTTCATTTTTTATTTTATCTAATTCGCTTAACGCTACAACGTGAGGCGGTAACACCGGTTTCGGCTTACTTATAAATGGTATCGGTTTTCGGTTTACTAATCTTATAATCAAGAATACAATCAACGCCAACAACAGCACAATCGGCGGATACCAAGCCAATTTTTTCAAATAAAACATTAAGCTGAAAAGCGCTCGCAAGTTCGATTTTATGGCTCGAAATTCAGCTTCATCAATATCTACGGGAACGGCAAACGCCTTTAATGTCAATGAATTAGTAAGAAGCGTATCGTCTTGCACCACAAATTTGAACGGCGGCATATAATACACGCCCGAATCGAAAACGGCAACAACGTAATCTTGCAAAATTTCAATGCGGTCGTTGCCCAACTTTAATGTATCGGGATTTTTTCGGGTTACTATTTCAACGCCATTGGGTATTATTTCGTCGAACAACGGAAATTGTACATATTCTTCTTTCGGCTGTACGGCTGTTAAGCGCAAATTTGCTTGATTTCCAATAAGAATATGAACGGAATCAATTTCTGCGTTTACTGTTACATTTGCAAATGATGCAACAGGCAGTAAGAAGAGAAAAAAGAGAAGTATGTTTTTTAAGTGTTTCATATTTTAGTCAATAAATTCAATGTTTTCGGGCTGAAAGAGCAATATACATTGCCTTTATAAGGCGCAATTTGTATTTTCGTTTTTTTACCCAAGGCGTTGCCATTGGGCTAAATTATATAAGGCTTTCAGCCTATTTTGTCGTAACTTTTAATAATTGTCGCATTTTTTCTACATTTTCTTTTTGATTTTCAGGAATAACACCTGCTTTTTCTAGTTCGTCAAAATCTTCGAGCCACATTTCGGGACAGGTTTTATGCTCGTAACACATCTTTTCCCTCAATTTAAAAAATATACTTTCGGCTTCTTCATATCGGTTTTGAAAAAGTAAGGATGTTGCTAAATTGCCTTTTATCCACGTTTGCGTACTGTCTATGTTTAATCCTTTTATTGCCGATTGTTCGGCTTTTTCGCAGTCCTTTATGAATATATAGTAATAAGATAAACTTCCATAAGTCCTCGCATCTTGCGGATTAATTAGAAGATATTGATTGAACATATTTATTGCTTGTTCGTAATTGTCTTGTTTTACATAAATATAAGCAAGATTTTTATAAGCAAGCATTTCTTCATTATTCAACTCTATCGCCTTTTGATAATTTTCCATTGCTTTTGATAAATCTCCTTTTCTTTGATATGCAACTCCTAAATTATTATAAGCTATAGATAATTGTGGATTTAAACTTATTGCCTGATTAAGAATGTCGATAGATTTTTCATAATTTTCCAATTCAATCCAAACAAGTGCTAAAGCTATATAGTTATCGGTAGAATTAGGTTCTACTCTCATTTTTTGTTCATAAAAGTAAATTGCAGATTCATAATCTTGTTGTTCCAAATAAAAATGTATAAGATTATTAATTGTATTAAGATTATTTGAATCAAGGTCTATTGCTTTTTGAAATGCTTGTGAGGCTTGCGGATAATCTTCTAATATAGCATAAGCAATACCTAAATTGGTGTAAGCACTGATATTATTTGGTTCTAATTCTATTGCTTTTTGTAAAAATGGAATGGATAAATTATACAAACCTGCCTTATTATAAATATATCCTATACTGCCATATGTCCAAGCGTAATTAGGATTTAATTTATTCGCTTTTAGATAATGGTTTAAAGCTACCGGAAAGTCGCCTTTCTTTTCAGCCTTGAAACCTTTTTGCACAGCAATATCCGACCGAAAAGTTTTACAACTGTTCAGCAACAACAAACAACCTAATATAATATGTATAAAATATTTCATCATTTTTTATACGAATAATACCCAATTACCTTCCAATCAAACAAACAATCTTCCGACACTTGTCCTGCACCGATATTGTGAATAATTAAATATCGCTGCTTGTCTTTTGATTTTTGGCGCGAAACTATTCCAATGTGCGTCAGTCCATTTCCCAAATCCCAGCAAACAATATTGCCAGGTTGATAATCACCTGCATTTTGCGTGATTTTCTTCACAGTTCCATATCGAGAAAAAAATGTCATTAAATTTGGAACTCGTCTATGGTCAATGTTTTTATCCGGTCGCGAAAGTCCCCAATTTTTCGGATATTTATTAAAATTGGCTTTCATATCCTCGTGAACTTCTTTTTGCAAATCAATTCCCAACTTTCTGTACGCGCGTATCACAACATCAGTACAAACGCCTTTGTTTGCAGGTACATCGCCATTCGGATAAGCAATTTGAACGTATGCAGGATCATATTGAACCTTTTGTTTTACCAATGTAAAAGCAGAATCTGCCAAGCGAGTGAAAAAATCTGTCTGTGCAAATATTCCACTCGGCAACAAAAAAACAAAAAGAAACAATATATTTTTTAAACGCCTCATTGTCAATTATTAATTGTTAATTATCAATTATTTATGCTCTCATTTTAAACAACTTCATCAACGCTTTTACATAATCTTCTTCCGTATTTATCGAAACATTGTCGATACGGCTTTTTTGGAAAATATCGGATAATATTTTTTGATTGTTGCGCCAATTTTCTGCGTATGTGATTCTTACTTTTTTGCTTGATGTATCGAGCCACATATCAGTTTCCGTTTCAGCATCGGTAACTTTTATCAAACCAACCGGCGGTAATTCCGTTTCGCGTTTATCATATACTTGCAATGCCACAACATCGTGTTTTCGATTGGCAATAGTCAGCGCATCTTCAAAATGCTGGTCGTAAAAATCGGAAATCAGAAAAGCTGTACAACGTTTTTTTATAGCGTTAGTAAAATATTTTACGGCAGAAGCGATGTCCGTTTTTTTACCGGTAGGCTCAAAACCAACCAATTCACGGATAATATACAGAATATGCTTTTTACCTTTTTGCGGCGGAATAAATTTTTCTATTTTATCGGAAAAGAAGATTACGCCGATTTTATCGTTGTTTTGAATTGCCGAAAAAGCCAACACCGCCGCAATTTCTGTAATGACATTCTTTTTTAGCTTAGCGTCTGTTCCAAACATGCGACTTGCCGAAATATCAATCAACAGCATCACAGTCAACTCACGCTCCTCTTCAAAAATCTTCACATACGGATGATTGAATCGTGCGGTCACGTTCCAATCGATATTGCGAATATCGTCGCCATACTGGTATTCGCGCACTTCGGAAAAAGTCATACCGCGCCCTTTAAAAGCCGTATGATATTCACCTGCAAAAATATTCTGCGTTAATCCTCGCGTTTTTATCTCAACTTGTCGAACACGTTTTAAAATTTCAGATGTTTCCATTTTTTTAGGAATGAGGAAAAAGGAATGAGGAATGAGAGGTGAAAAATGAGTTTTTTCTCATTCCTCATTCCTCATTTCTCGCTCCTGTTTTACGGTACTTCTACTGCGTTTAATATTTGATTGATAATTTCATCGGAAGTCAAATTATTGGCTTCGGCTTCGTAGCTCAAACCGATACGATGACGCATCACATCGTGGCAAACAGCGCGCACATCTTCGGGGATAACATATCCACGGCGTTTAATAAACGCATACGAACGAGCTGCCAGCGCTAAGTTGATAGAAGCACGTGGCGAAGCGCCAAAAGCAATCATATTTTTCAACGAATTGACTTTGTACGATTCGGGGAAACGAGTGGCGAATACAATATCTACAATGTATTTTTCTATTTTTTCGTCTATGTAAACTTCACGAACAATTTTGCGCGCTTCAATAATTTCCTGTGCTTTCAGTACCGGCATAATTGGTTCACGCTCACCCATAATATTCTGGCGGATAATCAGTTTTTCTTCGTCCGGATTCGGGTAAGAAATGACTACTTTGAGCATAAAACGGTCAACTTGCGCCTCGGGAAGTGGATAAGTTCCTTCTTGCTCTATCGGGTTTTGAGTCGCCAAAACAAGGAAAGGTTCTTCTAATTTAAACGTGTTTTCGGCTAATGTAATCTGACGTTCTTGCATCGCTTCGAGCAACGCGCTTTGTACTTTTGCCGGCGCGCGGTTTATCTCGTCTGCCAAAATAAAGTTGGCAAAAATTGGACCTTTTTTTACCGTAAATTCTTCTTTCTTCTGGCTGTAAATCATCGTTCCTATAACGTCGGCAGGAAGTAAATCGGGTGTAAACTGAATACGACTGTACTTCGCATCAATAAGTTGCGCCAACGTTTTTATAGCCAATGTTTTTGCCAATCCGGGCACTCCTTCGAGCAAAATATGCCCGTCGGAAAGCAAACCGATTAGCAACGATTCCACCAAATGTTTTTGACCGACAATGGTTCTGTTCATTCCCATTATCAGTCGGTCGATAAATTCACTTTTTTGTCCAATACGTTCGTTTAATTCACGAATATCAACTGTTTGACCATTCATATTTTTAGTGTTTTAATTTGTTTAATTTTTACCATAAAATCACTTTTATAACTGATTTTTTAAGGTTTTATTTTATAAAAATGCAAATATATACAATAATTAATAATGCAACAACAAGTTTTTTCGTCATTAAAATAATTTCGCTTTTCTGAATAAATACAAAAATCTTCCTTCAATATCATTTTTTCTCAAAAAAACGCTTGTTTTTCCAAAAAAACTCCGTATATTACTAAACAATTTTTAAACAACGTTGTTTTATTAACAAAGTTTGATGTATAACCATTTTAAAATTTACAGCTATGAGTAACTTTGGAAGAGATTTATTAGTTTTTGTAGGCGGAGCTGCCATTGGCGCAGCTGTTGGTATATTATTTGCTCCGGCTAAAGGTGCGGCAACCAGAAGAAAGATTGCCGGCACTACACGCAATTTGAAAAACAGCATGGTCGATAAACTCGAAGAGTTTGTTGAAACTGCAGAAGAACTTGTTGAAGAGTTCAAAGAAAACGCGGCAGAATTTATTTGCAGCGAAAAAGAATCAATCAAGCAAGCAGGAAAATAAACCAACTACAATGAAGCAAGAAAAAGAAGGCAAGTCAATGACATTGACGCAAACAATAAAAGAATACATTGACTTGAAACTGGAATATTACCAGTTGACATTTGTAGAAAAAGTATCTCTTTTGGTGGGACACATTATTCTCCTCGTGCTTATTGCTTTGCTCGGATTAGCAGGATTGTTAATGATTATCTTATTAATATACAATGTATTAATGGATTGGATTGGCATTGCTTGGATAGTCAGCCTTATCGAATTAAGCTTTCTTGGTTTAGTAGCTGTTTTCTTGTGGATTTTCAGAGAAAAATTGGTTGTAAAACCTATCGCTGGTATCATTATTCGCATGTTGATAGAACCTTCGGGAAAATTTAAAACAAAAAAAGACGATGAAATCGAAGAGTAAAAAAGGTTTATATACGTTTGAGGACGTTCAAAAACGAAAGCTCGAAATATTAGAAGAGCTTGAAATTTGTGAAGCCAACATACAAGAAAGTTTTTATAACTTTACACATCCTACTTTTTTTGTCAGTAAATTTTGGGGATGTGGATGCGATAATGAAGATGCTTCGCCGTTAGAAGCTATTGGAAATATTGCTCAAAAAGCGAAAACAGTAATTAGTATTGTAGGAACAGCTATGTCCGTTTACAACTTGATTAAAAAATTTCGAACAGATAAACGAAAAATTATTTAGAACGCAAATTACGCAAAAAACGCAAATTTTCGCAAAATATTATATTGCTTATAATCAGCAATATAAAAAAATCATTATTTGATTTGCGAAAATTTGCGTTTTTTGCGTAATTTGCGTTCTAAAATATTATTTTTGGAAAATAATCAGAAGAACGGAAAAATGTACTTAAACAGATTATCTATTGTCAATTACAAAAACATTTTGCAGGCGGAACTCGATTTTTCGCCGCACATAAATTGTTTTATCGGCAACAATGGTGTCGGAAAAACAAATGTGCTTGATGCGATTTATTACCTGTCGTTCTGCAAAAGTCATTCTAATTCTATTGATAGTCAGAACATAAACCATGGTCAAGATTTTTTTATGCTCGAAGGTTTTTATACTCGCAACGACGTGGAAGAAGATATTTATTGCGGATTGAAACGAAAACAGAAAAAAATATTCAAACGCAACAAAAAAGAATACGAACGTCTTTCCGACCATATCGGATTATTACCGTTGGTATTGATTTCACCAAACGACGGCGTTTTAATCGGCGAAGGAAGCGACGAACGCCGTAAATTCATAGACGGTGTTATTTCGCAGTACGACAGCGCGTATCTGCATACGTTGATGCGATACAACAAAACGTTGGCTCAGCGAAACAGTTTGTTGAAAAGCAATTTTGTTGACAATGATTTAATTGATGTGCTGGACAATATTTTAGTCGAAACAGGACAAATTATCCATCAAAAAAGAACAGCGTTTATACAAGAATTTCTGCCAATTTTCCAACAATTTTATAATTTTATTTCGATGGATAAAGAAACAGTCAATTTGCAATATAGTTCGCATTTGCAAAAAGGCGATTTCAACGAATTACTGAAAAAAAGCATCGAAAAAGACAAAATAATTGGCTTTACCACCAAAGGTATTCACAAAGATGATTTGGAAATGACGTTGAGCAATTATGCGATCAAGCGCGTTGGTTCGCAAGGACAGAACAAAACATATTTGATTGCATTGAAATTAGCACAGTTCGATTTTCTGAAACGAATGAGCAATATGAATCCTATTTTGTTGCTCGACGATATTTTTGATAAACTTGATGCCGAACGTGTTCATCAAATCATTAAACTTGTTTCAGAAGACAATTTCGGACAAATATTTATTACCGACACCAACAGGCAAAATCTGAACGAAATAATAAAAACAGTAAACAGCAATTATCGTTTGTTTACGGTCGAAAACGGTGAAGTGAAATAAAGTATTTTACCACCAAGAACACTAAGTTTTGCACAAAATAATGCAAAGAAAAATTATGAAAGAAAGCATGGACGATATTAAACGATTATTGACACCAAAATTTGAAACAGACTTACTCGATGCCTCAATTGCAAATCTTAATGAAAAAGGCAATAAATTGCGTTACAATAATTTTGCTTATTCAATACGAGAATTATCAAGGCATTTTTTATATAGACTTGCTCCGGAGTTAAATATAATAAATTGTAGTTGGTTTAAAAAAGAAACAGAGGATGGTAAACCAACAAGAACACAAAGAATTAAATATGCAATTCACGGTGGTATTACTGATGAACTACTTAAAAAATGGGGATTTGACATAGAAGAATTGACCAAAACAACAAAAAAAATTAAAGATGCTATTGACTCTTTGAGCAAATACACTCATATCGAACCAGATGTTTTTGATTTAAGTGAAGATCATGTAGAGAAATATAGTAAGGAAGTTCTATTTTCGTTTAAAAACTTTGTTCTAACAATCGACAATTATAGGGAGCAATTAAAAACATTCTTAGACGGACATATTGAAGAACACATGATTTCGTCAGTAGTATCAAATTTCTTTGATAATATAGACAGTTTAGCACCACATCATTCACTAAATTATAGTATAGTTTCAGATTATCATATTTCAGAAATAAATGACCAAGAAATAGTTGTCGATGTTTTTGGAGACTTGTGTGTAGCATTAGAATATGGTTCAAGACAAGAGAGACGCGAAGGAGATGGACTTGACTTAGAGGAAAGTTTTCCTTTTGAAACTAAAATAAGATATGAAATCTGCGAGGATTTTCCGTCAGAAAAGTATGAGGTAGACGACTATGATGCAGACACTTCCAAATGGTATGGAGACGAAGATTAATGCGTAGGAAAGAAGCACAATCATTAGGCAGTATTTTAAAAGAGATATTGAAAACCCAGCATCTCGATACAAAACTGAACGAAGTTCGGTTAATCGATTCGTGGGAAAAAATATTAGGCGCCAATATTGCTTCTTACACCAAAGGCAAATACATTAAAAACAAAGTTTTATTCGTTCACGTTACGTCTTCTGTACTGAGAAGCGAGTTAATGATGTCGCGCCAACGATTGGTTGAATTATTGAACGAATCTGTGGGCGAAAAAGTAATTACAGATATTGTTTTTAGATAAGCGAGAAGAGCATGCAAATTAAAGATTTTTTACTATCTTCGCTTTCGCGCACTACCATCGATTACGCAGCTCATTGGGCAACAGAAAATGTTGAAAATTTCAACGAATTATATCAGCTCATTTTTTCTGAAAACCTTAAAATTGCTTGGCGTGCCGCTTGGGTTATAGAAAAAGTACAACTACTGAAACCTGAATTACTTATCGAAAAATTACCAGAAATTATAACTGCGCTACCTTTTTTTCCGCATGACGGCAGTAAAAGATCGTTACTGTTGGTTATTTTACGTTCGCCACTACCCGATCCTATTCCTGTGGAACTCATCAATATGTGTTTTGATTGGTTGATGTCGAAGCAAACAAGCGTAGCTATTCAAGTAAACTGCATGAAAGTGTTAGATAAAATTTGCCTGCAAGAGCCCGATTTAAGGTGCGAATTAGAACTTTTCCTAAAAGACGATTTAAGCGAATATTCCAACGGTTTTCGCACTTCGGCGAGAAATATACTTAAGAAAAATTTCTGAACCAAGATTTACAAGATTAAAAGATTATTAAGATTCTTCTAGCACAATCTTAATAATCTTTTAATCTTGTAAATCTTGGTTCAAAACAATTTATTTTGCCGGTGCAGCAGTGCCGGCTCTACCGCCAAAACTCATAGGAACGATTTTGAAATTAACGGTTTGCGTGTTGCTATAATTGCCTTTTCCCGTAATGGTAACCGTGGCAGTTCCTACATTAATATTGTTAGCATAAGTCAGCGTGTAATCCGTGTCTTTTTTCAGCGTAAGAGAACCAAATTTAATAACCGGTTCAGGTGTAACGGCAGAGCCGGTAAAAGTTTGGTCGGGAATCGGAGCAATTTCGATGCTCGAATTTGATGAATGCCGAGTGCTTGTACCCGTTCCCGTTTGTGCAAAACTGATTGTTGCAAATAAGCAAACAATAATTAACAGTGTATTTCTTCTTTTCATAGTAATTAAATTATGGGGTTAATTTTGCAAATATAAAAAACATTTTGATATAAGCAAAAAATAAACACTAAAAGTTATCAACTTACAATACTTCCGCCACCACAAAATTACTTCCACCAACAAAAACAGCATCATCTTTTTCAGCCGATTTTTTAGCAGCTTCAAATGCTGCTTTTACTGTCGGATACGCATCGCCGTGCAAATTATGTTTCAATGCTTTTTGTTGCAGTTCTATCTCATTCAAAGCACGCGGAATAGATGCTTTGGTAAAATAATAAACAGTATTTTCGCTTGGCAGCAACGACAATACTTTATCGACATCTTTATCGGAAACCATACCAAGCACAAAATGCAACTTATTATATTGTATTGTTTTTAATTGTTCCACGATACAAGAAATTCCCACTTCATTGTGTCCGACATCACAGATAATGGTTGGATTTTTTTGTAGCACTTGCCAGCGACCAAGCAATCCTGTTAATTCGACCACTTTCTCAAATCCGAAACGAACAGCATCTTCGGAAATATGAAAATTATTTTCATTCAACACTTGAACAGCAGTAAGTGCAGTGGCAAGATTTTTTTGTTGGTAGTCGCCGAGCAAACCGAGATTTATTTCGCCTTTTTCACTCCAATTTTTTTTTGTTTTTTTCAACTCATATTTATATCTCTGGATTGCTTCACTATCGCTCGCAATGACGTTATTAGTATTATTTTCCGCGTCATTGCGAGGAACGAAGCAATCTAAAATTGAATAACATTCTTCCGCAAAATAAATCGGCGCATTTTCTTGTCGAGCTTTTTCTTCAAAAACCCGTTTCACTCCACTACTCTCGCCTATCACAACCGGAATATTCGGTTTGATAATTCCTGCTTTTTCTGCCGCTATTTTTTCCAATGTATTGCCCAACAAATTAGTATGGTCAAGGCTGATATTGGTAATAACACTCAGTTCAGGCATTATAATATTGGTGCTGTCTAATCGACCACCCAAACCAACTTCAATAACCGCAACATCAACTTCTTTTTCTGCAAAATAATCGAATGCCATTAACACACTCATTTCAAAAAAAGAAGGAGAAAGTTCGTCGAAAAACGTACGGTTTTCAGCAACAAAATCAACCACAAAATTCTCGTCAATCATTTCACCATTGATGCGAATACGCTCTCGAAAATCCTTCAAATGCGGCGAAGTATATAATCCCGTTTTGTATCCTGCCTGTTGAAGCGCTGCCGCCAAGAGGTGTGAAGTAGAACCTTTTCCGTTTGTTCCTGCAATGTGAATGGTCTTAAATTTTCGGTGCGGATAACCAAAATGTTTATCCAGCGCCAAGGTATTTTCAAGCCCATCTTTGTAAGCCGCCGTGCCTATGCGCGAATATTGCGGAAGGCTCGTAAAAAGATATTCTAATGTTTCGGTGTAATTCATAGTACACATTGTAGATATTTGCTTCACGATATTCATTGATATTAAGATGTTTTGCTATATAATCTTGAATTATTTTTAAATTATTTAAAACAAAACTTCTTTATTCTCCGTTTTATCTTTACATTTACGCAACAAAATAGAGAAAAAATCATCAAATAAAAAAGCATTATGAGTACAAAAAAAAATTTCGTGTTAGATACAAACGTTATTCTTCACGACTACAAATGTATTTACAATTTTGAAGAAAATGATATTTATATCCCAATAGTTGTATTGGAAGAGTTAGACCGATTCAAAAAAGGAAATGACCAAATAAACTTCAATGCCCGCGAATTTGTACGCGAATTGGATTCTATTTCCGATAACGATTTTTTCAAAAAAGGCGCATCGCTTGGTCTTAATTTGGGAAAAATGTATATTGTAACCGAAAGAAACGATGAAATAAAAGACCTTCCTTTTTCGGATAAAAACTCTGATGTTCAGATACTTTCAACAGCTGTTCATCTTCAAAAAGTAAATCCGAAAAGAAAAACCATATTGGTTACCAAAGACATCAACTTGCGCATGAAAGCGAAGTCTATCGGCGTATTAGCCGAAGATTACATTTCCGATAAAGTAACCAACATAGATATTTTTGATAAAGAACACAATACATTCGAAGGCATTGACGGAGAAATAATTGACAGAATGTATGCTTCTACTGCCGGTATTCCGATAGAAGAATTTTATTTTAAAAACGATATAGACGCAAATGAATGTTTCATTCTGAAAAGTGACCGCTCTACCGTTTTGGCGCGTTACAATCCGGTTACCAAAATGGTGCAAAAGGTAAAAAAAGAACGTTCTTTTGGTATCGAGCCGCGCAACGCAGAACAGGCTTTTGCGCTTGATGTTTTGCTCGATGAAAGCATAAAATTAATCGGCATTACCGGAAAAGCCGGTACAGGAAAAACGCTTTTGGCATTAGCAGCCGCGCTGCATAAACGAAACGAATACAAACAAATTTTGTTGGCGCGACCGATTGTAGCATTGGCAAACAAAGATTTAGGTTTTCTACCCGGAACAGAACAGGAAAAAATGGCGCCTTATATGCAACCGCTTTTCGATAATTTGACCGTTATTAAAAACCTGTTTTCGCAGTCGAGCAAAGAAATCAGAGAGATTGACGACCTGCAAAAATCAGGCAACTTGGTAATCGAAGCGTTGGCTTATATTCGCGGTCGAAGCCTTTCCGAAACCTATTTTATCATCGACGAAGCCCAAAATCTCACACCGCACGAAATCAAAACCATTATTACACGCGCCGGCGAAGGAACAAAAATCATTTTCACCGGTGATATTCAACAAATTGATTCTCCATATCTTGATATGCAGTCGAACGGATTGGTGTATATGATTGATAAAATGAAAGGACAAGATGTTTTTGCACACGTTAATTTGATAAAAGGCGAAAGAAGCTATTTGTCGGAATTGGCGAGTAATTTATTGTAATACAATTTGTAAAATGAAAAAAATATTAAAATCGGACATACCTCAAAAATCTGTTATTTCAATCAATTTTGGAAAAATAGATTACTGCGATTCGTATCGAATAACCAAAGCAACAAACGAAACCATTGAGCAAATCACAGAAAATCTTTTCAAACTGCCAAAATGGGCTGTTTTATTGATGAATCTAAGAAATTCGTTAACAAAGCCATTTGGGTTAAAAGCAGACGAGAATAACAAAGATGAAAAAGGAAGTTATTTCACCATTATTGAAAAGATTGAAAATGAAATCATTATGGAGGAAAATGACAAACACTTAAATTTCAGAATATCTGTTTTTATCGACAAAGAACTTTCCTGCATACATCTTACAACCATTGTTCATTACAATAATATCGGTGGAAAACTTTATTTTTTTCCTGTAAAACCGTTTCATAAAATCATTGTCAAATCAATGCTGAGAAGAGAATTAAAAAGATAGTAGAATTTTGATAGTTACACACAAAAAATGTGGTTATCTGTCAAAATTTCGCTAACTTTAATGTAAGTTCAAAATAAAAAATGGCTTGAAAAGCCAAATTTTCATAACCGCAGGTAAGCGAAGCGCAACCTACGGTAAAACAAAAACAAATCTGCCTGAAAGACAGGACAAAACAACGTAGAAAAGTATTGACTTACAGGCAAAAGAGTATTAGTCTGTGTTATCCCACAGGTTGCGCTTCGCTTACCTGCGGTTATGAAAATTTAGCCCATTCGGGCTAAAATCTTTAGGTAAAGAACCTATAAAATGGCTTACTTCGGTCTGCGAGTCTTGTCATAATTCTAAACATAATTAGCGAACAAAACATTTGAATAAAATGAAACAAAACTTATTAGGAAAAACACTAACCGAACTAAAAACCATCGCAACCGAAAACGGCTTGCCAACTTTCGCTGCCAAACAAATTGCCGATTGGCTGTACAAAAAACGTGTGCAGACGATTGACGAAATGACCAATATTTCAACAGCAAATCGCAGTAAACTTGCCGAAAAATACACGATTGGCGCACACGCACCAATAGAAGAAATGGTATCGACAGACGGCACAAAAAAATATTTGTTTCGCGTAGAGACGGATTGCAATCCGTCTTTACATATCGAAAGCGTTTATATTCCCGACGAAGACCGCGCAACGCTTTGTGTATCATCGCAAATCGGCTGTAAAATGAACTGCCTTTTTTGCATGACAGGCAAACAAGGTTTTTCGGGAAATTTAACGGCAGGGGAAAATATTAATCAAAATCAATACATTCCCGCAACAGACAAACAAAAAAAATTGGTTTTTTTTTG
>Ga0082212_10003276_pt1 | contig 23084 bp, 15 predicted proteins | sample TergutNt197P3_FD_71548 | JGI IMG/M metagenome (GOLD analysis project Ga0082212, IMG submission 71548) | Neocapritermes taracua P3 segment gut microbial communities from Petit-Saut dam, French Guiana - Nt197 P3 | ecosystem: Host-associated > Arthropoda: Insects > Digestive system > Gut ...
ACGTCATCAAGGTGTACTACGTGAAAGACGACTTCGGCTACAGGGTAGAGTACTACTACGACAACGCCATCGACAACAGCAAGACGGACAGCTTCACGGCGACGTTTGACGACGTAATCAGCAGCTACTCAGACAAGATCATTGACGGATACAGATTTGTCACCGACACCGCTCCGCTGACGATTACATCAGACGAAGCAGCCAACGTCATCAAGGTGTACTACGTGAAAGACGACTTCGGCTACAGGGTAGAGTACTACTACGACAACGCCATCGACAACAGCAAGACGGACAGCTTCACGGCGACGTTTGACGACGTAATCAGCAACTACTCAGACAAGATCATTGACGGATACAAATTTGTCAACGACACCGCTCCGATAACAATCACATCAGACGCAGCAGCTAACGTCATCAAGGTCTACTATGTGAAAGACGACTTTGGCTACAGGGTAGAGTACTACTACGACAACGCCATCGACAACAGCAAGACGGACAGCTTCACGGCGACGTTTGACGACGTAATCAGCAGCTACTCAGACAAGATCATTGACGGATACAAATTTGTCAACGACACCGCTCCGCTGACGATCACGTCAGACGCGACAGCGAATGTCATCAGGGTCTACTACGTGAAAGACGACTTCGGCTACACAGTAGAGTACTACTACGATGGAGAGATCGACAACAGCAAGACGGACAGCTTCATGGCGACGTTTGACGACGTAATCAGCAGCTACACAGAGAAGAATATCGATGGGTACAAGTGGATCAACGACACCGCTCCGCTGACGATCACATCAGACGTAGCAGCTAACGTCATCAAGGTCTACTATGTACCGGATGTATTTGATTACACAGTAGAGTACTACTACGACAACATCATCGACAACAGCAAGACGGACAGCTTCAGCGCTACATTTGGTTGGACAATAAATACATACTTACCGAAAAACATTGATGGATACAAATATGTCACCGACACAGCACCGCTGACGATCACATCAGACGCGACAGCGAATGTCATCAAGGTCTACTATGTGAAGGACAACTTCGGCTACAGCGTGGAGTACTACTATGACAACGCCATCGACGACAGCAAGACGGACAGCTTCACGGCGACCTTTGCCGACGTGATCAGCAGCTACACAGACAAGATCATTGATGGATACAAATTTGTCAACGACACAGCTCCGATAACGATCACATCAGACGCGACAGCGAATGTCATCAAGGTGTATTATGTGAAAGATGACTTCGGCTACACAGTAGAGTACTACTACGATAACGCCATCGACAACAGCAAGACGGACAGCTTCACGGCGACGTTTGACGACGTAATCAGCAGCTACACAGACAAGATCATTGACGGATACAAATATGTCACCGACACCGCGCCGATAACGATCACGTCAACTGAATCGAACAACGTCATCAAGGTGTACTATGTGAAAGACGACTTCGGCTACAGGGTAGAGTACTACTACGACAACGCTATCGACAACAGCAAGACGGACAGCTTCACGGCGACCTTTGCCGATGTGATCAGCAGCTACACAGACAAGATCATTGACGGATACAAATATGTCACCGACACCGCGCCGATAACGATCACGTCAACTGAATCGAACAACGTCATCAAGGTGTACTATGTGAAAGACAGCTTCGGCTACACAGTAGAGTACTACTACGACGGAGAGATCGACGACAGCAAGACGGACAGTTTCACAGCAACTTTCGCCGATGTGATCAGCAGCTACACAGACAAGGTGATCGACGGTTATAAGCTTGACAAGACTGAAAACTTCGAACTGACGATCACGTCGAACCCGGATAACAACGTCATCAAGGTGTACTATGTGAAAGACGTCTTCCGCTACACAGTCGAGTACTACTATGACAACGAGATCGACAACAGCAAGACGGACAACTTCACAGCGACCTTCGCCGACGTCATCAGCAGCTACACAGACAAAGTGATCGACGGATACAAGTTCGATAAAGTCGAGAACTTTGAACTGACAATCACGTCGAACCCGGCGAACAACGTCATCAAGGTGTACTACGTGAAAGACGACTTCGACTACACGGTAGAGTACTACTATGACAACGCCATCGACGACAGCAAGACGGACAGCTTCACGGCGACATTTGCTGATGTGATCAGCAGCTACACAGACAAGGTGATTGATGGCTATAAGCTTGACAAGACTGAGAACTTCGAACTGACGATCACGTCGAACCCGGCGAACAACGTCATCAAGGTGTACTACGTGAAAGACGACTTCGGCTACACAGTCGAGTACTACTACGATGGAGAGATCGACAACAGCAAGACGGACAGCTTCACGGCGACCTTCGCCGACGTGATCAGCAGCTACGCTGACAAGGTGATCGACGGATACAAATATGTCAGCGACACAGCGCCGATAACGATCACTTCAAACCCGGACAATAACGTCATCAAGGTGTACTACGTGAAAGACGACTTCGGCTACACAGTAGAGTACTACTACGATGGAGAAATCGACGACAGCAAGACGGACAGCTTCACAGCGACCTTCGCCGACGTGATCAGCAGCTACACAGACAAGGTGATCGATGGATACAAATATGTCAGCGATACAGCGCCGATAACGATCACGTCAACTGAAGCAAACAACGTCATCAAGGTGTACTATGTGAAAGACGACTTCGGCTACACGGTAGAGTACTACTACGATGGAGAAATCGACGACAGCAAGACGGACAGCTTCACGGCGACCTTCGCTGATGTGATCAGCAGCTACACAGACAAGAACATCGACGGTTATCGGTTTGACAAGACAGAGAACTTCGAACTGACGATCACGTCAACTGAAGAAAACAACGTCATCAAAGTGTACTACGTGAAAGACGTCTTCAACTACACAGTCGAGTACTACTACGATGGAGAGATCGACGCGGATAAGACGGACAGCTTCACAGCGACCTTCAACGATGTGATCAGCAGCTACACAGGAAAGAACATTGACGGTTATAAATTCGATAAGGTTGAAAACCTGCCGCTGACAATCGTTTCAAACGCCCAGGCAAACGTCATCAAAGTGTACTATGTGAAAGATGACTTCGCCTACACAGTTGAGTACTATAAAGATAGCGTTAGTGAAGAAAACCTGATTGGTGAAGTTAGCGGAATAGGCTTGTTTGGGTCAGCGATCCCCTATACCCTGAACCTGCATAGGCCGGTCGGATACAGGGACGGCGCGGTACAGTACGACATCAGCCAGATGACCGTCACATCAGTAGCAGCCGATAATGTAATCAGAATCCTTTATGTGGACAGCTCAGGCTCACTGACGGTACACAAAGCCCTTCTGGACGTCGACGGTGAGTTGATCAACGAAGGACACCCCCTGTACGGGCAGTATCGCAACGAGTTCATCATCCGGGTCACCGACAATACTAAAGATGACACAGTAGTTAGCACTCAGCCTATCCGCAACGGCGAATCAGTCAGGTTTGAGATCGGCGACATGTCCAAGGCTTCGGAATCTGTAGTGATCGAAGAACTCCTTGGCGAAGACAGCGGATTCGAGCTGGTGGAAATCCTCGACGTCTACTGGACTGAGGATGAAGGCGTAACCACCGTAGTGAACCGGGTAGCCGGAACGCCGGAGATCGAAGAAGGCAAGATCAAGGTCGTCAAGTACATCGTTTATCGGGGCCTCCTGAAAACAGACATCCAAGACGAGTTTGGCGTAATGATTGAAGCCCCCGAAGCCGAGGCTGCTACCGGAACGATCAGGATCGACGTAGATTCCATCAAGGAAGGAATCGAAATGTTCCTTGGCGATGACGCTGAGGGAGAGGGAACAGTAAGTATCGCCGCCCGGGTATCCGGATCAGGATTTGAAGAAGAGGAAGAAATCTTCGATAATGGCGAAGGAGAACTGGTTATCACCGGCTTCGCGCTGAACGAAAGCTACACTCTTGAACTCCTTGTAATCCTCAATGGCGATGAAGTAACCATCCAGACATTCGACGTCTTGTTCGACGAATACTCAACCTTCAATGTGAGCTTTACTGCTTACGAACCCGAACAGGGGCAGGAAACCGAGCCGGTTGGCCCAACCAGAGGGAATACTGAGCCCGAGCCGGAGCCGGAACCCGATCCGGAGCCCGAACCCGAACCCGAGCCCGAACCCGAGCCGGAACCCGAGCCCGAGCCGGAACCTGAGCCCGAGCCCGAACCCGAGCCGGAACCCGAGCCCGAGCCGGAACCTGAGCCCGAGCCTGAACCGGAACCCGAAACAGACGGACCGACGGTACTGTCCATGAAGGTAGTCAGGCAGATCCTCAGCACGATCAACTTTGACCTCGAAGCCCTTGCCGCTTACTTTGCGGAAGGATGGAACTGGGACTACACTGACGAAATCACCGACCAGGAAACGATCAACATCGAGAACGATACTATCACGGTAATATCCAATAAAGCCGGCGGCGCGTCATTTGAGAGCTTACAGCCCGCGGCGTACACGGTCACCGAGATTGTGCTCCCCGAAGATTACAGGTTCTATGGAATCAAGCTCAGCGAAACCCCGGATGAGAAGATGCAGCGCGACAATAACGGCCTTGAAGCCCAACCCGGCGATGTAGTCATTATCTTCAACAGGTTCGCTCCCGATACGGTAGATATAACGATCTTAAAGCAGGTACAACTTGCGAACGGCAACTGGGCGTCTACCGCCACCTTTGTAGGACCCAGAAACCGGACCGTCAACTATCAGGTCATCATAAGCGGCCCCAGCAACGCGGGGTTTGACTGGAAAGTCTCTGGGATACTCACGGACAGCTTGTTTGGAGACATTGAGTTCGCGATCGGCAACTTTGATGAAATGGAAACTCAGCAGACACTGACTTACAGCATTCCGCTCAATGGTTGGGAGGCCCACGATAATGTGGCTTCTATAGATAAGAACACGCTGGTTAAAGAAGGAGACGATTTCTGGGTACCTGAAGTCAAATCCTCTACCGCGACGGTGACGCTCCGGCCTCCGAGCGAGGAGCCCGAAGACCCCACTCCGACCCCCGATCCCGATCCGGATCCCATCGTGGAAATCCCGGACGCCGTAACCCCGTTGGTAGAACTTCCGCCGGTACTCGTACCTGAAGAAGAAGAATACCTCATCGTAGACGAAGAGACGCCGATGGGCAACCTGCCCAAGACAGGCACCTCGGGCGTCAGTGGAATCGGCATGATCGGTATGGGCCTCAGCGGACTCATCGGACTGATGGGCACAAGGAAAAAAGGCAAGCACGAAGAAGAATAAGAAGAATCAAGTTAAGTAAAGAAATATTATGTAATAGTCCAGAAATAAGTTAAACGAAGGCCGGGTCCCGCGCAAAGTCGCGGGCCTCGGTTTTTATATGGATGGGGAACGAATTGAAACACTATATGTAATACTTTTTTTATTTGTAGCAAAACAATAACTTTTCAGTAATAATTTGCTTTACAAATAGCCGCGATTCTCATTATAATTATTTAACTGTACATCTTTTACAGGATGATTCGAAGCGACGAAATAACCGGAAAAAACAGCGGGAGTGAACGGGATGGACTTATCGAAGAAAACAATAATCCGCCTGGTCTCGGCGATTACGGCCTTATTGATGCTGCTATCTTTATCATCGACGGGGCTGATCGCCGCCGATGGCGACGATGAAGCGGGTTCCGGCGCCGGTATCTCCGCCAGAGCGGGCGCTATCGAAGTATATCGCGGCCTGGTTGACGAACACCGGGCGTTGTACGCGGATTATGAAACCGCGGTTGAGGACTTTGAAAACCTCGCCCTTGATTTCGAAGCCGCGAAAACGGCATATGAAGCGCTGGCCGAAGCCTATCTTGAAGACCCGGAAGGCGTTTCCTATGATGATGTGGAAGAGGCTTACGCTTTAGCCGAATCTTATCTTGAAGCTCTGGAAGCGCTCAAGTTGGAGATCGACGGCCTTATCGGAGAGCTTGAGGTCAAGGCTGCGGAAGCTGAAGCGTACTTTGAAGGGATGCTGGAAGCCTACGGCCTGGCGATGAGCGTATATAAGCAGGAGTTGAATGTTTATCTCAGAGATCTGGCTTCGTATCTGAGAACCGAAACCAGGCAGCTTGCGGAGCACGCTAAAGCGGTCCGGGAATATAACCAATGGTTGAAAGACCACCCGGATTACGACAAAGAACTGGACGACTATTACAACGCTTACGAGCAGTGGGAGGCGAATCAGGCCGACTACGAAGCCTTACAGAACCTGTTCAACTTCAACGCAGAGTCTTCATTACTGTTGATTAGCGGAAAAGGCGTTCCCGCTTATCTGCCCGGAAATAACAGCGCTAACGGCGGTAAAAAGATTAATCCCAACGACGGGCCGGTCAACTTAGCTCCGGGATTGTCGGTAGTAGCGTACAGAGGTTCGGATCAATGGTACTTTTACGTAACCGAGGAAGCGGTAGGGATCGATTTTATCCTTTGGGTCCACGGCAATACGGATGGCGAATATATTAAAGCGAACTTCCCGGCAGCAGGCACTTATCCCATCGGTAACGAGAGGGGCATGAATCACATTCGCCTGATTGGTTCCGGGGGCGAGCCGGGGGACCCGCCTACTTATCCCGGAGACAAAAAGTACGAACCGGGCTGCTACAAACCCGGGGATTTTCCCGGTCTGCGCCTGGATAAACCTTATCAGCCTCAAAAAGCCACGCTGAAAGACGGCACGCCCGTATTGGTGACCCTTAGCTTAGAGGAAAAAATCATCAAGATCGAGCCTGATCCGGATGATGGCGACGGCGATGGCGATGGCGATGGCGACGGCGATGGCGATGGCGATGGCGATGGCGATGGCGACGGCGATGGCGATGGCGATGGCGATGGTGACGGCGATGGTGACGGCCCTGGCCCCGGCCCTGGTCCCGGACCCGGCGACAACTACACACCGACAATAACAATGACGCCCGAGGCGGATATCCCGGATACGCCGACTCCATTGGGACGGATACCCGCTGACCCGGACCCGGATGAAGTGACCGTCGATGACGACGACGTGCCCCTTGGCGAGCTGCCGAAGACCGGTTTTAGCGGAACCGGCCTGGCGTTCCTGTTCGGTCTGGGGATCCCGGGGTTGAGCGCGGTATATGCTATCAAGATCAAGAAAGGCAGACACGAGAAAAAGGCTCCGATTTCCGGTCATAAGGAATAGCGGAGGATGCGCGAATAATAAAATATAAACGATTTGGCAAACCGGCTCTCGCGGCGATTATCGCGGGAGCCGGTTTTTTAGAAAAGATGGGATCCTGTTTTTGGCGAAAAGCCCTTGACAGGCGTATCGTTAGGGTATAAAATTAGATTAAACGATTGTTTAATTAAAAGATAATTTAATCGTTAAGGAGGAAGAAGCCATGCGAAAAGTATTTCCTCTGGAAGACCTGGAATGCGCCAATTGCGCCGCGAAAATGGAAGCCGCTATCGGGAAGCTGGAGGGCGTCGAGAGCGCCAGCGTGAACTTCATGACGCAGAAGCTGACCATCACGGCGGAGGACGCTCTTTTTGACTCGGTGCTGGAGCAGGCGAAAAAAATCGTTAAGAAAATCGAGCCGGATTGCGTGATCGTATTATAATCCCATGACGAGGAAGCAAAAAAAGCAGTTATTCAGGATACTCGCCGCGGCGGCGCTTTTTGCCGTCGGTTTATCGTTAGATTTTATCATCCCGGCGGCGCGGGCGTCTCTGTCCGTCGGGGGGCTGATCCCTGTCGTATTATATCTGGCTGCGTATCTGGCGGCGGGGGGGAGCGTACTGCTGAAGGCCGCGTCAAACATAAGGCGCGGTCTTGTTTTTGACGAGAATTTCCTGATGACCATCGCCACAGTCGGCGCAATTTGCCTGGGCGAGTACCGGGAAGGCGTCGCGGTTATGTTGTTTTATCAGATCGGCGCGTTATTCGAGTCCCTCGCGGTGGGCAAATCCAGGAAATCCATCGCTGCCCTGATGGATATACGCCCGGACCACGCGAATGTCATGGTCGACGGGCAATGGACCGAAGTTGATCCGGAGGAAGTGCAAGTAGGCGCTGAGATACTGATCAAACCCGGCGAACGCGTCCCCCTTGACGGGACTGTGGTCGAAGGCCGGTCGGCGCTGGACGCCTCGTCCCTCACAGGGGAGTCCGCGCCCCTGACCGTCTCTGCGGGTTGCGAGATATACGGCGGCTGCGTCAACCTGAGCGGCGCGCTTACCGTGCGGGTGGATAAGGTCTACGGGCAGTCTACCGCGGCCAGGATACTGGACCTGGTGGAAAACGCCGGGGCGAAAAAAGCGTCGCTGGAGAGCTTCATCACACGGTTTGCGCGGTACTACACGCCTGCCGTGGTGATTTGCGCCGTCTGCCTGGCGATCCTGCCGCCGCTGATACTCCCCCGCGCCGCTTTCAGTGACTGGGTATACAGGGCCCTGACCTTTCTCGTGATATCCTGCCCCTGCGCCTTAGTCATCTCCATCCCCCTCAGCTTCTTTGGCGGACTGGGAGGGGCGTCCAGGCGCGGCGTGCTGGTGAAGGGAGGAAACTATCTCGAAGCCCTGGCCCGGGCGGAAATCTTCGTCTTTGATAAAACAGGCACGCTGACTAAAGGCAGCTTTGCCGTGACTGAAGTCGCGCCTTCGAGCCTGCCGGCCGAGCGGCTGCTGGAATTAGCGGCACTGGCTGAGCAATACTCGACCCATCCCATCGCCCGGTCCCTGCTTAACGCTTACGGCAAAACCCCGGATCCCGCCAGGATAGGCAGGGTACGGGAAACGCCGGGCTTCGGCGTGGAAGCCGTCGTCGACGGCTACGTCATCTTCGCGGGCAGCAGAGCCTTCGTCGGGGAGAAAGCAGAGATCGCGCCTGAGCGGGACGCCCGGGGTACGGTCATCCATGTGGCGATGGAAAAAGATTATTTAGGCTATATCGTCGTCGCCGACGAAATCAAGGATAACGCTGCCGCGGCCGTCGCCGGGCTGAAAGCCGCCGGGGTGAAAAAGACGGTGATGCTCACCGGCGACAAGGCGGATATCGGCGGCGAGATAGCCGCCCGCCTTGGTATCGACGAAGTATACACTGAACTGTTGCCGTCCGGCAAAGTGGATAAAGTCGAAGAATTGATGGGGGAGAAAGCGGCGAAGGGCAGGCTCGTATTCGTCGGTGACGGCGTGAACGACGCCCCTGTATTAGCCAGATCCGACGTAGGCGTGGCTATGGGGGCGCTGGGAAGCGAGGCGGCGATCGAAGCCGCCGATGTGGTGATTATGGATGACGACCCCGCGCGGCTGATCACCGCCGTTAGGGTAGCGAGAAAGACCTTGAGCATAGCGAGGCAGAATACCGCCTTCGCGCTGGGCGTAAAGGGCCTGATCCTTATCCTCGGCGCTTTCGGGTTCGCGGGCATGTGGGCGGCCGTATTCGCCGACGTGGGCGTAGCCGTGATCGCTGTGGTCAACGCCATGCGGGCCCTAGTGTAGCGTCCACGAAATAGCTGGGCTGTGATTGTATGGCGACCGGCGTTGCCGATTGATCCGCGTCACAAAAAGTGTTTTTGGTACAACGCGTCCAGATTTTGTTTCGCTTCCGCGCAGAACGCCGTATACCTGCGGGCCATGTCCCCGCCGCGTTCCGTGACGACCGAATACCCGCCGCCTTTGCCGCCCTGGCGGCTTTCGATTACCGGATATCCCAGCTGCTGCTCCATCGCCGATATGATGCCGCGCCCCTTGCTGTAGGACAAACCCATCCGGCGGCACGCTTCGCGCAGAGAGCGCGTCTCTTCCGTCAACAGGAGCAGTTGATGGACCCCGGGGCCGTAAAAGGGTTTCTCCCTGACAAGCCGAATCCTGGCGTCTACTTCGATCGGCCGGCTTAGCGGGCCGGCTTTGTCTATGACTTGATAAAGTCCGTCGTCTTCGGGCATACTCGTCCATCCCTTTCGGCGTAATGTCGACAGGCGTTAAAGCCCACCGTAAATCGACGCGAGCTTTTCGTCGCTGAGGTCAGTGTGATAAAACAGGCGGAAAAATTCCCGTACCTCGTCGTCCACATCATAATCGAAATGCGAGGGATAGATTTTTTTCGCCAGCCAGCGTATGCCAATCAGCCGGTTTGGCCCCACTGGCCTGTCTACCCAGCTGAATGGCGCGTTCGGCGCGCCGAAAACCATCCCGTTCCTGACCGCTTTCAGCGAGGCGAAGTCTTTATTCGCCAGTAGCGCGTCCGCCGCGCCACCGCCGGTCAGATCGACCCTGGGCTCGCCGTTGACGATGATGATGTCGGGGTCCCAGGCGAGGAGCTGCTCAGCCGATATCAGTATGCGGGAACCGCCGCCCGCCTCGAGGTCCGCCGCGTTGATCCCGTTTACCATATCGATGATCTGCGCGCTGGGCGAGCCCGGGGGCGCGGTTTCCAGCGAATCCTCGCCGTTGCCGTAATAGATCCTGACCTTATCTTCGTCGGATATCGACATCGAGGCGATATCCTTGAAGGTGTTTTCCGCGTATACAGCGAGTTTTTCGGCTCGCTCTTCCATGCCGAGCAGTTCGCCCAGGAAGCGGTAGACCGCCGGCGCGTCCTCAAGCCTGGTGCTGACCATGACCACCGGCGCGCCGAGGCTGGCCGCCAGCTTATCCGACTGATCGATAGTACCTTCGTTAATCGCGACGACATTGAGGGCCATGGAAGGGCCGGCTGCGATTACGGCTTCATAGTTAACGGCGTCGCCCATGCCATAATTAGGCAGGGAATGGTATTGAGGCAGGATGACGCCGCGCTCCACCGCGTTCAGCTCGATATTCCACCCAAGTAGCTTATCCGGCGCCAGCGTATAGATATAGATCGCGGCGACGGGAAGGGTGGGAAATATCGAATCGATCTCCGCCGGTACTGTCATTACGCGGCCGGCCATGTCGGTGATCTCCCTCACGGCAGGCCTGGCAGTCTCCGCCGGCATTTGCGGGGGCAGCGAAGTTGATCCGGCCTGCGCTTGCGAGGGTAACGACTGAGGCGCGGCTTGCGTTTGCCCGGCGTCGGTAGGGGCTCCGGTCTCTCCCTGCCCCGAGGGGGCGCCGCCGCATCCGGCAAGCAGGACGACGGTTAGTAAAATAATTATACATTTTTTCTTCATGACGAGCTACCTCATTTTCTCCGTTTAATCCGCCGGGCTTGACGCGGGCGGTAAAAGATGATACTTTATACCAAAGTGTTTTGACAAACGAATCGTATTGAAAAAACATTCGCTTACAAATAAAGTATCACTTTTTCCGAAGGTCGTCAAGAGGGCCGAAGGGGCAGAGCGAAGCAGAGGGTCGAAGAAACGGAGTATCGACGGAACGGCATGTCAAAGGAACGGTGCGCCGAAGTAGCGGCGTATCGAAGGAGCGGTTGATGGCAGAAGGAGCGGTAAACGTGGATTCCGCGCAAAAATCCGCATACGGCGGGGAAATCTCTCCGCGAAACGAAGAAGAGAAGACGCGAAAACGATATCGCCTGTTCATGCTCGTCATGTTACTCGCGTTGGTTTGCGCTGTATTATTTTCGTTTTGGGTAGGTTATTATCCGCTGACGCCGGGGCAGGTGGCTAAAGCCTTCGCTTCGGGATTCGGATATCGGGGCGAAGTAGCGCCTCAGGCAGTCACGATATTCTGGAACATACGGCTGCCGCGGATACTGTCCGCCGTATTGATCGGCGCTTCCCTATCCGTCGCGGGATCGGTGTATCAGGGGATGTTTCATAATCCCCTTGTGTCGCCGGACATCCTGGGCGTATCCTCCGGCGCGGGCTTAGGCGCCGCTGTCGCGATCCTCAACGGCTTGTCCGGGCCGCTGGTCCAGCTTTCGGCCTTCGCCGGGGGAGTGGTCGCGGTCGTTTTTTCCTACTTGATCAGCCGGAAGTCGGCCCATTCCCAAGCCCTCAGCCTGGTTCTGACGGGTTCCATGATTATGGCGCTTTGCAACGCGGGGATAACCATGATCAAGTATGTCGCCGATCCCAGCAATGTGCTGCAGCAGATTGTCTTTTGGCTGATGGGCAGCCTGACGAAAACCAACCTGGAGTCCCTGGGATGGAGCGCGGGGCCCATGGCCGCCGGGCTTATCGTTATATTCCTGCTGCGCTGGCGAGTCAACCTGCTCACCCTTGACGACGAGGAAGCAAAGAGCCTGGGGATCGATACGCGTAAGTACAGGCTTATACTGATCGTCGCCGCGACGCTCCTGAGCGCGGGCGCCGTCTGCCTCGGCGGCCTCATCGGGTGGGTGGGGCTGATGGCGCCTCATATGTGCCGCGCTTTGGTCGGGCCGGACTACAGGCGGCTAATCCCCGCCGGCGCGATGCTCGGGGCCGCCTATCTTGTGCTCATGGACGATATCGCCCGTTCGGTACTCTCGATGGAGCTTCCCCTGGGCGTCGTGGTCAGCGTGATGGGCGCGCCCTTTTTCATTTATCTGATAATCAGGCGGAGGGAGGCGTAGCGTGATGATCCTTGAGATAGAGAATCTATCCGGTGGTTATGGCGGGACGGACGTCGTAAAAGGTATCTCCTGCTCGGCGGAAGCCGGGGAGATCCTGTGCCTCGTAGGCCCCAACGGCTGCGGAAAGACGACGTTATTCAGGCTGATCCTGGGGATGATACCCATATCCGGCGGGGACATACGTATCGAAGGAAAGCGTTTGCGTTCGCTTTCGCCCGGAGAGACGGCAAAACTGATCGCTTATATCCCACAGTATCATACGCCGGTTTTCGCTTATACCGTGATGGACATCGTGATTATGGGGAGAGCGGGGCGGCTCTCCGCCTTTGATTCGCCGAGACAGGCCGACCGCGACGCGGCTTTCGCCGCGCTGGAAGAACTCGGGATAGTCCATTTGGCAAACAGGAAATACACTGCCCTTAGCGGCGGTCAGCGGCAAATGGTATTGATCGCCAGGGCAATGTGCCAATCGGCAAAGATATTTATGATGGACGAGCCCGGGGCCAGCCTGGATTACGCGAACCAGCAGTTATTGATGCATGTGGTGACGGGCCTGGCGGAAAAGGGATACTGCGTAGTCATGTCCACCCACAGCCCGGAGCATCCGCTTTCCGTCGGGCATAAAGCGCTGCTCATGCGCGGGGGACGGGCCGCGGCTTTCGGAGAGCCGGCGGAGGTAATCAATCCGGAGATACTGCAGGACGTCTACGGGATCGGGATGGATGTGGTGACTGTCGAAGACAGATACGGCGAGAAAAGAACGATTTGCCTTCCGGTAAAACCTGTCCCCGCATAACTTTTATCAAATTGTTTGACAAATTTGTTCATAAAGGATACTATTACAATGATATATGTAGAATCCGGTCGGAGCGGCGCCGCATATGGATCGCGGGCGCGGTTTTATCTGAGATAAAAGAGGTGCGGAAGTGGAGCTTAAAGCTTTTTCTGAAGAATCGGGGAAAATAACCCTCCATAACAGTATGGAGGAAGTTGTTTTTGAGAAAACAAAATCCATCGTCTCCAAAATGAACATGTGTCAGTGCGAGAAGTGTTTTTGGGACGTGTGCTCGCTGGTACTCAATCAGCTGCCGCCGAAATACGTGACGACGACTAAGGGCAAGCTGATGGCGAAGCTGCCGTCGATGTCGCATAAGAAAGACGCCGAGCTGACGATCCTGATTACCCAGTGCGCGAAAATGGTTCAGGAAAAACCAATGCATTAAAGAGCCCGGCAGTCAGATCAAATTCGAGTTTGAAATCCGTATGTTACTATGCCGAGCATAAGCAAGGCTCGCGAAGCGGAGGGATGAGCGGCCAACCCTACGGGTTCCAATCAGCTATCTGTAGCGCACAAGAGCGCAGATGTCCCGCGAATCCCGACGGGGAATGGGGCAGAGCCCCATGTTAAATTCTGCAAAGGCTACGCCTGCTCTAAGCAATAGGCGTAGCTTATATTAGTGGGTAAACAGCGCCGACATCCGCATCAGGGCGTCGGACAGCGTCTCCCGCGGGCAAGCCAGGTTGATACGCTGGAAGCCTTCGCCGTCTTCGCCAAAAGCGCCGCCGTCGTATATCCAGAGCTTTCCTTTTTCGATCAGCCGCTGATTAAATTCTTTGCTGCTGAACCCGCAAGCCCAGCAGTCCAGCCAAAGCAGATAAGTACCCTGGCGCTGGACCGGATAGACGCCGCGAATATATTGTTTAAGAAAATCTTTAACATAGGCTTCGTTTTCATCGATATACTTTAGAAGTTGATCCAGCCAGGGGCGGCCTTTCTCATAAGCGGCCTGGCAGGCGGTCAGCCCCATAGCGTTAGGCTCGTCGTAGCCCGACGCGTTTTTTTCGTTGATCCAGGCTTGACGCAGCTCTTCGTTTGCGATGAAGACGTGGGAAATCTGAAGCCCCGACAGGTTGAAAGTTTTGCTGGGTGAAGTGAGGGTGACGGCGATCTGCTCGAGCTCGGGCGACAGTCCGGCAAATACCCTGTGGGTAAAGCCCGGGGCGGTGATATCGCAGTGGATCTCGTCGGAGACGACGACGACGCCGTTTTTCCGGCAGATATTGCCCAGCCGCTGCAGCTCCATGGAAGTCCAGACGCGGCCCGTGGGATTATGGGGGCTGCAAAGGATGAATAGCTTGACCTTTTCCTCTTCGATTTTCTGCTGAAAATCCTCAAAGTTGATGGCGTATTCCTTCGTCGAATAAAGGAGGGGGTTCGTAATCAGCTTGCGGCCGTTGAGCCGGACCGAGCTGAAGAAGGGGCCGTATACGGGGGTTTGAATAATGACGCCGTCTCCGGGTCTGGTAAAAGCGCGGATGGCGGTATTGAGGGAGAATACGACGCTGGGGGATTCGAGTATCCATTCCTTTTGAACGAGATAGCCGTGATGGGCCTGCCACCAGCCGATGATGGACTGATAATACTCCTCCCATGGCTCCACGTAGCCAAAAACGCCGTGATCAAGCCTGGCGCGCAAAGCTTCCAGAATGGGCGGGGCCGCCGGGAAATCCATATCGGCCACCCAGAGGGGCAGGACGTCTTCCGGATATCCGCGCCGGACCGCGGAATCATATTTCGCGCTGCCGGTATGGCGGCGGTCGACGACGGCGTCAAAGTCAACAGCCGCCCCTTGCCGGGTTTGGGGCTGCGACGACGGCTGCGATTGCTGCTGAGGCTGCTGAGGCGGGCCGCTCATGCTGATGGTGCGTCCGCGGGGGATGATCGGCATAGGAGTTCCTCCTTATAAGTCGTCGGGTTTTCTTGCGACTTGATTTCATGCTGTTTATTTAAGTATATCAGAAATTGCGCTCTCTATCCAGTATCGCCAATCTATGTTATACTGATGAAAATAAGTCTTTTTCAACACGAGGGGGAGTATTTTTTGGAAGACCCGTTAATATGGCGCTTACTGATCCTGGCGGTACTGATCCTGATTAACGCCGTGTTTACCATGGGCGAAATCGCCGTCATTTCCATCAACGATAACAAAATCAGGCGGATGGCGGACGAAGGCGACGAAAAAGCTAAGCGGATCGTCGTTCTTTTGGAAAAGCCAAGCCAGTTTTTTTCCACAACGCAGATCATTGTGACCCTGGCAGGTTTTCTGGCCAGCGCCATCGCGGCGAACAGCTTCTCCGGCCCGTTGGCCCTATGGATCGTCAACCATACCGGTATCTCGAATCTATCGGTGGTCGGCAACATTTGCCTGGTGCTGATTACCGTTCTGTTGTCGTATATCACGCTTATCTTCGGCGAGCTCGTGCCGAAGCAGATTGGGATGCAAAAAGCGGAGTCTATCGCTTTCGTGTTCGCCGGCTTACTGCTGCTGATCGGCAAAGCGTTGAAGCCTTTCATATCACTTCTTGCCGTTTCGACAAATGGGGTGCTCCGTCTGTTTCGCATAGACCCGGCGGGGGAACCCAGCGACGTGACGGAGGAGGAGATCCGGATGATGGTGGATATAGGCGAGGAGAAAGGGTCCATCGCCGCGGACGAGAAGGAGCTGATCACCAACGTCTTTGAGTTTAATAACAAGAAAGCCGAAGACGTCATGACCCACCGTACAGACCTTTGTATGCTATGGATACACGAAGACCCGGAGATAATCCGGCAAGATATACTGGAAAACGGGTTTACCAGGTTCCCTGTTTACGACGAGGACGACGACGACATACTTGGAATATTGCACCTGCGGGACTATCTCGCGAACCTGCTGTCGCCGGAGCCCGCGCCGCTGAAGGATTTGCTGCGGCCCGCGTATTTCATCCCGGAAAACGTACCGGCCGATATGCTCTTCAGGGATATGCAACGGGAAAAGATCCACCTGGCGGTAGTAGTGGACGAGTACGGCGGTACCCGCGGCGTGGTAACCATGGAAGACCTGGTGGAAGAGATCGTCGGGAATATCTACGACGAATACGACGAGGCTCCCGAGGTCATACAGCGGATAGACGGGACGACCTGGCGCGTGCCCGGATCGGCGGAGCTTGAGCAATTAGAGGAGATTTTCGACGTGAGGCTGCCCCAGGACGAGTTCGATACCCTGGGCGGGCTGGTATTCAGCCAACTCAGGGCGATTCCGGAAGACGGCACGAGACCGGTGATCGAGGCTTACGGCCTCCGTGTACAGGTGGAGGAGATACTGGACCACCGCGTGGAAAAAGCCGTAGTCAGCAAACTGGAAGACGAACAAAACGGGGATGGGCCCTGCCCACCGGGAAACAGCGCGATATGACATAATCACTGCCAAACGCACTGGTTTCGCAGTAATTATATGACATAATCGGCATGCTGAGGCGGGCGCGATCAGCCGGACACAGGGGGACGATCCTCCTGTGCCTTTTTTTCACACAGGAGACACATTTCCGTTATATAATAAGGATTACAGCGAGTTACAATATACGAAGCAAGATGATTACAACGCATAGCGCGGGTACCCGGAGCACAGATATGAGCGACTTGAAAATATTGATTGTTGATGATGAAAGCAGAATGAGAAAGCTGCTCCACGACTATCTTGAAGCCTCCGGCGTCCAGATACTGGAGGCGGCGGACGGGCAGGCCGGGCTGGATATATTCCTCGGCGTAAAGGGGATAGATCTGGTTATCCTGGACGTGATGATGCCGAAGATGGACGGCTGGCAAGTCTGTCGCGAGATCAGGAAAGTATCCAACGTGCCGGTGATTATGCTCACCGCCAGGGGGGAAGAACGGGACGAGCTGAAAGGCTTCGATCTGGGCGTGGACGAGTATATCTCCAAGCCGTTCAGCCCGAGGATACTGGCCGCGCGCATCGAGGCCCTGATCCGCCGGAGCAGGGGGAGGAAAAACGCTCAGGCCCTGACCCTGGGCGACCTGTCCGTGGACCGCGAAGGCAGGAAAGTTACAGCCTCCGGCAGCCCGGTGGAATTAAGTTTCAAGGAGTATGAGCTTCTCAACTATCTGATCGACAACCGCGGCGTCGCCCTTTCCCGGGAGAAGATACTCAACCAGGTCTGGGATTATGATTATTACGGCGACACCAGGACCATCGACACCCATATCAAGAAACTCCGCCAAAAGCTGGGGGCCTGCGGCGAGTACATCGAGACTGTACGGAATATCGGTTATAAGTTCGAGGTTCCCGCGTGAAAAGCATCCGCGGTAAGCTGTTGACCTTCATGTGCTGCCTGGCGGCCTTCGTGCTGGCTTTCGGATGGCTGGTCAACAGCCTTTTTTTGGAGCGGTTTTATATTTACAGCAAAGGCAACACCCTGCTTCGCTCCATGGCGGCGATTAATCAGATGTATAATTCCGGCGACGAGGTCGATTTGGAACTGGAGCGTATGCAGGTCAACCAGGGCGTGCAGGTCGTTATCTTTACGCATAATCTGGAGGTCAGGTATTCGACCTGGCAGAACGTGATGAATCTCGGCTTCGGACGGCTGAGGCTTCAGATCGATCCGGATTTGCTGGAGTTTGTCAATCGGGAAACTACGCGGACCTACGAGATCAGCAGGAATTACGACGATCGGTTGAGGATGGAGTACCTCGACCTGGTCGGCGCCCTTGACAACGGGTATTACGCCCTGCTGCGGATACCGGTGCAGACCATCACCGACAGCGTAGGCATCGCCAACCGTTTTTTAATTATTACCGCCGTAGTCAGCATATTGGCTTCGGCGTTGATCAGCGCGCGCCTCTCGACGCAGATCGCCAGACCCATCAGGGCTGTGGAGGATATCGCGAAATCCATGTCCGGCATGGATTTTTCACGGCGGATCACTTTGGACTCCCGGGATGAGATCGGCTCGCTGGCCTCCAGTATCAACGCCCTGTCCGACCATCTGCAGGAAACCATCGAAGAGCTGCAGGAGAAAAATACGCAGCTCGAGGAGGATATCGAATATATCTCAAAAATGGACGAACGGCGAAAGGAATTCCTGTCCAGCGTTTCCCACGAGCTGAAAACCCCCATCGCCCTGATCCAGGGTTATGCCGAAGCACTGGAGGAGAAAGTGGTCACCAGCGAAGAGAACCGTGATTATTATTATCATGTGATTTCCGACGAAGCGGATAAAATGAACGCCCTGGTCAAGAAGCTGGTGAGCCTGAATAATCTGGAAGCCGGCCAGGACGAGCTTTATCTGGAGGATTTCGATATCGTCGCCCTGGTGAGGTCGGTCATCCAGCGTGGCAGGTCGCTGCCGGGCGCCGAAGACATAGATTTTCTGCTAAAATGCCCGGAGGAAGCCTGGGTGAGGGCCGACGATTTCCTCATCGAGGAAGTAGTATTCAACTACATCACCAATGCCATTCATTACGCTTCCGGCAGGAAATTCGTCAGAGTTACCGTACGGCAACTACTTGATGGGCAAAACGCCGAAGAGGGAACCCGGAGCGTGCCGGCGAACGCGGCGTCGGGAAAGGCTGCCGCCGAGAAGGCGGGACGGAGCCGGGTCAGGGTGGAGGTATTCAACAGCGGTAGCTATCTAAACGACGAGGAGCGGGAGCGGGTCTGGGAAAGTTTTTATAAAACAGATAAATCCCGCAGCAGGGAATACGGCGGGAGCGGTTTAGGCCTCAGTGTGGTGAGGGCCGCGATGGAGCGCCATCAATGCGCTTACGGCGTTGAAAACATAGAGGATGGAATCAGCTTCTGGTTTGAGCTGCCCGCCGGAGAGGGCTGAGCGCGGCGGCTAAGGCTCGATCACAAAGCTATATCCGCTTTCTCGTCTATACGCCGGTCGGCGTATTTTTGCTTTACGGGCCTTGTTCAGCCGGCAGCTTGTCCGGATGTTTTTCTATCCATATATTATACGCCACGACGGCTGATATGATTACGCAGCCGCCGGCGATGGAGTACGCGCCGGGTATCTCGTCGGCGAGCAGCGCCACCCAGACGGGGTTGAGCATCGGCTCCAGCGCGGTGATCAGGCAGGCCAGCAGGGCGGGCGTATTCCTGATGCCGATGGAAAACAGTACATACGCGATCCCGACCTGTACGATCCCCAAGAATATCGTCATGACCCAGCCGGTCAAATCCGCGGTAACCGAGAAGAATACAAAAGGCATACCGATAACGGCGTTGATCAGAAAACCCAGGAATATGGACTGCGTCGTATCAGCATCCGGCCGTTTATTACAGATAAAGACGCCCGCGAAGCTGAGACCGGAAGCGAGACCGAATATGTTGCCCAGCATACCCCCGGCTTCCAGCCGGTCGGCGAACAGGAGCAGCATGCCCAGGAGCGTAGCCGATACGGCGGCTACCGCGCTTAGCCCCGGTTTCTTCCGGTAGAGTATAAATTCGATTAATATAATGAAGACCGGCGCCGTGAACTGCAGCAGTATCGCGGCGGCGGCCGTCGTCATTTTATTGGCAAACACAAAGAAGACCGTGGTGGCGGAGAGACATAAGGCGGCGAGTATGTTGCCGGTGGTAAAGCGTATCCTGAGGCTTCTGCGATAGACGGCAAACACAGCGGCGGCGAATATCGCCCGCAGGCCGATGATGCACATGGCGCTCCAGGGGATGAATTTGATGCACAGCCCGCCGAAGCTCCAGCATATGGAGGCGGCGACCAGGCAGAGGGGCCCTTTGCGGTCGGGAGGCGACATAGTGATATACTCTCCGGCGAATGATTTTCCATGAGGATTATAACAGGAATGGCGCTTTAGCGCAACGACACGCACCGGTCACAGAAGCGGTGTTTAACTGAATTAGTCCAGTTTCGTAAAGTGAAATAAAAAGGCAAGAAACTTAATAGATGTGACCGTAGTGTAACATCGGATGGATATAATGAAAATGTAAGAAGGAATTGTAACCGGTCAGCCAATGAACAAAAGCCACAAAAATAAAAACAAAAGCCTAAATTCGAAAGGAGAATCCCCATGAAAAAGAAATCCATGAAAAAGTCACTGGCCCTCATCCTCACCGTCCTGATGATTTTTGCCCTCTGCCCCATCGCGCTCTTTGCCGACGACGTCGTCGAAGACGAGATCAGCATGGAGCAGTACGACGCGATGGTCGCGGAGTATTTCGAGATGTACGGCGAGTACGAAGCCAAAGTCTCCGATTTCGAGAACCTCGCCCTTGAGTTCGAGGCCGCGAAAGAAGCTTACGAAGCGTTGGCCGAAGCTTATCAGGAAGACCCGGAGAACGTATCCTACGACGACGTGGAAGCCGCTTACGCCGAAGCCGAAGCCCTCTTAGAGGAGATGGACGGGCTCAAAGCGGAGATCGACGGACTGTTGGAAGAACTCGAAGCCAAAGCCGCCGAACTGGAAGCCTACTTCAACGACATACTGGCCGGCTACGACCTGGCTATGGTGGAATTCAAGCAGGACCTGAAAGGTTACGCCAAAGACCTGGCCGCTTTCCTGAAGGACGAAGCGAGGAAACTCGTGGAGCACGCAAAAGAGGTACGCGAGTACAACGAGTGGCTGAAAGAGCACCCCAACTATGACGAGGAAAAAGAAGCCTATGTCGAAGCTTTAGAGCAATGGGAAGCCGATATGGCCGCCTACGAGGCTTTTCAGGACCAGATGAAATTCACCAAAGAATCATCCTTACTGATCATCAACGGTGAAGGCGTACCCGCTTACCTGCCCGGCAACAACAGCGCCAACGGCGGCAAGAAAATCAACCCCAACGACGGTGAAATCGTATTAGCCCCCGGTCTCAGCGTAATCGCGGATAGAGGCTCGGATCAGTGGAACTTCATCGTTACCGGAGAAGCACTTGATAAAGAGTTTGTCATCTGGCTGCATGGCAATACGAACGGAGAATACGTCCTGGTGACTTTCCCGGCTGAAGGCAAATACCCCGTTGGTAACGAAAACGGCATGAACCATATCCGTCTGGTCGGTTCCATGGAGAAACCCGTAGCGCCGACCGACCCTGGCGAGAAGAAACTTGACCCCGGCTGCTACACCCCCGGCGACTTCGACGGACTGCGTCCCGACATGCCCGGCAAACCCCAGCCGACTACTCTCCCGGACGGCACCCCCGTGCTCGTGACCCTCGGGTTGGACGGCAAGATCGACAAGATCGAAATCGACCCCGGCAAACCTCCTGTTTTTGAAAATGACGACGACGATGACGACAAAACCCCAGTTGATCCTGATCCGATTCCCCCCTCTGAGCCTGACGAACCCACTACCACCGAGATCCTTGACGACCCCGCACCCTTGGCCGGGATCATGGATATCGGCTTACCGGAAGAAGAGTTCGTAATCATGGACGAGGACGCCCCCCTGGGGAACCTGCCCCAGACCGGTTCCACCGCTAACGCCGCAATGGGCGCGGCCGGCCTGATCGCCGCCGTATTCTCCCTGGCAGGCGCCGGCGCCACCCTCTCCAAGAAAGAAGAGGACTAAACCGGACTTAAATTGACAAACCCTTACACCTCCTTTCAAGAAGCGCCCCCGTCCTGCCCGGCGGGGGCGCTTCGCGTCGCATAATCCTCAATTGAAAAATGCTGATTAGATGTTATTAGCGTTTAGTTAGCATTGATATACGGTTTTGATTATGCTATAATTAACTCATCCATGAAAGGGGTGAGTTTCGTGAATAATAAATTGTCCAATGTCAGTTTCCGAATTGATACCGACATTAAGAATCAAGCAGATAGGCTCTTTGCTGATCTCGGCCTAAATATGACCACTGCTTTTAATATCTTTTTGCGCCAGTCTGTACGAGAAGGGTCTATACCGTTTCAAATTACTATAAACACACCGAATGCGGAAACAGTTGCCGCCATGCTCGAAGCCGGGAGGATTGCATCCGATCCTTCTGTTAAACGCTACTCTGATATCGAGGAAGCATTGAGTGAACTGAAATCATGAATAGGGATATCGTTTGGACTACTCAGTTCAAAAAAGACTATAAATTAGCGATGAAGCGTAATCTGGATATTACTCTGATTGACGATTGCATCCGAATGCTTGCAGCTCGTGAAGTCCTGGCGCCGAATTATCGCGACCACGACCTCTCAGGTAATTGGATTAGGCATAGGGAATGCCACATCCAATCGGACTGGTTGCTAATCTATCGGATAGAGGGAGATGACTTAATTCTTGTATTGACGCGCACAGGTACTCACAGCGACCTGTTTTAACGGAACCGCTTTTCAACGCTTATCTTAAGCATACCGATATAAACAGGATTTCTTTGGATAAAGCAACAGATATCATGAAATACCTATACTCGATAGATATTTAAACACCGATACCTATTAAATGAAAGTCAAAGGCGGACACTTGCTGCTTAGCATGTTTCCGCTTTTTTCGTGTGGGCTTGGCGGTCACAGAAGCGGTGTTTAACTGAATTAGTCCAGTTTCGTAAAGTGAAATAAAAAGGCAAGAAACTTAATAGATGTGACCGAAGTGTAACATCGGATAGATATAATGAAAATGTAAGAAGGAATTGTAACCGGTCAGCCAATGAACAAAAGCCACAAAAATAAAAAGAAAAGCCCAAATTTGAAAGGAGAATCCCCATGAAAAAGCAATCAATGAAAAAGTCCCTGGCCCTCATCCTCTCGATCCTGATGATTTTTGCCCTCTGCCCCATCGC
>Ga0082212_10003277_pt1 | contig 23076 bp, 20 predicted proteins | sample TergutNt197P3_FD_71548 | JGI IMG/M metagenome (GOLD analysis project Ga0082212, IMG submission 71548) | Neocapritermes taracua P3 segment gut microbial communities from Petit-Saut dam, French Guiana - Nt197 P3 | ecosystem: Host-associated > Arthropoda: Insects > Digestive system > Gut ...
ACTTATCCACACCTTTAACTGACAGCAATGCGTTAAAATCGGCTTCAATCACTGTCGTGAATGAGCCGAATCTTTTTATTAATGCTCTTGCCGTAATACTCGCGTTTTGGTGAGAATTTGAATAATGTAACATGAATTTCAACAGTTCACAATCGGTAAATATATTTACACCATGCTCAAGGAACAGCAATCTTTTTCCGTTTTGTATGTACTCTTGCTTGGTTTTTGAGGATTTTTGATTAATTGGAACTTCTCTTATCATGATTCTTACCGTCTTTTCTTTTATAATTTTTATAAATGCGTAAAAATTGCTGTAAACCCTTGACATTCGCAAATTATACGATTATAATAAAAATGATACTTTGTCGAAAAAACAAGAAAAATCAATAAAAGGTGACATTATGACAGAATTTATATATTATTGTACTATATCGGGAAGTTCTGTGCATGAACTCCCTTACGGTATGGACGAGGAACATCCCGACTGCATATCTTTAAAATTGGCTCTTTCTGAAAAAATAACCGAGTTGTGTAATAACGGTATTATTGACTTTTATACAAATTGCGAGTATGGCTTTTCTTTATGGGCGGCAGAAGCGATTGTTGGGATGCGTGGATTTCGAGAAAAACCCGCCCGTCTTCATATTGTCGTTCCGTTTAATGAACAGGTTTCGAAATGGCACAAAGAAGTGCGGGAACGATATTTTAAATTACACGAAACTGCCGATTCTGTAACCGTTTATAGCGATAGTCATTATAAAGGCTGTTATTATGACGCAGACCGTTATATGCTTAATAACAGTATTACCCTGTTAACCGACGGTAACAGTGAATACTTAGAAAAACACGCGGCTAATAACCAAAAGCGAATTGAATTTATTTTTTCTTGTAATACAGTTTGATTAAATATACTCCCACAAATAACATTATAAACTTTATATTCCAAATATAAAGTTTATCGGAAGCAAACACAGATTAAAAGGAGTTAACATAGATTTGTTTAATTTTTCTTTTGTAACTTGAAAAATTTGTAAATCTGTGTTATAATTTGTTAGAACAAGTATAACTAACATTTGATAGGAGCGTATATGTATATTGCGGTATGTGACGATGAAAAGCGGTTCCGCGACACTTTAATTCAACTTCTTGATGTCTACTCACAAAAAAGAGCGGTTCGTGTTATATGCCACGAATATAAAAGCGGTGTAGCACTTTTAAAAAGCACCACCCGCTATGATATAATATTTCTTGATTACCAAATGGACGCTTTAGACGGCATAGAAACGGCAAAAAAACTGCGTATGAATAACATAAAGTCAGCGATAATCTTCTTAACAAGCTTCCCTCATACCGTCTTTGAAAGCTTTGAGGTCAGCCCTTTTCGTTTTCTCATCAAGCCGATTATCGAAAGCAAATTGTTTAAAACTCTTGATGATTACTTGGCGTCGTTTAGCGAGAATGAATACTTGATTATAAGCTATCGCGCCGATATGCTCCGAATTCGATTCGACGATATTATTTATGTAGAAGCACAAAACAAGACTTGTATCATTCACACTGTAGACGATTCTTATGAATACGCTCGCGTCTTATCCGATGTAGAGAAATACCTACCTAAAGACCGTTTTTTCAAATCCCACAAATCTTTTATTGTGGGGTTGAAACACGTTAAGGGGCGAATCGACAAGGATATTCTGCTTGATAACGGCGACAAAGCGTATCTCGCGGTAAGCAAATATACCGTGTTTAAAGACATTTATGCTGATTACATGAAACGGTTCCTGTTTGAACCCGAAGAGGACGAAATTACCGAATTAAAAGCGAAATGACGGGATTACTCCCGCCATTGCTTGTAAATACATTTGCTTTTATTAACCCCAACCAAAAATTCTAATTATTTGATTCCAAAAAGTCATTCCCGTTTCCCCTTTCTACAAGTTTTATCTTATTTCATATTTTACTTATAACAAGATGAAATATATACAATTTATAGGGGAACCCTCGAGAAAAAGGAGCATATATGGTAATAATTATATCAACCTTAGCATCTGTTGCATTACTTATAAATGTTATTATTACCTGCAATACTTTATGGAATTGCAAAAATATTAAATTTGGGATTTTTAAATCAATAATTATATTATGTTTTTTAATACTTTGTTTTTTATTTTCTTTGGCTTTAAATGAAAATTTGACAAAGAATAGTTCGCTTTTTACCTTTCCGCTTTATTATTTCTTTCTTTTTCTATCTATAAAGACTTTAACAAAAATAAAAATTGTACGAATAATATATATATGCTTGTTATACATTTTTTTGGCTACCCTTATCAGCTCATCTTTTACGATATTGTTCGACATTTTTCAATTAAAAATTCAAAATTTTGATGTTATTGACAGTGTAATTAATTTGTTGTTTAACTTATCCTGCATAATTATTTTAATTCTCTATCGAAAAGGAAAGATTTTTAAGGGATTATTAACAAGAGTAGACTTAATACCAAAATCAGTATATGTGTTCATCTTGGTTATGTTATCAGCATTGAGCGGATTGATTTCTTTTCAACATCTAAGAATTGAAAATCTTGAGGTACAAATTCGTTTTCTTCGAGTTTTTTCGATTGTAATAATTCCTGTTCTGATTTTAATAATCATCTTTCTTGTTATCAACAGCGTTACACGAAAAATATCAGAAAATATATCAACGACACTTGAAAATCAAGTGAAGATTCAAGTAAGGCATTATGAACAAATAAACAAAATAAATGCCGATTTGCGCGGATTTAAACATGATTATAAAAACCATATGCTGTGCCTAAAATCCATGATTGAATCAGGAAGTACAGGCGAAGCTTCGGATTATATCGAGAATTTGGGAGATTTTACCGTAACATTGGATAAAACATTCGACACCGGAAACTACATCGCCGACGCACTGTTGGACGAAAAAAACACCCTCTGCACTCAAAAGAACATTGCTTTTGAGTGCAGAGGGGTTATACCATTTGAACGAATTAATCCTGTTGATTTATGTGTACTTCTTGCGAATCTTTTAGACAATGCGATTGAGGCGTGCGAGAAAATAAGCGAATCTGAAAAGCGAAAAATTAATACTGTACTTGATTTTAAAAATAATCACTTATACATAAAAATATCCAACTCGATACATGAAGCGATTGTCATCCATAACAACTCTGTGCTTACGACAAAAGATGATAAATCCGCACATGGATTCGGTTTACTAAACATTCACAAGGTCGTGGAGAAATACGACGGCAACTTAAAAATCCACTGTAAAGATGAACTGTTTATAGTCGAAATAATAATGCCGTTATGAGTTTAAGAATTCATTTCTTTTTAGGATTGTTATTAAAATACTGCTTTAATGCTTCGTCAATAACACGCTCAATTTCAATTTGGTCTTGATTCTTTCCGAAATACTGTTCGATAATCCCACGGTTAATCGGAATAGGCTTGGTTTTTCTCGGTGCGAATATCGGTTCAAAAATTATTTGAAGTAACTCTCTGTTTAGCTTGCCTTTTTGAGATTCGATTCGCAGTATTCCCGCTTGCGTTGTGTTTATTTTCTTCCCTTCATTAAAAACTCCGTCAACTAATGACTGCTCGTGTTGTCTTAAATAAGACAGCGACACTGCCGCCCGAACCGAGAACTCCTTGTTGTCAAGACGCTTTTTTAAAGGAGTAATAAGCTTGTTAATACGCAGATAACGTGCAATTGTATCTTTTGAAAGACCGTATTGCTCACCAAGCTTATTCATCGTAAACCTCGACCTCTTCGCCACCGGCGAAGAGGTCATTTGTTCTATATCTTCAAGTAAGTCTGTTCTGTAGCCGGACTTCTTTTTTATTGCGTCGTAGTGGGTGGATATAACTATTGCTCGTTCACTATGTTTCATATCAGTGAACGAACGCTGAATTAAATTGGTTTCGGTAACGACTAATAACGCTTCATCGTATGTTAAATCTTCACGAATTACTGCGGGGATAGCGATAAGTCCCGCTTGTTTTGCCGCATTAGTACGATTGTGTCCGGAAAGAATCTCATATTTTCCGTTGGGAGCGGGTCGAACAATAACGGGGGTAAGCACTCCGTTAGCGCGGATTGATTCAATCATGTCGTCTAATTGCTGACCCTCATATTGCGAAAAAGGGTGATTAGAGAAGGGTTGAAGCAGTTCAATTTTGATTTCTCTATAATTCTGCGTGTTCGTCATTTATGTATTCCTCCGTTGTGTTTGTGTTATAATACCATATTTTTTGGGAAACGTCAAGGTTTTTGCGGAAAATTGACGGAACGTGTTATTGAATATATTTAGTGTAAAGTGGCGTTTTACTCCCTTTATATTGCGGTTTACTACAATTTTCTTGATATTGTAATTGTGTTTGTGTTATTATTAATTATGATTATTAAAAAATGATTTGTAGAGGAGGTACAGTCCAATGGTTCACACAGCTTAATAAGCGGCATATACCGGTAAAAACGACAGATTGTATGAGCATTTAAAAATGAATATTAAATTTAGCGGTTCCTCAAAAGGATGAACAAGAAAGGACTACAAAATGTTTAAGAAAAGATTAATCTCGGTTTTATTAGCGGCAACTATGTTCTTAACCGCAATCCCGTTTGTAGCAATTACATCTTTCGCTTCATCGGGTGTTTGCGGGTTAGGCGGAATCATCGCACCACCGTCAGCAAACCACAATTTCGGTGTAATCAACGGAAATATGCTCGAAAACAATGGTCGCCCCTCATTGAACATTAACGTATTAAACCTCATTAATGATACTTGTATAAAAGCGAATGAAGTCTACGGAATAGAAGCAGTAACATTTGGAGAGGACAGCAATCGTCAAGTATATATTAATGTGAATGATGTTGTTTCTCCTATGTTTCACGGCTCAAGCACCATTGATGTTACACGTATAAACGCGATTATGTCTAACGGAAATATTGCTCCCCGTACGCCTCAGAATACATTAACGTATATGAATATGTACGGCGGTTCACCAAAAGTTGCTAATAATATAACAACGCTTGCTTCTTTTGTGACATCTTCAAATCCTTCGAGATTTGATGTCAAAATCCGTTCTAATCAAACTTCGTCATCAAGTGCATTTTGTGTTGCTTCAGTTAATTTGCTTAGTGCGAACGGCGACATATTGGGAACTTCTACTTATTCTACGCAAAGTCACGACGGCAAATGGAGTGCATTTGTTCCCAATTGTGAATGTGGCGGTGAAGATGATATTGATGATAAAGAATACATTTTTGGAGGAACTATTGCACCTCCAATAGATGCAGGTAATGCCGGAATTCGCGTAATAAACGGTAATGCTCTCGCGGGAACTTCCGGTAATGATGCTACTCGCAGAGTTCTGAATATTGATATGTTAAACCTTATAGACGGAACAGAAATAAAAGCGAATGAAATCTACGGAATAGAGGCAACAACATTTGGTGATAAAGGCAACCGTCAAGTTTACATCGACGTAAAAACTTCGGGAAATACTTGGGTCGCCTCACCACAGTTCCACGGTTCATCTACCGTCGCCTCAGATACGATTCAAGCAATTATGGTTGATGAAAACGGTCACAAGAGTTACCCCGTTGCTGGGATTCCGGACAGCGGACGTATGGAAATCAACAAGTTAGTATACATGAACCAATACGGAGGAAATCCTAAAGTTGCGAGTAATACAGTGGACTTAGTTCCATTTGTAACATCAGAATCACCAAATCAGTTTGATGTCAGAATTCGTGCCAATAATGACGGCGGAATCGGACATTGCATAACTTCATTTTCTCTGCTTGACGCGGAAGGTGAAGTGTTGGGAACTTCGACATATTCTACGCAGGACGACGTAGGCGAGTGGAGTGAATTTGTTCCGATTAGCGAAATGATACCTATGGAACTTTTTAATTCAGACGGAACTATGGAATCTGTAATGGTTTCACCAATATATAATAATACATCGCAATTTTCGACTTTTTCAACAGATGAAGATGATGAATTTGAAATGTTAAAAATGGTTAATGTGTGCAATAATATAGGTGCTGATAACCACAATTGTTTTGTCGGTTGTTATGAATTTCAAGACAGAAATGAACAAGATGACCCTTCTGGAAAATATGTTATGACAATCATGGGCGACGGTTTTACAGCAGATGGTGGAGAGCAGGATAAGTTTATTACTGCGGCAGCAAATGTTGGTTTTGGTATTTTAACAGAGCCTCCTTTTACTCTTTTTGCAGATAAAATTGACATATATGCGATTAAAGTTGTGTCAGATGTGTCATCGATAGAAGAACTATCCCATAACACTTACTTTGGTAGCGATTATTTTTCAGGTTATCATAGTAATGTAATAGTCCCTACAAAGAATGTTGGATATATTGTTAGAACTTATACACCCGATAGTAGTGCAAGTATGGTTATTATTAATAGCAATATATATAGTAGAGGTGTATGTTTAGGAAGTGTTTCGGCAGTAACATTTAATAATCAAAGCAGTCAAAGTAACATTATATTACATGAACTTGGTCATTCCATCGGCGATTTAAGCGATGAGTATGCGGCAGAGAATATTCAATACGCCGCTAATGTTTCACAGTATGACGGTAGCAATAGATGGCATTCGTTTGAAAATATTTTTGGTGGTGGTGTATACTCAATTTATGGAACTGACCCAAACGCTGAATTAAAATATGGTGAGTGGGTTCGCCCATATAGAAATTGTAAAATGAGTAATTCTGATAGTCGTTTCTGTTATGTTTGCCGTGCGGCACTAACGGAAAGGTTCGCAAGAATATTTAAAGAACCATTTTATGGACGAAGTGAAGAAACAAGTATGACCATCCCTCTAAAAACAGATAATGATATAACTGTAACACGTATATTAGATTACGCTTTTTATGGTTGTGATGAATTATATGATGTAGCAATGCCTAATACTGTAAAAAGCATAGGAAGTTTCGCTTTCTTGGGCACAAAAAGTTTAACAAGTATCATTATTCCGGAAAGTGTTGAATTTATTGATTATTCGGCATTTATTAATTCAAGTGTAACAGTAATTCGAGGAACTCCCGGTTCATATGCTCAAACTTTTGCCGAATATATTGACGGATTAACATTCATCCCTCTTATTATTAATATCAAAGATGAATCATTTGCATGGGACGAGACAGAGATTAATAATTTATTCAACAAAGAACTTACAAGTGATGATATACAAGAACTTAGGTATATGTTAAAATTACAAAGTTTAAACTTGAGTATGAATCAGATAGAATATATCACATCATTAGAATATCTGACAGAATTACAAGTTCTAAATTTATCCAATAACAATATTGAATTTTTTAGGGGTTTAAGATTTTTAAATAAGTTGAAAGAATTAAACGTATCTTCCAATCCGGTAGGAGACTTTTTATTTAGAAATTATTTACCGTTAAATGAATTTCCGAATTTAGAAAAGTTAAATATATCAAACATTAATATCAGTAATATCTCAAAATTAACAGACACACCCAATTTGACATGGTTGGATATAAGCGGCAACGACATCACCGATATTTCTCCTTTAGCGAATCTGACTGATTTACAAACTCTAAACCTCTCTGACAACCAAATCACCGACCTAACGCCTTTAGAGGGATTGACCAATTTAACAAGTTTAGATTTAACAGGAAATCCACTAATACCAAGTCAAGTTAAAGCCCTTCAAGACATTTATAATGCTTTAGGCATGAATTGTGATATACGCTTTGAACGTCCTACTATGTTTGTCATCGGCGGTAAAGTATGTTACACGAATAGTGATACTCTTAATTTGAGGGATTTACAGCTGACAGACGAGGATATTAAGGTTTTGGTATATTTTGAAAATCTAATACAATTGGATTTATCCGGTAACAGTATCACCGATATTTCGCCATTAAGCGAGTTGAAAGGGTTGATGTATTTAAGTTTAGATGACAACCAAATCACTGACATTACTCCTCTAAGCGAAATGGCGGGTTTGAGACAGTTGACTATGAAAAACAATGAGGTAATTTCCATTTCGCCTTTAAGCGGATTGACAGAGTTGGATGTACTATATTTACGAAACAACCAAATCGGCGATATTACCGATTTATGGGGATTAAATATACGGTTGTTGGATTTGGGACAAAATCAAATTAACGACCTTACATCCCTGACCGGAATGATGTCTTTGTATACGCTATGGTTGGATAACAATCTAATCAGTGACATTACATCTCTATATTATGTCGGCGGATTACGTGCGTTAAGTTTAAGAAACAACCCGCTCACTTGGGAGCAAGTAAATCACCTACAATCAAATTTACCCCTTGGTTCGGGCTTTATAGATTTTTAATTGTTCTGTAACAATACGGTAATCAACTCACGGTTGAATTTGTAGGTTGATTACCGTATTATGTGTTGACGTTTATATATTAACATGATATAATATATTTGAATGAGAGGTGACTGAATATGAAGAAGCGTATTATATATATATATATTGTGTTTTCGATGTTTTTTGTATTGGTTTCATCTGCAATAGAAGAGCCATGGTACGGTCGCCCGGCAGAAATTTTACAATCGGAAGACGAATTCTCACCCTATAGAGAAAGCGAGCATTTTCTTTTTGATGTTCCATCAAGTTATTTAAGGGGGCAAATCACACCGGAGCAGTTGGGGTGGTATCTCGGTGAAATGGATAAGCTGTACGAGGCTTTGGCAGAGTTTGTCGGCGGAGCTGATGGATGGTTACCGACCAGTAGATTTGAAACAGGCGACCCATTAAAAGTTTTAGTGCGTTGTGTCGCTCAAAAAAGTGGTATGTCAGCCGCTCTCGGTCGTCCAGAAATATTATATGGTACCGAATTTTATGATGGGTATGATATAATACAAACCGTAAACGCTATACGCAACGGTAAAATATACTGGGTACCAGTGCATGAGTTAGGTCATGTCTTCAGTCATAAGCAATATTTTAGTGCCGAGTGGCTTGCCGATTTTTTAATGATGTACGCCTCTATAGCTACCGAAATGATGTATTGCGGTCAGATACAACCGGGACTACCTAACGAACCGACCATTGAATCATGGTATCAACGAGAATTTAACTGGCAAAATCAAACCGGGATTGCTTGGCACTCAATGACGATACACAATAACTACTCAAAACAAGGAACATGGTTAAATATGGCTATATTAAACTTTGCCAAAGACCACGGGTGGGGGGCATTTAAGCGAGCCTTCGGGAGTTATCATGACGGCAGTTATCATTATGAAGGGCAGTGGTATGAGCGTAACCGAGAATTTTTGTTAGATTTAGATTACTACGAATTTATAGACCGTATTGACTATTTTAGCGGAGTAAACTTCCGCACGGAGTATCTTGAAATCATGGGCTGGCTTGAAGCGGTCGAGGAGGAATTCTCCACCACGGAAATTAAGATTAAATGGGAAAATCCCCTTTGTATCAATGCGGTTAATGACGGGGTGATTGAACTGTATAATCCCACTGATACGGCTGTTTCTACGAGGGGGTTGTACCTTTCCAACGATGTGAAAAATCGGTTTAAATGGCAGATACCGGCGGTTATTGTGAGGGAGGGAGAGAGCGTTGTGGTTGAAATCGGAGGTTTGAAGAGGGTAGGCGTTGGTTTTGATTTGGAGGCAGGGGAAGTGTTGCGGTTATACGATGTTGGGGGAATGGCTTTGTCGGTGATTTAGATAAGGTAAGCTTTTCATATCAAAGTCCTTTCTGCGAGAATTCTCGCTACAAAAGAATTAGGGAACGCCATGACTTTGATACTTGATATTTATTTGATACTTATTTGTGTTAAAACTTAGATGAAACGAGCGTAAGTTGCAAAAAGACAAATCGAGTAAGTCGGCATTATAAGCGGTTTTACGAGTAGTTGCGGAAAGTTGAAATAGACGTTTCTTGTAATTCAAATCCTGTCACTCAGATTCCGTGAACTCGCTCTATGAGCGGGTTCACGGATTTATTTTCGCTCATTTTATACCTTTGGGGGCTTATCGGGGGTTTTTTCCTCAAAAACCGTCTAAACCACGTCCATTTTCGGTATTCCCAACACTCCGACAATCTTATCCATACTCGCCGCCTGTACCTCTTGGAAGTGCTTGGCATATATGTTCAAAGTCGTTGAAGCTTGGCTATGACCGAGATTTTGCTGAATCGTCTTAATGTCTACCCCTGCCAAAATCTGAACGCTCGCATTCAGGTGACGAAGAGAATGTCCTTTGCGGTACGTTACCCCTGTCCGCTTACAGAATCTACCGAAGAACAACCCCGGACTGCCCGGAAATATAGGTTCTCCGTTCCATTTTGTGAATAAGCGGTCGTTGTCGCACAACACATCGTCAATCCCCTTAATCTGCGTAACCCACTGACTGCCGAGAGTTTTAATATGCTCCACTTGATGTTGCTGATAACGGCGGAGCAAATCCATAATCTCTGTGGGCAACTTCAAACTGCGGAAACTGGTGGTTGTTTTTAAGGAATCGGTATACACACCTTTATCACGAGTATACAGCGATGAACGCTCAAAGGTGACGGTTCCCCGCTCGAAGTTAAAATCTTTAAATTCAAGCCCGCATAACTCGCCCCTACGTCCGCCTGTGTAAACCGCAAGCATGAAATACAGTACATAATGAAGATTTTTAATGGGTTCTTGGCTCAACAACGCAAGGATTTTCTGCGTTTCCTCAACGCTGTAAATCTTGGTTTCTTTCACCTTTTCTCTCGGGAGCATTACTGCACGGCACGGATTCGATGAAACAATTTGCATCCGAATTGCGTACTCGAACACCGAAGACAAAAAAGCGATGTGGTTCTTTATTGTCTTAGCCGACAACGCACCGTTGCGGTAACGGTCGAGCCGTTCCCCTGCCGCCATTTCGTTGATGAATTTCTGCACCAATCGGGGAGAAATCCTGTCCATTCTGATGTGACCCAACTCCTTAAACACTCGCTTTGAGTAGTTTTTGTAGTTGGCAATCGTACCCACTTTCAGCTTTTGCGGAGCGATTTTGGTTAGGTATTCGGTAGCGTAGTCTTGAAATTTCGTGACTGCCACCACTTGACCCTGCATACACTGCTGTTCAAAAAGAACTGATTGCTTCTGCAACTCCTTTTCGACCTGCCGAGCCGTCATATTTTCGGGAGGCTTCCATGTAATGCTCTGCCGCACCTGTTTACCGTTTGTATCATATCCGCATGATACTATGATTTTATACGAGTTCCCTCGTTTTTCAATGTAAGCCATAATTCTTAATCCTTTCTAAGTTAAGGTTTATGGCATATCTTCAATTATGATTATAGCGCAGATTTATTATAAAGTCAAGTGAAGATACACCAATTTTTATTAAATTTTGTTATTTTATTGTATTTTTAAGTGTTGTGTGATATAATGAGGTGGCGGGAAATAAAAGAGCGGTGGGGATTTTTCCTGTCTGAAAAAAAGAAATTATGCCTATCAAAAACTATCAACAATGATAAAAAACTACCCTGTAAAAACCGCAATCTCTTATCGCTTTGGTGGTTTAAGCGTAAAGTATTTCTGTTCTTTCATCTCCACTATTTTCAATCCGATTTCCTCTATACGTTCCGAATCTCTACCGTCTGCCGACTTAACTCCATTCCCGATAATCTTCGTTTGACGGCGTTGCTTTTCTTCGTTAATGAGCGACTGCACATGAGTTCCGGCGATGACCTTTTCCATTAAAGTGAGTGTGTCGGAAGTATCTTTTTGTTTTGCACGTTCATCAGATATTGACTGCTCAATATCCGAAATTTGCGATTCTTTATCTGCAATAACGTCTTTCAATCGACCGTAATCATTCATCGTTAATTTGTATTTCTCCAATACTTCCAAATCGTCATAATTTCTATTTTTACCCGAATACCACCTCACGGCAGTATCATACAAATTCTTGTTAAAATCCAAATCAACTTTTAACTCATCAATGTATTTTACATCTTGTGAAATAGCATTTTCAGATTTTGCTAAATCGTTTCTCAGACTCTCTATTGTAATGCCTTGATTTATTCTTTTATTCAAACTTGCAAGACGGTCTAATTCTTCACAGTTAGTCCAAGTAAACGGTTTATTAGGGTGAATTTTCCGAACAGGCAATAAATTTTTCTTGAATATAATAGTGTATTGCCTAATGGTTTTTAACATTATTGTTTCAATCGAATCGGGGTTTTCAATCGCATTGATTTTATTGTCAATACCGCTCTCAAATATTCGCTTATTTGTGATTCTATTTTTTATAGATTGCTCTGAATAATCCTCTCCGAGCGACTTCAACCTAATAAACCCGCCGTCGTAATTACTCGGTTGAACAGCAACATATTTTCCACGTTTTATTATATAATCCTCGTCTTGCAATCGCTGTAAAACCTCGTCAAAACTATTTGACTGCATGATAATTCTGTCGAGATGATTTTGTAATGTTTCCCGATGTGATTTCGGAGCTGAAACATACTGCTTTTCAATCATGCGGATTTTTTCAATATAACACTGTTGTGCATCAAATCCGTTTTCCGTTTCTCTGATTGGAATATTCAACTCATCAAGTTTAGCTTGGACGAAAGACTGTTTTTCTGTATCAGAAAAATAAAACGACTTCCACGGCGATTTTTGTTGCTCAATCAACTTTTCATTTTCGACTTTTAGCAGTGCATTTTCGGCTTGTGATTGTTGTAAATGCTCGTGATAGACTTCCAACGTAGACAAATTCTTTTTCCGTCTGGGGAGCTTCTTCCAGTCTTGTGATTCCTTATACTGTGGGACGGATTTATGAATATGATTAGCGTTCTTAATATCACGCTCAATCCCGTAATCATTCAGAATATTTTCAAGCACTTGTTTTTCTGAATTTTCCCACGCCACCATGCCGTTCAATTTTTTGTTTTGATTTGCGAACCCCTGTTCTTCAAGAGCCGCTCTCAACGACACCCCTTTTGTTAATCCCTTTTCTTTGTTCTGATTATAAAAAGGAACAAAATCTATATGGGCGTGAGGGGAAGATTCATCTAAATGCAAACAGGAATTTACGACCCGCAAATTTGGATTCCGCTCTTGAAATTGTCGTATATATTCGTCCAACATTTTCGTAGCAAGTTGACCGTTTTCACTCCCGACACCTGCGTTATTACTGTCACCAAATTGGACTAAAATCTCGTAATGTGTTTCCCTGCGTTTATCATTTTCTATATGTTGAAAATAGTCATAGATTTTTCTGTCTTTGCGAGTTTGCTTATCGTTATATTCCTGTAACGCTTCACCGAATAATTCATCATATACATCATGAATATCTTCACGAACATAAATTATGTTATCGACTATGCGGGAAACATCAACATTATTTGAAATAAACTCCCGATTGTTATGCTCAATATTTGCGTTACCAGTGCTTGCTTTTCCGAGCGTGAATGATATGCTTAATTTGCTCATATATAACCTCTTTCTTTATTACTACTGCGTTTGTGACAATCGTGAAGGGGTGTCTACCCAATAGCATGATTGACTGCCCGAAAACGGGCAATCAATCATACACGCTCACTGCGTTTCGCTTATTGGGGCGGGGAAATTTCCCCTGCACCCCTTGTTTTCTACTCCGTAGAAGTGGGAAGAATCCCACACCCTCTAATTATAACTATACCGCATATTTACTTCTGCGTTTTTCCAATTTTGAAAAATAATTCTTCGGCGATATTTCTTCGCCACGGTTGATATAAATCGTCAACAGTTTTATTATTACAGCAGACTCAACACCATAGAAATAAATAGAAGCATTATCATCGCCGGCATAGTCAAAAGCCCTGCCGTGAGTAAGAATTTTTGCTTTCAGCCTTGTAGCCTGTTGACTGCTCACCGTTTCACCGATTTCGTTTTCACTGGCGATGAAATAATCCAACGCAGTAATAAGCGAATTGAATAGTTCAGCTTGCAGAAATAATTCTGTATCGGGTTTATTCTTTGTCATATTCAGAACCCCCCTTTACAGATTCAGAAAATAACGTTTTCTTCATGTAATTTTCAAACTCGGAATCGCTCAAAGTTGAAAGGTACGGCATTAACTTTTCTATCAACGCACCTCGATTGTTTTGGCGGCGAATCCTCACCTTATCTGCTTCTGATTTTTCTTTTTGAATAAGCTGTTTCTGCTCTCTTTTGAGTTTTTTAATTTGCTCCTCAATTTTAGTTCTTTTTTCAATTGTTGTTTTTGACATAATGTGTTACCTTCTTTCTTAAATTTAGTTTAATCTTTTATCCATACATCAAATTATTAACATCGGCAGTCACATAATTGTTGTAGGTAGTCGGTGCTGTGTAGATTGTTGTCCGTAAATATGCCGTCATGTTTTTAATTTCCGTTGTCGTTTTCGCAAGACAGTCAACGATATAAATGATATGTTCCGATGTGATTTTATAAAGTCTGTTCTTAACGACTTCATGAGGATATTCACTGCTCCCGATTTTAACCGTTGGCTTTTCGGGATAAAGCATATCGACCATAACGTCTATAATCTCGTCAATGCGTTCCTTGTCACCGTGCTTAATCATTTTATAATCCATGTTGGTGATTTCGTCATAGGAAATGTTGTCTTTGATTCTTTCAAGATAATCATTATATGTTAATTTATTTTTCAATCCATCAATCCTATCAATCGAATTCGATGAATGATTGATAGATTGATTTAACCTAACCTTAACTATACTATCCTTTACTGTACTATACTGTGTTTCCGTTTCGGTAACACTTTGTATACAAGCTGTATCCATTAGCGTATATGTTCCGTTTTTGCTAATCGTCAAGCGGTTTTTCTCGTTTTCGTAAATCGTCTTTTTATAACGGTCTTTTTGGATACTGTTCTGCATTTTCCAATGTGTAACAACTATAATACCGCTATCAAACGGAATAACATAACCTTTAACAACGAGCAATTTCAAATCATCTTCCGAGCAGTTTGCAATCCGCAGAATCTTCCGTGGTGAAGAAACAAAACCGTCATCATCTGCTCGCATAACAAAATCGTAGTACAGAAGCCTTGCAGATGTTGGCATATTCAAAAAATTATCTGTATCAACGATTTTAAGGCTCAACATTCTTCTGTCTGCCATAATAATAAATCCTCCTTTCTCGGCGGCGGCTTATACCCCGCCGCCGATATTTCCAACACTTGATTCATAAGCACCCTCTCATGTCTGTAAGGAATCTGATAAGTACGGATTCGCAGATGAGGTACTTTTTGCCCGCTTTCATGCAGGGCAATTCGCCCTTAATGCACATCTCACGGATTCTGTACTTCGTCAGCCCCGGTATTAACTCGGCGGCTTGGCTGATTGTCAGCATTTTAACTGCGTTTGTTGTGTTCATAATAAACCTCCAAAAAATATTTTTCAAATTTTACTTGACATAAATGTATTTTAATGATACAATAATTTCAATGACCGATATACGGTAGTTATCAATATACATATATGTACTATAAACAAAGTATATCATAGATTAATGTATATTGCAATAGATAAAAATGAACAGAAAAATATGTCGAAACAAGAGGTTGATTATGCAGTTTATACAAATCATCGAAACCGAGCTGAAAAAGAATGAGATTACCGCTAAGAAAATGCTTGCGGATTTGGGGTATGCTCCTAACTCGATGAGCCACTGGCGCAAGGGAAACATACCGTCTATTGAAAAAATCTCGCAGATTGCCGATTATTTCAATGTTACTGTTGATTTTTTGATTGGGAAAACGACTATAAAAAAACCGAAAGATGCTTTTTCGGCGATTACTAACGTGATTTCGGCTACTCCGCAACGTGTCGCTTCATTACAGAACGGCGAGGAAGTTGACGATGAGCTTAGTGTGATTTCTAAGTATCTCGGCTGTCCGATTACGTTTCTGTTAGGCGTAGAGAGAGATTATAAACCTAAAAGCAATAGAAAAATCAGTGAGTTAGACACTAACGCACTGATTGATATTCTTGATAGGTGTCCCGCAAGTCCGGCTTATAAAATCTTGCAAATTCAGATTTCGCAGATTGTTCTGTACTGGTTGAAAAGGAAAGATATATCCGAAGATACACTGATTTCCTATAAATTGTCGGCTTCTAAGGTGAGGTTTCTTATCAGAAGTGATAACCTTGATAAAGCTGATGATTGCGGGTTTAACTTCTCGGATTTAATGCGGATTCGTCGGGAGTCGGGGTTGGGGGTTGAGTATCTTTTGACGGGGATTGAGTAGGAACAGTATAAGAATTCAATGATAATACGAATGTCAGCCGTTATATCGTATGAATTTTTGATAAAGTTATCATCAATTTTAACTTTTTTATTGCAAATATCTTAAAAATCTGTTATAATAAGGAAAACCAAAATCAAGGAGCAGTTTATGCTTTCATGGGATTATATACAAGCGAACGCCGTTGCTTTCTCGAAAAAGTGGAAAGCGTTCAAAGGGATTGAAAAGCAACACGACCAACAATTCATCACGGAATTATTGGCGTGTTTCGGCGTGAACGCAGGAAGTGTCGGCATTTTTCAAGAGAAAGCCGGAAAGAAGTGGGTGGATTATCTGTGGGCGGGTATGCTCGGAATCGAGATGAAGACACCGGGCGAGAACCTTATATCCGCAAAAACACAGTTGTTCAATTATCTGCCTAAACTGCCGCCTGAAGCCGTTCCGCAGTATCTCATTGTAAGCGATTTTGTGAATATTCACTTATACCGTCTGTCAACGAATGATGTGTATGAGTTAAAAACCGCCGATTTACGCAAACATATCAAGAAATTCGCCGATATTGCGGGGTACACCACCGAGCGTATTCGTGAAGACCAGTTGGAGCTTAACGTCAAAGCCGCTGAAAAAATGGCGAAGCTACACGACGAGTTAGAATCGCACGGCTACGAGGGAAACGACCTTGAAGTCTATCTTGTGCGACTGCTTTTCTGTATGTTTGCGGGTGATACAGGGATTTTTCCTCACGGAAACTTCTACCATTACATCAAGGATTCTAAGGAAGACGGTTCCGACTTATCTCACAGAATTTCAGATTTATTTGAAGTCTTAAATATGCCGTCCGAAGTCCGTGCTAAAAAGAAATTGCTGTCCGATGAGTTGAAGTCGTTTAAATATATTAACGGCAGACTTTTTGAAAAGATTTTGCCAAAAGCCGATTTTAACGCAAAAATGCGGAAACTGTTGCTTGAATGTCGGGAGTTTGACTGGAGCGAGATTTCCCCTGCGATTTTCGGGGCGATGTTTCAAGGTGTCATGGATAAGACCAAGCGCCGTGAACTCGGCGCACATTATACGAGCGAGGAAAACATCTTAAAGCTGATTAACCCGCTATTTTTAGATAATTTATATGCAGAATTCGAGAAAGTCAAGTCTACACCCGCCGCACTTGACCGCTTCCATGATAAAATAGCACGGTTAAAATTTCTTGACCCTGCCTGTGGTTGCGGAAATTTCTTGATTATTACTTATCGTGAATTGCGATTACTTGAACTCGAAATTTTGAAAATGAAGCAGAATACTAATCAGCTAACGCTTGATATGGAAATGTCGGGGTTGCTGAAAGTCACCGTAGAGCAGTTTTACGGCATTGAGTATGAGGATTTTCCCTGTCAGATTGCGACTGTCGGTATGTGGCTCGTTGACCACCAAATGAATTTGAAAGTGTCGGAGTTAATCGGGGCTTACCATGACCGACTGCCTTTGAAGCAATCGGCTACAATTGTTCACGGGAACGCTCTGCGGATTGATTGGAAGAGCGTTGTCGGTAAAGATGAGTTGAGTTATATTTTAGGTAATCCGCCGTTTGTTGGGAAGAAAGAGCAATCAAAAGAGCAAAAAAGAGATTTAATTGAAACTTGGGGCAAATTAAAAGGTGTAGGTAATCTTGATTATGTGACGGCATGGTATAAAAAAGCCGCCGATTTCACACAGGGAACATATATAAAATGTGCGTTTGTTTCCACTAATTCTATTGCACAAGGCGAACAAGTGGCGGTTTTATGGAAACCTTTAATAGAACAAGACGTTTATATTAACTTTGGTGTTACGACTTTTATATGGAACAATGAAGCTAAAGGCAAAGCCGCTGTTCATTGTGTTATTATTGGGTTTAGCTATATAAAGACCGAACCGAATATAAACCCATACTTAATAGAAGCACCTACCGTATTTATTGAGAGTAAAAGCAAGCCTATTTGTGATGTTCCTAAAATGGTTTATGGAAGTATGCCTATTGATAATGGTGCGTTAATTTTATCGGAAGAAGAAAAAGAAATATTATTAAAATCAGAACCCAAATCAGATAAATTTATACGCCGCTATGTCGGCGGCGATGAATTGATAAATAATACATTTAGGTATTGCTTATGGTTGAAAGGGTTTGCACCACATGAACTTATGACATCAAAGTTTGTTATAGAACGAGTAAATATATGTCGAGAATTTAGAGAACAAAGCAACCGCCCACAAACAAAAGCCCTTGCAGACACACCACATCTTTTTGGTGAAATTCGTCAACCCGATTCAGATATGCTTGTAATTCCGAAAGTATCATCAGAAAATCGAAAATATATACCTATAGGGTTTTTATCATCAAAAATAATTGTTAATGGTAGTGCTTTAATAATTCCCGCCGCTACTTTTTATCATTTCGGCATATTATCATCAAATGTACACAATGCTTTTATGAGAGCAGTATGCGGAAGACTCGAAATGAGATACCAGTATTCGGGGAGCATTGTTTATAATAATTTTCCGTGGGTTGATGTTTCAAATGAACAGAAAATTGAGATTGAGAAGTTGGCACAAGATGTTCTTAAAGCAAGAAAAAGTTATCCCGAAAGTACGCTTGCGGCTATGTATGGGGAAAACTCTATGTTACTTCATTCAGAGTTATTGAAGGCTCACAAGGCTTTGGATAGGGCGGTGATGAAGTTGTATGGGTTTTCGGTGGGGGTGAGTGAGGGTGAAATTGTGGCGGGGTTAATGGAGCGGTATAGGGAGTTGGTAGAAGTAAAATGATGAAACCTATAAACGCAACAGAACTTAGTGATAATCTTCAATTTATGGCTTTATTTATCGCGGTTTATGAAAGTTTTATTGACTATGTTCAAAAAACATTAAAGAATTTTTTTGAAGACGGTAGTATGTGTCAAGGAAACCAAAAAGATTTTATAGAAGAACAAGAAAAGCGGCACAAACAAGAAAAAGAAGCGGCTATTGAAAAATTAAAAGAAATTGAAAAAAGTAAAGTTTCTATTGATGATATTCACTTTAAACGGATAAAAACTTACGCAGAATTTGACTATATTAAAATTACAGAAGATAACTGGGTTAAATGGCTTTCGCCTAATTATAATGAGCATATAAAAAGCCGAGTTTTAACTATAAACGGTAAAAAGCAAAAGAAACCCAAAGTGTTATTAAATTCATTGATGTGGTTTGTTGATATGAACGCTATAACACAATCTGATTTTGATGATGTTCTACAAATACAATCAACAAGGAATAGATACGCGCATGAAATGGCTGATTATCTAATTAATGATACAACAAGAAGTGAAAGTAACATCTTATTTGATAAATTATTGAATTTATATAAAAAAATCAACAATTACTGGTCTGTTGAGTTTGAAGTTTCAATTGGTGGTGAAGATATTAATAATCCAGAAAAGATAGATTTTGAAAACGCAATTGATGTTAAGCTGTACAATTTACTTTTAGCTATTGATGTAATGCAGAATAAGCATAATGTTATAAACAAAAAATGGGATATTTTACAAGGATTGTATGATTGTGTTATGTTGCCAATCAAGGAAGAAATATAACACCGTGAGCCGTTCCCGATTATTCGAGGAGTGTAAAATGTCTTAGCGTACAAACAATCGGGTATAATAAAATAAATGTAATCATTGAAAGGGGTTATTATTATGGCAATAAAAAAAATATCTCTCGAAAACTTTACCGTCTTTGAAAAGATGAATATTGATGTTTGTAGCGGAATAAATGTATTCATCGGTGAAAATGGAACGGGCAAAACCCACTTGTTGAAAGCACTATATGCGTTCGTCGACTGGACAAAGGGAAATCGGTTTCCGGAAACGCAGGATAAACGTGAAGTTATGCAATTCTTCAAACAACTATCAGAATGTTTTAGTGTAACCTTTGGTGCGATTGAAAGAAACAAAAAACAATTTGTAATTTCTGTTGTTACAGATATTTCAAATTATACCTTTTCAATTGATTCTCAGAAAGGTTGTGAAGATGTTGTAAGAAAAGAAAACTTTTCTACTGCATTTATTCCCGCAAAAGAAATGCTAACTCATTCGGGGCTTGAAAAGGATTATATTGACCGTAAACTTCCCTTAGACATTACTTTAATTGACATTTTGAATAAATCCGGCGTTTCTACGTTGAGGAATCTGTCCGAAGATATGGGTTCAATATTGAAGAAAATTGAAAATATAATAGGAGGAAAGGTTTTATACGAAAATAACCGATATTATATTGCAAAGCCAAACGATGTTAAAATTGATTTCGCCGTTGAAGCAGAGGGATTTAAGAAACTCGGATTGATATATCGGTTGATTGAAACAGGCAACATAGCAAAGGATAGCGTTTTAATATGGGACGAACCCGAATCTAATATTAACCCTAACAATATACCGATTATTGTAGATGTACTTCTTGAGCTTCAAAGGAATGGTGTGCAAATTTTCCTCGCCACGCACAGTTATGATGTTGCTCGTTGGTTTGAACTTAACGCAGAGAAAGACGATGAATTGAAGTATTTCAACCTCAAAAAAACCGATAACGGCGTAGAATGTTCCGCAACGTCTGACAAGTATAAATCGCTTTCAGACAGCGTTATCGAAGACGCAAGCGATAAACTCTATAACGCTGTAATGATTAAATTGAACGGAGAACAGAAAAATGTCTAATAATAATGCTTCTGTTCCTGTGCAAGAGGGAATTTTTGAGTTTATATTCCATAATCCGTGGAAAAAATTTGATGAAAAGTCATGTAACGGGTTGAAATTAATTGACTTTATTGTTGAAACTGATGATTTGTTATATTTCGTAGAAATAAAAGATTACGAACACCCTAATACACCCGATGAGCAAAAAGAAAATAATTATAAAATGCTTAATGACCCCGAAGCGGCTTTTTCGCTTGAAACCGGTATGAAATTGAAAGATAGTTTATTACGATTTTATGCGTTGTCAAGAGATTTCACAAAAGACGTAAAATTTTTACTTATTATTAATTCAAAATCGTTAAAAGGTCGTGAGCGTATTAAACTTGCCGAACGTGTAGCGGGGTATGTTCCAAACGGATTAAACTCTGATGAATACCCCAAGTTCAGTAAAATCAGTTTTGATATGCCGTTGATTGATTCTCTAAAGGAAAAGTATGGGTTTGACTGCCGTGCGGAGGTAATATAAAAACGCCGATTTTCAACCGACGTTTTTATCATTGATTATACTTTTTAAGATTTGGCATAAGGCAGTAAAACCGTTTCTACCATAACGGTATGCTCTGTATAGAAATCCCTTGTAAACTCCCAACTTCTGTGTTCCGACATATCCTCCCATTCGTAAGGGCGGGGGTGCAGTTGCTCATACTGGCGGTCAAGCAGATTTTTATAATCTTTCGCATCTTTATTAACCGACCGTGCCACTGTATAAAGCGTTTGATTTTTCTTTAATCGGTTAAATAGTTTCGGGTGGTGGTTTTCCATAAATTCAAGCCACTTCATACCGTAATAACCAACATTTTCATAAGACGGTTCTGAGATTGATAATTGTTGATAAGTCATAAGACATACTCCTTAAAATTATATTTTATTGATTGATATTTGCGTTTGCCTATCTATAATTTTTGAAGATATGCCATAGATTGATTTTATTTTCAATGGGGTTTGCGGGGGCTTAAATGGGGCTTATCGTTACTTGAAATTGACAAAAGTTGAAGTAAGATAGTAAAAATATAGCTCCATAAAACCGCTCTATAACTGGAATTGGTGAGTTTGGTTTGAAATCGCTAAAAGTATAATAGGTCATTCAAATCCTGTCACTCAGATTCCCTTGAAACCGCATAAATGGCGGTTTCAATGGCTTTTTATTAAGCGATTTCGCCGTCTTGGTGCAGTTTTGGTGCAGATTTTTTATTTTCCGTATTTTTCGGTGCAGACTTCCCCGAAGAGAATCAGAGCGGAGGATTGCCGAGTGTGAAAAGCAAATTCATCATTGGAATGAACAGCGACAACAATACTACGAGCAGTTTGTTCTTGGCAAAATTGAAAGCGATACTTTCAAAGCATTAAAATCTGAGTGCGCAATTCAGTTAGAACGTCTGAATAATCAACTCGCGATTTTCAAACAAGCAGAGCGTGATAAATTGGCAAATGAAAAAATAACGGCTATTGCGAAAACTGCGTTATGCGAAACTGCTACTCCACAGGAGATTGTAAACGCATTGGTTGACAAGATTTTTGTATTCCCCTATAATCAGATTACGATTGAGTGGAAATTCGTTAATTTTTATTGATTAATATATTGTACAGGGTTGACAAACGTCAACCCTGTTTTTATGCGGTTGTTTGTGCAATACATAGAAATGTCGGGAAATCGGATATATAGTAAGTTAAATTAAGATTGGGACTCCATTAAAATAATCATATATAGCCCATTCGGGGTAAGTATAATCCGATATATTATCTCGTAACCAAGACTTTAAATTAGCCCAAGAATGTTCAATCGGGTTGTAATCAGGGCTATAAGGCGGGAGAAACAGAATCACAATGCCATAACGCTCTGTAATTTTTCTAAGAACTTTTTTGCGATGAAATTTTGCGTTATCCATGACGATAACAGTGCCGCGAGGCAGCAATGGAAGCAGTATAAATTCAAACCAATCTTCGAAAAATTCCGCCGTTGTCGAGTGGCGATAACAACGTACTGCGATGTGTTTTTTACCCC
>Ga0082212_10003278_pt1 | contig 23074 bp, 25 predicted proteins | sample TergutNt197P3_FD_71548 | JGI IMG/M metagenome (GOLD analysis project Ga0082212, IMG submission 71548) | Neocapritermes taracua P3 segment gut microbial communities from Petit-Saut dam, French Guiana - Nt197 P3 | ecosystem: Host-associated > Arthropoda: Insects > Digestive system > Gut ...
GCCGTCTTTTTTGCTAAGCGGTCTTCCATGACCGCTTGCCTGTTTGGGGCTGCGATGTCTCGCCCCAAACAGGCCGCAAAAAAGTTTCAATTCCCCTTAGCTCCTGAGGATTTTTTTGGGTTTTCGGAAATTTTCCGTGATAGATAAATCTATCTGCTTTCGTTTGATTTTTTTTGGAGCTAAGGGGAATTGAACCCCTGACCTCTTGAATGCCATTCAAGCGCTCTAGCCAACTGAGCTACAGCCCCATGCGTTTATTGAAACTGGGTTACTATATAAAAAATATCGAAAGGTGTCAACGGGGGGAACCTTGTTTCCGCAGTTCGCTGGTTTTCAGCCTGATTTCGGCGCGGCGGATTTTGGAATTTGCCTTGTCGGTTTCAAATTTGAGCAGGGCGATTTCCAGGTTTTCTTCAGCTTTTTTTCTGGATGCCATGGCCCGCTCCCTGTCTATCTCCTCGGGCCACTCGGCGGTGTCAACCATGAGCACGGTTTTGTGCTCCTTTACTTCCAGAATGCCGTCCGTTATAAAGGCGTGGCGCAATTCGCCCTTGTCGTCCTTTATCCGGAGTATGCAGCTCAGGGCGGGGGCCGAAAAAGGGGAGTGGCCCGCGTATACGCCAATTTCGCCGTCGCTGAGCATCAGTGAGATCGATTCCACCCTGCCCGAGAAAAAAGGCCGGTAGGGGGTATGCACCTCAAAGGTAAAATGAACGGGCATCAGTGCTTTGCCTTTTCCAGGACGTCGTCGATGTTGCCTGCCATGTAAAAGGCCTGCTCGGGGATCGAATCGCACTCGCCGTCCAGAATCATCCTGAAGCCTTCAACGGTCTCCCTGACCGGCACATAGCGCCCGGGAATGCCGGTGAATTTCTCTGCTACGAAAAAGGGCTGGCTGAAGAAACGCTGCACCTTGCGCGCCCTGACGACGGTGAGCTTGTCCTCGGTGGAAAGTTCATCCATGCCCAGAATGGCTATGATGTCCTGCAGTTCCTTGTAGCGCTGGAGAATCTGCTGGGTCCTGAAGGCGACGCTGTAATGCTCCTCTCCGACAATTGCCGCGTCGAGGATGCGGGAGCTTGAGGCGAGCGGGTCTACCGAAGGGTAAATGCCCAGCTCGACGATTTTGCGGGAAAGGGTTGTGGTCGCGTCCAGGTGGGCAAACGTTGTCGCCGGCGCGGGGTCGGTTAGGTCGTCCGCAGGGACATAGACCGCCTGGATGCTGGTGATTGAGCCCCTTGAGGTGCTGGCGATCCGTTCCTGCAGGCCGCCCATCTCGTTTGCCAGCGTGGGCTGGTAACCGACGGCGCTGGGAATGCGTCCCAGCAGGGCGGATACTTCAGCGCCGGCCTGGATGAACCGGAAAATGTTGTCGATGAAGAGCAGCACGTCCTGGCCTTCATGATCGCGGAAATGCTCCGCCATGGTAAGGCCGGCAAGGGCGACCCTCATGCGCGCGCCGGGCGGCTCGTTCATCTGGCCGAACACCAGGGCGGTTTTTTCAATAACCCCGCTTTCGATCATTTCCTTCCAGATGTCGGCCCCTTCCCGCGAACGTTCGCCGACGCCGGAAAAAACCGAATAGCCGGAATGTTCGGTGGCGATATTGCGGATAAGTTCCATGATGACGACGGTCTTCCCTACGCCTGCGCCGCCGAACAGGCCGACCTTCCCCCCCTTCGCGTACGGGGCGATGAGGTCGATAACTTTTATCCCCGTTTCAAGCACGTCCGTGGCGGGTCGCTGTTCGTCGAAGCTCGGGGCGGAGCGGTGAATGGAACTGTATTTCTCCGCGCTGAACGCTCCCTTGTCGTCAATGGGGTCGCCGGTGACGCTGAACATCCTGCCCAGCACCTCTTTGCCCACCGGCACGCTGATTGCCTTCCCGGTGTCCTCGACGGCAAGCCCCCGCGACAGCCCCTCGGTGGCGGACATCGCCACGCAGCGCACCCGCCCGTCCCCTATGTGCTGCAGGACTTCCAGCGTCGCCGTCTGCCCGTCGCCGGACTGCACCTTGAGCGCGTTAAGAATTGCCGGTACCCTGCCTTCGTTAAAGCGGGCGTCCACAACAGGCCCGACAATCTGGGTAATATGCCCTGTATTAGCCATTTATAACCTCTTCTTCATTTCTCATTTCTAATTCCTAATTTCCCAAAGCGGCTGAGCCGCCGATGATCTCTGTCATTTCCTGGGTTATGCCCGCCTGCCGCGCGCGGTTGTAGTTGACCAGCAGGCCGGCAAGCATGTCTTCGGCGCTTTTCGACGCCTCGTCCATGGCGGTCATGCGGGCGCTTTGCTCGCTTGCGTACGACTCTATCATGCAGCCGTAAATAATCCCCTTGATGTACAGCGGAACCAGCGCGTCAAAAACTTCCTTTTCCGAGGGGATAAATTCAAAGTGCAGATGCACCCGTTTCACATTCCCCAGGTTGGACAGTTCTGCCTGAATTTCTTCCGCGTCCAGGGGAAGTATCTGCGCTACGGTGGGCTGCAGCTTAATTGCGCTGTACATGTGGGTGTACACGATATGCACGTCGTCGAACATTCCCCATAAAAACTGTGAAACGATGAAATCGCTTATCTCTCCGGCATTTTCAACGGTGGGAAGCTGGGAGTGAAAAGAAAAATTTTCAAGAATGACGTGGGGAGAATGTACAAAGTGGCGGTAGCCGATGGTTCCGATAAGGATCAGTATGGGGTTGTCAAATTTTTCGCAGAGTTCGTTTACCTGGCGGAATACGTTCGCGTTGTAGCCGCCGGCGAGTCCCTTGTCGCTGGAAACGACGACAATGGCGGTGCGGCCGGGTTTTGTCGCATCGGCCTTACGGAAAAAATCGCTTTGCACGTTTTCAACGCAGGATAGGATGTCGTACATTGATTTCTGAATCCGGGTGAAGTACGGTTCGGTATCTTCAAGCACCCGCCTTCCTCTGCGGAGCTTGGACGTTGAGATCAGGTTCATCGCCTTGGTGACCTGTAAAGTCTGCCTTATGGCCCGCATCCGCAGGCGCACATCGCGTAAATTTGACATGCTAACCCTGTTTATTCTGTTCCTTGAAATTTTCTACTGCCGACCGCAGTTCCCCTTCCTGAGTCATCGACATGGTGCCCGTTTCTCCGATTGCCTTCATCAGATCGATATGCCTGCTGTTCATATATTCAAGGAACGATTTGATAAAGGGCGCGATATGGCCAACGGCCACATCCATCAGATAGCCGTTGATTGCCAGGAAGAGAATCGCCGCCTGCTGCTCCAGCGGATACGGCGAATACTGCGGCTGCTTGAGCACCTCCATCAGCCGCTCGCCCTGGGCCAGCTTGTCCTGCGTCGCCTTGTCCAGATCGCTGCCGAATTGGGCAAAGGCTGCCATTTCGCGGTACTGGGCAAGGTCCAGCCGCAGCCGGCCGGATATTTTACGTATCGCCTTTGACTGCGCCGTGCCCCCGACGCGGCTTACCGAAAGCCCCACGTCGATGGCCGGCCGGAAGCCGGAGTTGAACAGTTCAGAATCCAGGAAGATCTGCCCGTCGGTAATGGAAATGACGTTGGTGGGAATGTACGAGGAAATGTCGCCCGCCTGCGTTTCGACGATGGGCAGGGCGGTGATTGAGCCGCCGCCTCTTACATCGGAGAGCTTCGCCGCCCGTTCCAGCAGCCGCGAATGAAGGTAGAATACGTCGCCGGGAAAAGCTTCTCGTCCGGGCGGGCGGCGCAACAGCAGGCTTATCGTGCGGTATGCGACGGCGTGTTTGGAAAGATCGTCGTACACCACCAGGACGTCCTTTCCCTGGTGCATAAAATGTTCCGCCATGGCGACTGCGGCGTAGGGGGCCATGTACTGCAGGGCCGCCGAATCCGACGCCGAAGCCAGCACCACAAAGGTGTAGTCCATTGCCCCGTGCTTTTCAAGATTTCTGATGATCGCCGCTACGGAAGACGACTTCTGCCCTATGGCGCAGTATACGCACAGGACGTTTTTTCCCTTTTGGTTGATGATAGTGTCGATGGCGATGGCGGTTTTACCGGTCTGCCGGTCGCCGATGATCAGTTCCCGCTGGCCGCGCCCGATGGGGATCATCGAGTCGACAGAAATGGCGCCGGTCTGCATGGGGGTGTTTACGCTGCCCCGTTCGATAACCGGCGGCGCGTGGGCTTCCACGGGGAGCCATTCCTCTGCGGCGATCGGCCCTTTGCCGTCCACCGGCGCGCCCAGGGGATTTACCACCCTGCCAAACAGGCCCTCGCCCGAAGGAACCGATACCACCTTGCCCGTTCCCTTTACTTCCTCGCCGTCTTTTACCAGCAGTTCGCCGGAAAGCAGAACGCAGCCGACGCATCCTTCCTCAAGGTTAAGGGCGATTCCCGTCGCGCCGGAGGCAAATTCCAGCAGTTCGCCGTAAATCGCCTTGTCCAGCCCGTACACCGTGGCGACGGTATCGCCTACCTGCACCACAAAGCCCAAATCGCCGGAAGTGGCTTTTCCCTCCCACGAAGCAATCCGTTCCTGCAAGACCCTGGTTAGGTCGTTATAATCAGCCATGTTTTATATCACCGCCTTTATGTTCCGTATCTAAACGCCCGCAGACGGGGTTATGTACGCCGCCTCCAGGCCGGATTTTAATTCTTCTATCTGCCCCCTCAGGCTTGCGTCGATATAGAATCCGCCCGACCGCAGCCGGTAGCCGCCCAGCAGCTCGGGGATCAAACGCGTTTTCAGGTTGATTTTTTCCGTTCCGTACAGCGCCGCGATCCGCCGGGCGGCCTCTTCCCGGAAAGCGCCGTCCAGCGGCGCCGCCGATTCGAGGATAACATCCGGCACGCCGCTTTGCCGGTCGAACATTTCTTCGATCGCAAGCAGAATCGAATCGATATGCCCGAAACGGTTTTTTTCCACCAGCAGCGCGATGAACCGGATCGCGTATTGCGCGCCGGTGCCGGAAAAACCTGCCGCCTCGGCGCTTTCCTTAAGCAGCATTTCCAACTGCCGGGACGCGGCATGGCCGAACAGCGCGCCGGAAATAGCCTTGACCGGCGGGACCAGCGCGTTAAGGCAGGCCAATGCCCTGGCATCTTCGCCCGCCAGGGCGACAAAGGCGGCAGCCCAGCGGTTTGTGTGAAACATTATAGGCTGCCCTTCTGCGCGTTAAGCTCGTCGAACAGCATGTTCGCGTAGCGGCGGTTGTCGTCGCCGGAAAGCTCCCGCTGCACCAGGCGCGCCGAAGCCGCCATTATCAGGGCGGCGGCTTCCAGCTTGAACTGCGTCGCCATTGCCTGCCGCTCCGACTCTATCTGCTTGCGGGCGGTTTCGGTCAGATCATGCGCGCGCTCCCGCGCGTCGGCGATGATCCTTTCCGCCTCCGCCTCGGCGTTTTTGCGGCCGGCGCCGATAATCTGATCCGCCTCGTCCTTTGCGTCTTTGACTTTTGCCTGGTATTGTTCCAGCAGTTTCTGCGCGGCGGCCCTGTCCTTTCCGGCTTCGGCAATGGTGTTCTGAACCTTCTTCGCCCGTTCCGCCATGAATTTTGTTACCGGCTTGAACAATAACGCCCGCAGAACAAAGGTCAGAATGGCGATGTTGACAATGGTAATGATAAAAGTGACGGAAAAATCAAGCATTGGACGCTACCCCAGCCGGGAGATAAGCAGAATCGCAACGACCAGCCCGTAAATCGCCGTCGATTCTGCCAGCGCCGCGCCAACAAAAAATATCGGCGTAATTTTGCCGCTTGCCTCCGGCTGGCGGGATATGGCCTGCGTAGCCCCCGAAATCGCAATCCCCAGGCCGATGCCCGCCCCGATACCCGTGAACACCGCAATTCCCGCGCCAATCGCGATCAATACGCTCAAATCCATTATCAACCCCCTGTATGCTCTTCCGCATGAATTGTTACAGCCTCCGAGATATAGAGGCTGGTTAGAAACACAAAAATTGCCGCCTGGATCATCCCGTCAAAGAAATCAAGGTACAGCGACGCTATCATCGGCAGGCCGACGGGAAACAGACCTTCGATCATCGTCATCAGCACATAGCCGCCCAGTATGTTGCCGTACAGCCGGAGCGCCAGCGAAACAAGCCGCGTAGCGTATTCCATCAGATTGAAGGGCAGCATCATGGGCATCGGGTGCAGAAGCCCCTTAAGCCAGCCTTTAACGCCCTTTGCCGCAAAGCCGCAGACCAGCATCAATAAAACCGAAACGGTCGCCAGCGCCGCCGTTACGTTGATGTCCCTGGCCGGGGGCCGGATTGCGAACGGCGGGTGGAACTCATGGCCAAAGGCCTTTACTTCCAGCGGCGTAAGGACCGGGATGATGTTGGCAAACAGCAGAAAGAGGAACAATGCGCCGATGTAGGAGGAAAGGACCTTTGAAAAAGAGCCGAACTGGTTTTTGGTAAAATTGTTGAGAAATTCCACCGCCGTTTCCACAATCGCCTGCGGGCCGGTGGGTATTTCCTTTAATTTTCGGGTAATGATTAAGGACAGCACGATGAGGATCAGCATGACCAGCCAGGAAATGATCACCGTTTCTGTTATGGGAATCTGCATCCCGAACATGGTCAAGGTAAAGATCGTCCGTATTTCGAGCGCTTCCATGGTTCTCCGCTGTGCCTCGCCTTAGTCTTTTTTGAAGAAGAAGTCGTCTTTAAAATACTTTTTCAGCAGGTCTTCGGAAACATCAGTATGGTTGCTCATATGGGTGTAGGTTTCTTCCAGAAAGCCCTTGGAAATATAAAAACTGCCCAGGAGGCAATACTCCGCCACCCGCGTCAGCGCCCCCATCGACTGGTACATCCGCATGGCATTTTCGGGGGCGAATTCGGTCATCAGATATTCGATAACCATCTTTTGATCCAGGTTCAGGGCAAAGATCACCTCGGAAATGGGAAACCCGCCGCGCATCCGGCTCTTCCCCAGCTTTACGAAAAAATCCCCCACCAGCGAGCGGTCCAGCCCCCGGTCCAGGGTGCGCGCAAGCAGGGGGTAAAACGGTATGTCTTCCTCAATTAACGCGCCGTCGTCCATGTCGTTGTAATGCTTAAGCTGGGGATTTTTCCTGATTGTGTCTTTCCATCGGATGGCAAAATCCCGCGAGTTTAAATTGAGGGTATCTATAAGAACCCGGTCAATCATACATGAATACTATCACCGGAAAGCGCTCTTGGCAAGAGAAATTATTCGCTCCGCATTCCGCTGCGTATTGCCGCCGCTGCCGCTGCCAGGGCGGAAAGGGCGATGAGGATGGCGACAATCCGGAAGCGGGCAACGTCTGTCTGGAGCATAAAATTGTAAACCCCGTGGATCACCACCGCCGTCAGAAAGCGGAGCACCGCCCGGATGGGGTTTTTCCGCCAAATTTCGATGGAGGTGCCGACCCGGAAGCCGCATGCCCCGTGCAGTGGGGCGGTGGTAAAGGCCCTCAGCAGGGTGTTGCCGGGATACGAAGCGCCATATACCGCGCTTTCCAGTATGGCGAAGCCCAGGCCGGCGATAAGCCCCGCCGCCCCTGCCAACGTTACGGCGGGGACGTCTGCGGCATCTTCCGCCGGTTCCTTCCGCCTGGAAAAGCGGGAGACGGCAAAGAACAGGGCTGCAAGCACGATAAGGCGGCTCAATTCTTCGGTCAGGGCGATGCGGATAAAGATATTGGCGACAGGGCCCCACTTTCCGGATATCCAGAAGGCGCTGTTTATGTCGGCAAGGAGGTTCTGGAACAGGAGGGCGGGGAAAAACGATCCCGCGCCGGCAAGCAGGGCCGCCGAGAACCGCACCGGGGAAAACGGGTAGCGGGCAAGGCGGAACCACAGGAATACCGCAATAACGGGGATAGAGGAAGTTAACAGAAGGAGGAGGAGGACTCCCGTGCCGGACATATCGGGGCTATTTCATCAAACTGCGGGGGTTTACCGTTACGCCGTTTTTGTACACGGTAAAGTGGAGGTGGGGGCCGGTGCTCATCCCGGTACTGCCCACATCGCCGATACGCTCGCCGGTTCCGACATATGCCCCCGATTTTACCCTGACCGCGCTCAAATGGCCGTACATGGTCCGGTAACCCGAATGGTGGCTTATCGCCACATAATTCCCCAGGGCGTTGTCCCAGCCGACTGCGCTGACCCTGCCCGACATTGCCGCCCGCACCGGCGCCCCCATCGGCGCGCCGATGTCGATGCCTGAGTGGAACTGGCGGACGTTGCTGCCGCCGAAGGGCCACCTGCGGTACCCGTACGACGAGGTGATGTAGCCGGAAGCCGGCCAGATAAACAGGTCGCCGTTTATTTCCTGCCGTTCAACCCAGTCCAGCCGCGCCCCGGGGATAAAGATCGCCTTGCCGGACACCGCCGCATTGGAAAAAAGCTCGTTGGCCAGCCGGATAGCCTCGGGATCGGAACTGTGCTTTTCGGCAATGGAGTCCAGCGTGTCGCCCCTTTTTACCGTATACATGATGCCGTCCTGGTTGGGAACCCGCAAAACCTGGCCTATCTGGATGAGCCGCGTGTTTTTTATGTTGTTTATCGAGATTAGCGTGTCCTGGTTAAGCCCGAAATTCTCCGCCAGCTCGCCGATGATGTCGCCTTTTTGTATCGCGTAATTGCTGTACAGCAGCATCCGGGGCTTTGAGAAGGATTCCGGCTCCAGCATGCCCGCTTCCATCGACCATCCCTGCCCAAGCTGCCCCTCGCCGCCGTCGTTTTCGAGGTAGCCGCCGCCAAGGCCGGTCTGCGCGGGCAGCATTTGGGCGGAAAGCGGCTCTGCACCGCTGCCGGGCCGGATAAAAACCGCCGCAAACGCCCCGTACAGGCATAAAACCGCCGCCAGGCGAAACAGCGCCTGCCTGTGCTGCCGGCATACCCTGATAATATTCTGGAAAAAAGCCATCACTTATTTGTATTACATTTTGGATTTTTTTTCAATAGTCCCGGCCTCGCCCAAACCGGCAAAAAATGAAAAAAAATTGTGAATATTGCTTGACAAATTTCTGATAATGTGTATATTATATTGCTTACTAAAACAGTAAAGAATAATTTGTTTATTTTTTTTACTATTTTTGGAAAAGGAGACAGCATGGCAGAACAAAGACCAGAAATAGCCAACAGCATCCAAACCGGCGCGTACAAAACCAATTACCACGACATGGGGCAGGGGGAAATCGTTACCTTGCTGCACGGTTCCGGGCCGGGCGTTACCGCATGGGCAAACTGGGGGCGCCTTTTTCCGCTCATTAAGGACGATTTCCGGGTAATCGCGCCGGATATGTCCGGTTTCGGCTACACCGAGCGCGCTCCGGGCATGGTTAACAACATGCCGAACTGGGTAAAGCAGACAGTCGACCTGCTCGATGCCCTAAAAATCGAAAAAACCAACCTGGTTGGCAATTCATTCGGCGGCGCCCTGGCGATTTCTCTGGCGGTAAGGCACCCCGACCGGATAAACAAGATGGTACTGATGGGTTCGATGGGGGTGTCCTTCCCCATAACCTACGGCCTGAACCGGGGCTGGGGCTACGAGCCGTCGCTTGAGGCGATGGGGGAATTGCTGGAGCTGTTCACCTACGACCACAGCTTTGCCAACGAGGAGCTTATCAAGTCGCGGTACGAGGCGAGCATCCGGCCCGGTTTCCAGGAAAGCTTCAGCGCCCTGTTCCCCGAGCCCCGGCAAAACGGGGTGGAGAGCATGGCAGCCGACCAGAACTACATCCGCAACATCAAGCAGGAAACCCTGATCATCCACGGGCGGGACGACCGGGTTATCCCGATGGACAACGCGCTCAGGCTGCACCAGCTCATCGACAACTCCCAACTGCACGTATTCGGACACTGCGGGCACTGGACGCAGATAGAGCACGCCCAGGAATTTGCAGACCTGATCCGCAATTTCTTCAAGTTTAAGAAGCAGTGACAGGAGGATTGTGCTATGGATAAGATAAAAATCGGGATTATCGGCCCCGGCAACATCGGCAGCGACCTGATGTTCAAGGTAATGAAGAGCAAGCATCTGCAGATGCACATGATGGCGGGAAGAAGGGTATCCGAAGGCATTAAGCGAGCCGAAGGATTGGGCTTCAAAACTTCTGTTGAAGCCGCAGAGGGGATAGCCGCCGACCCGGAAATCAAGATAGTGTTCGACGCCACCAGCGCCAAGGCCCACGAAGCCGCCGCGCCGATCCTCAAAGCCGCCGGCATCATCGCCATAGACCTGACCCCCGCTGCGGTAGGGCCCTACGTGGTGCCCTGCGTCAACCTGAACCAGCTTACCGACGAGATGAACTTCAACATGGTAACCTGCGGCGGCCAGGCCGTCGTGCCCATTGCCTACGCGATCAACCGCGCCGCAGATTCCGAATACACCGAGATCGTCTCCTGCATCGCGTCCAAAAGCGCAGGGCCCGGAACCAGGGCAAACATCGACGAGTTTACCGAAACCACCTCCAAGGCATTGCGGGTAATCGGCGGCGCGGACCGCAGCAAGGCGATCATCATCCTCAACCCCGCCGAACCTCCGCTTATCATGACCAATACGATCTACTCGCTGGTAAAAAACCCCGACGAAAAGAAGATAATTGAATCGGTAAACGACATTATCCGGGACGTGCAGGAATACGTGCCCGGCTACCGCCTGCGTGTTCCGCCGCTTTTTGACGGGAACAAGGTAACGGTAATCGTAGAAGTCGAGGGAGCGGCGGACTTCCTGCCGTCCTATTCGGGGAACCTGGACATCATCAACCAGGGCGCGATAGCGGTCGCCGAAAAGCTGGCCGCAAAAATGCTGGGGGTAAAATAATGCGGACCAACAAAATTACCATAATCGACACGACGCTCCGGGACGGCAGCCACGCGGTAGGCCATTCGTTCACCAAAGAACAGGTAGTCGCCATATCCAAAGGCCTGGACGAAGCCGGCGTTGATATTATCGAAATCAGCCACGGGGACGGCATTACCGGCTCCTGCATCAATTATGGCTTTTCAAAAGAGTCGGAGATGGATCATCTTGAGGCCGCTAACAAGGTGGTTAAGAATGCGAAGCTGGCGGTACTGCTTATTCCCGGCATCGGCACGATCGAAGACCTGAAGCAGGCGCAGGCCCGAGGGGCCAGTGTGGTGCGGATAGCAACTCACGTCACCGAGGCGGACATTGCGATCCAGCACATCGGCTGGGCGAAGCAGGCCGGGATGTTCGTCTGCGGCTTTTTGATGATGGTCAGCCGGGGCAGCCCGGAACTGGTTGTAGAACAGGCGAAAATTTTTGTCGACGCCGGCGCGGATTATATCAACCTTGCGGATTCCGCAGGCTACATGACGCCGGACGATGTTAAGGCGCGGATTTCGGCATTGCGCGCGGCAGTTGATCTGCCGATAGGGTTCCACGCCCACGCCAACCTGGGAATGGCGGTAGCGAACAGCCTTGCGGCGATTGAATGCGGGGCGGACTTCATCGACGGGACCTGCCGGGGCCTTGGGGCCGGAGCGGGGAACGCCCAACTGGAAGTGCTCTGCGCGGTGCTGAAGCGGATTGGCTGGAACATTGGTGCCGACATCTACAAGGTGATGGATGTAGCGGAGGATATTGTAGAACCGATAATGCAGCGGCCCCAGATGATCCGCACGGATTCGATGATGCTGGGCTATGCCGGCGTATATTCCAGCTTCCTTTTGCATACAAGGCGGGCTGCGGAGAAATTCGGCATACCGGCACGGGACATCTTGGTAGAGCTGGGCCATCGGGGAATGGTCGGCGGCCAGGAAGACATGATTGTGGACGTTGCGTACGAGCTGAGCAAGAAGAAGTAAGGTCATTTTTCGTAAAAACAAAGCGAAAAGGGGCCGGAGGGGAATTTTCACGCTGTATTCAATCCCATAGCGAAAAATTTATCGCTATGGGTTGAAATAAATCATTACGGAGGACGTATATGGCAATTACCGGAACAATTCGCCCGGGTCTGATCCAGATTAGAGTGCTGGATTTGGACAAAACCCTCGACTTCTACAAGGACATCCTTGGCCTTGACGAAGTTGGCAAGACCAGCGATGGCCGCGTCATGCTGAAATGCTATGACGAATTCGACCACCACAGCGTAGTGCTGCGCAAGGCTGACAAGGCCGGACTTGACTATGTCGCTTTCAAATGCGTAAAAAGCGAATTTGAAGGAATCAAGGACAAGGTCGAGAAATTCGGCTACAAGACTGCCGAAGTCGCCGCCAACACCGAGCAGCCCGGTTTTGGCAAGCAGTACAAATTCACCGTCTGCACCGGCCACGAATTCCACATCTATGCCGACGTGGAACTGGCTGCGGATCACCCGCAGCTCAAAAACCCCGACATCTGGAACCGTCCTCCCCGCGGCATGAGGGCTGTCCGGCTGGACCACTTCCTGCTGTACGGACCCGGCGCTGCCGAAGTGGAACGCTTCTGCATCGAAGTGTTCGGCATGTACACGCCCGAAGTCCTCAATGCCCCCGACGGCAGCCGCGTCGGCACCTGGCTTACCGGCAACAACAAGCCCCACGACCTGGCCCTGGTTGAGTATCCCAAAGCAGGCTCCTTCCACCATGTCGGCTTCTACCTCCAGACCTGGGAAGATATCCTCAATGCGGCGGACCTTATCGCCATCAACCACCTCAAGCTGGACATTGGCCCCACCCGCCATGCGATCACCCGCGGGCTTTCGATCTACTTCTGGGAACCCTCCGGCAACCGGATCGAGACCTATTGCGGCGGCTACACCGCCAATCCCGACAACCCGCTGAGGGTGTGGGATGCGGATCAGCTTGGCCGCGGCCTCATGTTCTTCTCCGGCGAACTTCCTGCCAGCTTCCTGGAGATCGTTACCTAAGCCATATACGGCGGATGTACAAGGGGCTGTTCCTTCAGCCGTGCCGCTTTCTGGCGGGCGGGCGGAGGGCAGCCCTTTTTATGTGCCATGAGGTTGAATATTAAAAAATTTCCGAAAAAATAAAAAATTTTTAGTTGACAAATCAAATAATCGGGTGTATAATTGCTTACTAAAATAGTAATAAATAGAATATTATTTAGATTTTGGCGATTTTTTACTGAAGGAGGCGAGTATGGCGGAACAAAGGCCTGAAATTGCGAATAGCATCCAAACCGGCAAGTTCAAGACCAACTACCACGATTTGGGGCAGGGGGAGCCGGTAACCCTTCTGCACGGTTCGGGGCCCGGAGTAACCGCGTGGGCGAACTGGAACCGCCTTTTTCCCCTTCTAAAAGACGATTTCCGGGTAATCGCGCCGGATATGTCCGGTTTTGGCTACACCGAGCGGGCAGCGGGCATGAAAAACACCATGCCGAACTGGGTAAAACAGACCGTCGACCTGCTGGACGCCCTTAAAATCGAAAAAACCAACCTGGTTGGCAACTCGTTCGGCGGCGCTCTGGCAATTTCCCTGGCGGTCCGGCACCCCGACCGGATCAACAAGCTCGTCCTGATGGGTTCGATGGGGGTCAGCTTCCCCATAACCTACGGGCTCGACTCGGTTTGGGGCTATGAGCCGTCGGTCGAGGCGATGGAAGAGATGCTGGAGCTGTTTACCTACGACCACAGCTTTGCCAACGAGGCGCTGATCAAGACCCGATACGAGGCGAGCATCCAGCCCGGCTTCCAGGAGAGCTTCCATGCCCTGTTCCCCGCGCCCCGGCAGCAGGGGGTTGAGTGGATGGCCGCCGACCAGAACTATATCCGCAACATCAAGCACGAAACCCTTATCATCCACGGGCGGGAAGACCGCGTCATCCCCCTGGAAAACGCATATAAGCTGATCCAGCTTATCGACAATGCCCAATTGCACATATTCGGACACTGCGGGCACTGGACTCAGATCGAGCACACCCAGGAATTCGCGGATCTGATCCGGAATTTCTTCAAATTCAGGAAGTAGAGGCTGGTATGGACGCATCAAAAATTCCCCTTTTCGCCGAGCAGCTTTTTAATGCGGAACGGAACCGCAAATCAATCCCCCCCCTGACGGAGCAGGACGGTACCATTTCGCTGGACGACGCATACCACATCCAGCTTGCGAACATCAACCGCGTGCTGGAAATGGGGCACGTTATCTCCGGCAAGAAGATCGGCCTTACCTCGCCGGGGATTCAGAAGCAGATGGGGGTGAACGAGCCGGACTACGGGCACCTGTTTGCGGCGATGGACTGCAAGGACGGAAAAATAAAGACCGACGAACTGATGCAGCCGAGGATCGAGGCGGAGATAGCGTTTATTCTGAAGGCAGACCTCTGCGGCGGCAAGGTAACGAAGGAAGACGTGATTGCCAACACCGAATACGTGGTGGCGGCGTTTGAAATTGTCGACAGCCGCGTGGCGGACTGGAAGATCAAGCTGCCGGACACGGTGGCGGATAATGCGTCTTCCGGGCGCTATGTGCTGGGAACCAATCCGCTCAAGCCTACCGATGTCGACCTGAGCGCCGTAACGATGAAGCTTTTCAAAAATGGGGAGCAGATCGGCGAAGGAACGGGGGCGGCGGTACAGGGCGACCCCTGCGTTGCAGTTGCCTGGCTGGCGAATCGGCTGTGGAGCTACGACGTGGTGCTGAAGGCGGGCGAAGTGATACTTTCCGGCGCTTTCTCGGCGGCGCCGCCGGCGGCAAAAGGCGATAAATTTACGGCTGAGTTTTCCGCTTTCGGGAAGGTCGAAGCTGAGTTTGTATAATGGGAAAGAAGCATACAGTTACCGTGCAGGGGACCGACATCGTTTTTAGCGGCGATGAGGAAGAATCGGTACTGCACGCGATGATTCGCCACAGAAGGGGCCCTGTTGGGCACGGTTGCTGCGGGGGAGGGTGCGGCGTCTGCAGGGCGAAGATCGTTTCCGGTGACTTTCTTGCGTTCAAGACCATGAGCGCCGCCCACGTAACCGAGGCGGACAAAAAGGAGGGCATAGCCCTGTTATGCTGTATTCAACCCCGCAGCGATTTGGTTGTCGCCACAGGTTGAAATAAATATTTTTTTCGGAGGACGTATATGGGATTCAACACAACTCTTCGCCCGGGTCTGATCCAGCTCAAGGTGCTGGACTTGGACAAAACCCTCAACTTCTACAAGGACATCCTTGGCCTTGATGAGGTTGGCAAAACCAGCGATGGCCGCGTAATGCTGAAGGCTTACGACGAATTTGACCATCACAGCGTTGTGCTTCGCAAGGCCGATACCGCCGGACTTGACTATGTCGGCTTCAAGGTTGTCTGCAAGGACGAGCTTGAAACCATGAAGGGCAAAGTCGAAAAATTCGGTTACAAGGTAACCGAAGTTGCCCCCAACACCGACCAGCCCGGTTTTGGCAAGCAGTATAAATTCACGATCTGCACCGGCCACGAATTCCATATCTATGCCGACGTGGAACTGGCAAAAGATCATCCGCAGATCAAGAACCCCGACATCTGGAACACCCCGCCCCGGGGCATGAGGGCCGTCCGGCTTGACCACTTCCTGCTTTACGGACCCGGCATTGTCGAAGCTGAAAGGTTCTGCTGCGAAGTCCTCGGCATGTATGTGCCCGAGGTCTGCAACACCGCCGACGGCAACCGCCTCGCCGCCTGGATCACCGGCAACAACAAACCCCACGACCTGGCGTTTGTCGAGTATCCCAAGCCCAACACCATACACCACATCGGCTTCTACCTGAACACCTGGGAAGACGTACTCAACGCGGCGGATCACATCGCCATTCATCACCTCAAGCTGGACATCGGCCCCACGCGCCATGCGATCACCCGCGGCCTTTCGATCTACTTCTGGGAACCCTCCGGCAACCGGATTGAAACCTACTGCGGCGGCTACACAGCCTATCCCGACAGCCCGCAGAGGATCTGGGACGCGGACCAGCTCGGCCGCGGCCTGTTCTATTTCTCCGGCGAAGTAATCCCCAGCTTCCTGGAAATCGTTACCTAATTACGGTAATTGGCGAATGCAAAAGGGCTGCCCTCAGGGGCGGCCTTTTTTTTGGATTCCTCACACAGAGGCACGGAGGCGCAGAGGCACAGAGGGGAAGGAGGGGAGGAGAGGAGGGAATGGGAGTTATAGCTTCACAGTGAAAACATCTGCTGTTTCATTGTTGTATTGGAAACTTCTGCAATAAATCCCGTTATTTTTGGTTATGGTTTTTACCGAGGCAATGTTGTTCTTTTTGCATGATAACTGAAATTCACCTAAACCTATTCGCCGGGCGATTTCCATTACTTGCCGCAGCATTTCTGTCGCATAACCTTTTTTTCTTTCAGAGGGCAAAACGCTGTAGCCGCAATGACCGAAATCCTTCAGGAAATCATTCAGTTCATGTCTGAAATCAATCATGCCGATTATTTTGTTATCGCGCTCACGAATGGCAAAAAAAGTGTCGGTAACAACCCAATTTTCATCGACAGTCTCTTTAAAAGTGTTTTTCGAAACCCTTTCCAGCCATTCACCATAGTTATCCGTTTTATCCCATAGCTCGCTGCCGTTAATTTCGTTTTCACCATATTCAAAAAATTTGTTTTTAAATTCTATTGCCTGAAATTCCAAAGCTTTGGACGGCCTTACCAATAATAATGTATCCATATTATTCTACTCCACGATTTCGCCTCTGCGTTCTCTGCGCCTCCGTGCCTCCGTGTGAGGAATTTCCGGAAAAATTACCGCATCTCACCCCACAACCGCAGCGCCTCGTCCCGCACCTGATCCGCGGCGGCCTGGTAGTTGGACTTGAGGGCGTTGAGGTTCTGGTTGAAAAAGGAGACGAATTCGGGGTCCTGGAAGGGGTCGATGCGGACTTCCCTGCCCATGCGGCGGGAAAGTTCTTCTTCCTTCTGGCGGAGCTTGGGGGCGTATTGCTGGCGTACCGCCTGCTCGAATTGGGAAGCTTCGTCAAGGTAGCGGGCGAGAAGCTGGAGGAACTGCTTGTACATCGTGGCGAAACGGCTGTCGTTTATCAAAAAACGCAGGCCCTTGCCCACTGCCTCGATGCGCGATACGTCTTCCGCAGCCAAAGGAAGGGTGATTTGAGGGGCTAGTACGTCGAAAATGCCCTGCTTCAGGCTATCCCACAGGTCTTTGGGGTGTTTTTTCAGTTCGTCTTCGAGGTTTGTCGCCGGATCGGCGAGAAAAGCGTTGGCAAGCCGCTTTCCCTGCTGCTTTGCTTCAAACTGTCCGATGCTGCCCTTGTCTGTTTTTACCGATTCGGTGCGTTCAAGCGCGATCTCCACGGCGCTCTTTATTCTTCCCATTGTGCTGTTTCCTTCCTGCCTATATAATATACGGTAAAAAGGGGGTTTGCAATGCAGTACGTTAATTTTGACAAGACCGCCGCGTACCGGCAGCTTGCCGATTACGCCGCGTCATGGAAGGGTTTTGATTTCAGGGCGGCCCTGGACGTTGATCGCGTCCGGAAGTGCCAGGCGATAATGGCCGGCGGCCTTACCTATTCGTGGGCGGCAAAAGCCGTGGACGACGGGGCGTTGAAGCTGCTTAAGGCCCTCGCCGATGAACAGGAACTTATCGCCAAGTATAAGGCGCTGCTGGACGGGGAAGTTATGAACACCGGCGAAAAACGCAAGGTGCTGCACCAGCTTTCGCGGGGAGAACAGGGGCAGCCGGTCGTCGAAAACGGCAAGAACATCGGGGAATTTTACCGGGGGGAATTGCGGCGCTTTTGCGAATTTTCCGAGCATGTGCATTCGGGCAAGCTGAAAGGCGCGACCGGCAGGGCTTTTACCACGGTGGTGCAGATAGGCATCGGCGGCTCGGACCTGGGGCCAAGGGCGATGTACCTCGCGCTGGAAAACTGGGCGGCTGCCGGTGGGAAGAAAAAGCTCGACGCGAAATTTATTTCCAACGTAGACCCGGACGATGCTTCGGCAATAATGGCTTCGGTGCCTCTGGAACAGAGCCTGTTCGTGCTGGTTTCCAAAAGCGGCACGACTCAGGAAACGCTGGCAAATGAACTTTTTGTCAAGGACAAGCTGCAAAAAGCCGGCCTGGACAGCGCGAAGCACGTCGTCGCCGTTACCAGCGAAACCAGCCCCCTTGCCCGCAATCCCGCGTATCTCGATTCATTTTACATCGACGACTATATCGGCGGGCGTTATTCGTCATCGTCGGCGGTCGGGGGCTGCGTGCTCTCACTCGCCTTCGGCGCGGATGCGTTCAAAGAATTTCTCGCCGGGGCGGCAAATGCGGACAGGCTTGCGCTGGAACCGGACATCCTCAAAAACGCCGCCCTGCTGGACGCCCTTATCGGCGTGTGGGAGCGGAACTTCCTCGGCTATCCCTATACGGCGGTGCTGCCCTACAGCCAGGCCCTTTCCCGCTTCCCCGCCCATCTGCAGCAGTTGGACATGGAATCCAACGGCAAGCGGGTAAACCGCAGCGGCGAGCCGATTGCGTATAACACGGGGCCGGTGGTGTTCGGCGAGCCGGGAACCAACGGGCAGCACTCGTTCTACCAGCTCCTCCACCAGGGGACAAGCGCCGTGCCGCTCCAGTTTATCGGCTTTGCCGAAAGCCAGCGGGGCGACGACGTAACCGTGGACGGCTCGGTAAGCCAGACCAAGCTCAAGGCGAACCTTGCCGCGCAGATTGTGGCCTTCGCCAAGGGCCAAACCGATGCCGACCTGAACAGGGATTTTCCCGGCGGGCGGCCCTCCAGCCTTATCTGGGGAAAGCGGCTCGATCCTGCCGCCCTGGGGAGCCTGCTTGCCCATTATGAAAACAAGGTGATGTTCCAGGGCTTTGTGTGGAACATCAACAGCTTTGATCAGGAAGGCGTGCAGCTCGGCAAGATTCTTACCAAAAAAGTTCTTGCGGGAAATTCAGGCGATTCTGCCCTGGATGAATACAGCAGAATTCTGGGAGTATAGCGATGACACAGAAATCCGTTATTTCGGCGGACAATAGCTGGATTGAAAAAAGCATACGGGAATTTCACGGCTCGGCGGTGCAGCGTGTCGGCGACGAATGGATTCTGATCACCGCGGGCAACACCGCATCGGGGCCGGGCAACTGGAACACGATGACCGCATCATGGGGCGGCTTTGGCGTGCTGTGGAACAAGGATGTCGCGATTATGTGCATCCGCCCCAGCCGCCACACCCGGAGCTTTGTCGATGCAAACCCCCTGTTTACAATGTCTTTTTTCGACAAAAAGCACCGCAAGGGGCTGACGATCTGCGGAGAAAAATCCGGCAGGGAACACGACAAGGCGGCAGAAGCCGGCCTTACCCCCATTGTTTTTGAAAGCAACGTCGCCGGCGGCCGCGTCGCCGGGGCGGTTGCTTTTAAGGAAGCCTCGGAGATTGTCGTTTGCAGAAAGATCTATACCCAGGATCTGATACCGGAAAATTTTCTTGATCCTTCAATCGCCGAAAATTATCCGAACGGGGATTACCACCGGATGTATGTGGGCGAGGTGCTTGCGCTGCTGACCGCGAAGTAAATTATTACCGGTATGCTTACTGATACATGATGATATACGGTCTCGGGCTGAGGCCGTATACTTCTTTGGGAGTTAACAGGGGGTTGTCGTAGCCAGCTCCGGGGATTCCGAAATTGTAAAAAAGCTTGAATGCCTTTATCGGCATGTTGTCCGCTTCGGCGTTATAGGCATAGGCGGCCCGCTTAAGGTGCGGCGCGCCGAAACCGTCGGCGCAGTGGATCATCCGCACCCGGCGGAAGTCGCTTTCCACCTTTTCCCGGTTCCTGATCATCCGCCAATTGAACTGGTGAATCACCAGCATGCGTTCGCCGGGGATGTTATTCGCAATTATATATTCTTCCATTACCTGCTGGGCGCGGTTTAATTCATCGGCCGTTACCGATCCGATTTCCTGCATGGGCTTTGACGTGCGCCACTCGGGGTCGAGGGCAAGATGCACGTTGGGATAATGCAGCCAGGGGAGCATGCGCCTGAGCGAATTTATCGGATCGTAGCGGCCTATCTGGTGATCGATAAACACGAGTATGTCGTTCTGAAGCGCATATTCAACATACCGCTTGAGAATGTCCTCGTTAAGGATACCGATTTCGCCTTCCGGCCATACGGTTCCAAAGATGATGTAGAACGCTTTTATTACCTTTCGCCCGCCGCTTTCGGCCTCGTATTCGGCGGCAAGAGATGTTAGTTTTTTATCGAGTTCTTCTATCGAATAGCGGCCGAGTATGCCCATTTGCTGCGAGCGGGGATGCCCGTAGAACGCCAGAATGTCGTTGTTGAGAAGGATCGAAGCGTAGTCGGTGATCCTGCGGCTGAAGGATTCCTGTTCGGCTTGGGTGCGCGCCCAATACGGGCTTGCGTCTTCGGCTTTCAGGGATGCGTCAATCACGTCGGTAAAATATAGCGATGGGAAATATCCGCCGTTCCTTCCGTGGATGGCTTCATGGCTGATTTCGGTTTCCAGCGAGGCGAGAGTCGTGGCCTGCGCGCCCGCGTTTACGGAAAGGGCCAGAAAGGCAAGAGTCGTTAATATCCCCCGCAGCAGAGAACGCGCAGTCATCTCCCTTAGTTATCGGCAACAAAGGCCGGAAACTTGACCCGCTATTGATCGGCGGGGGGGCTGCGGCGGACTATGAATTCCTGTTTTACCGGCTGCGGGCCAGAGGATTCGGCTGCGGCGCGCGAAAGCATGTCCTTCTGGACGCGGAACGGCATTTCGTGCGAATGGGGATGCCGCCGTTCCCATTTGCCCGACGGGTTCAGTTCCCATGCCTGGCAGTTGTCGAGGAAGTACGAATTCAATATGTCGAGAAGCTCTGAATGGATTTTTTTGTCCTGGATGGGGAACAGCAATTCGACACGGCGGTTCAGGTTGCGCTGCATAAGGTCTGCGCTGGAAAGGTACAGTTCCTCGGCGCCTCCATTGGCAAAATAGTAGATCCGCGAATGTTCCAGGTAATAATCAATAACGCTTATCACCTGGATGTTTTCGGAAAGGCCGGGAATGCCCGGAACCAGCGCGCATATCCCCCTGATGCACAGCGATATTTTTACCCCCGCGCAGGAGGCGCGGTACAGGGCGTTGATCATGTCGGTGTCGGTTATGGAGTTGCACTTTATTATTATCTTGCCGGGGTACTTCTGGGCGGCGCGGTTTGTTTCGTTTTCGATCAGTTCCAAAAGCCGCGACTTGAGGTTGTACGGGGCAATCGCCAGGCGGCGCATCGTCTGCTTCAGCGAGTAGCCGGTGATCATGTTAAAGACCAGGTTCGCATCGTAGGCGATCTCTTCGCGGCAGGTAAACAGGCAGATGTCCTCGTAAAGTTTCGCCGTTTTGTCGTTGTAGTTGCCGGTCGAAAGATGCACATAGCGCTTGATCCGCTCATGTTCGCGGCGAAGCACCATCGTTACCTTGCCGTGTACTTTTAGCTGCGAAAGCCCGTACACGACGATTACGCCTGCTTTCTCCAGCCTATTCGCCCAGGATATGTTCCGTTCCTCGTCAAAGCGGGCCTTGAGTTCAACAAGCGCCGTTACGTGCTTGCCGTTGAGCGCCGCTTTTTCCAGCGCCCGCACGATGGGCGAGATCGACTGATGGCTGCCCGTGCCGCCGCCGGTCCGGTACAGCGCCGTCTTGATCGAGATGACCTGCGGGTCAGAGGCGGCTTCCTGGAAAAAGCGAATCACCGGATCAAATGACTGGTAGGGGAGGTGGAGCATCAGGTCGCCATGGCTGAGGCGGTCCCAGATCGGCGCATCATCGGCAAAGCCCGGCGCGGCGTGGATCTTCCAGGGTTTTTCCTGCAAGTCTTCAAAGCCCGCGACGCTGGCAAGTTCCATCAAGCTGCCAGGGTTAAACGGCCCGTTAAATTCATACAGATCGGCGCTGCCGAGGGAAAAATATTCCGCCAGTTCGTCGCGCAGCTTATCGCTGCCGGGAGAATACACCATCCGCACCGCTTCGGATTTTTCCCTTTCCTCCAGCACTTCTCCCATTGCTTCGACAAAATCTTCGTCCCGCCGTTCGTCTACCGAAAAATCGGCATCGCGGCTTATCTTGAACATCATCCTTTCGCGGATATGGCAGCCGGGGAAAAGATAGCCTCCCCATGTCAGCATCACGTCGTCCAGAAGCGCCCAGCGAAGTTCATCTCCGTCCGAAGGCAGCCAGATAATCCGGCTGAGAGCAGAGGGAAGCTGCACCATGACGATTTTGCCCTCTGGCTCGCCCTCGCCGTCAGTTTCTTCGGCAGCCGGAGCGTCTTCCGGCGACAGCAGGAACGCGGCGTTTATCCCCCGGCTTTCAAAATAGGGCAGGGGCTTGTCTTCTTCGACCCGCAGCGGCGTAAGGACCGGATACACCTGTCCGATAAAAAAAGATTCCAGGTAGTCCATTTGGGCTACGGTGTAGGAATCGGGCCGGACCAGTTCCAGCCCGCTGGCGGCCAGGCCGGGGAAAATTTCTCCCATAAGGCACGCGCAGAGCCGGCGGATTATTGAATAGGTCTTTTCGCGAATTAACTGAAGCTGCTGCGCCGGATCAATGCCGGAAGGGTCGCCGTAGATCCCCGCCCGCAGCGCCCGCTTAATCGCCGCCACCCGCACCATAAAAAATTCGTCATAATTGGAAACCACAATGGCCAGAAAACGGAACCGCTCAAACAGGGGCAGGTCTTTCCGCAATCCCTCTTCCAGAACCCTCTCGTTAAAATCCAACCACGACAGATCGCGGTTAAAGTACAGGGGAGAAGTGTGGTCCCATTCTGCTTTTTTATCCATTGGATAATTATAATGCAAAAATGGCTGAAAATACATAGCCTCCCTTTTCATGCAATGTCGCCATTTTGGCGACCTTTTCCGATTGCATCTGTAGTACTTTTTGAAAAACGAACAGGAGGTTCAATATGAATCAGGATTTGACGGAAATTGTATTTATCCTTGACAGGAGCGGGTCAATGGAAGGCCTTGAGAAGGAAACTATCGGAGGATTTAACGGATTTGTTAAACAGCAGGCGAAAATAGGGCCGACCTGCCTTACCACCGTGCTTTTTGACGACAAATACGAAATCCTGCATAACGGCGTTGACGCGGGCGATGTCGTTCTTACAGACCGGGAATATTTTACCCGGGGCTATACCG
>Ga0082212_10003279_pt1 | contig 23072 bp, 21 predicted proteins | sample TergutNt197P3_FD_71548 | JGI IMG/M metagenome (GOLD analysis project Ga0082212, IMG submission 71548) | Neocapritermes taracua P3 segment gut microbial communities from Petit-Saut dam, French Guiana - Nt197 P3 | ecosystem: Host-associated > Arthropoda: Insects > Digestive system > Gut ...
GCCCGGGGGCCATCGGGTGGGCATGGTGGGCCAGGCGGTCACGGAAGGCCGCGCCGTGCGCACTTTGCGGCATATCAGCGGGCTCAACCTGCGCGTGGCCCACAGCGTGCCGGGCTGCGCGGACAACGTGCTGCCCGCGCTGATGACCGACGCTTCGCGGCCCTTTCGCCATACGATGATTATCTCCCCGCCCGGCTGCGGCAAAACCACGATGCTGCGCGACATCGTCCGCCAGATATCCGACGGCGTGCCCGGCCTTTGCGCGGGCCTTACGGTGGGCGTGGTGGACGAGCGTTCCGAAATCGCGGGCTGTTTTCGCGGTATCGCGCAGAACGACGTGGGTGTCCGAACGGATGTGCTGGACGGCTGCCCCAAGGCGGAAGGCATGATGATGCTGCTGCGCGCGATGGGGCCGGACGTGATTGCCGTGGACGAACTGGGCGGCGAACGGGACGCCCGCGCCGTGGAGGATGTGCTGAACGCGGGCGTGAAGCTGTTATGCACGGCACACGGTTACAGTCTGGAGGATATAAAACGCAAGCCCGCGCTGAAAACCCTGATGAAGCATGACAAACCCGTATTCGAGCGGTTTGTGGTGCTGGACGCGCCGGGGCAGGTGGCAGGTGTTTATTAAAATAGCCGGCGCGGCGCTGGTGGTCGCGTCGGGGACGGCGCTGGGGCTTTATTACGCGGGGTTCGAAGCCATTCGTATAAAGGAACTGCTGGAATTTAAAAAAGCGCTGCTGATCCTTTCTTCTGAAATAGAATATATGGCTTCGCCGCTGCCCGAAGCGATGGCGAACATCGCGAAGCGTTCGGAAAAACCGGTTTCCGAAATTTTCTCCGGGTTCGCGGCGGGCATTTCGGCCGGGGACGATACGGCCTACCGTATCTGGGAAACCGCCTTGGGAAAACATAAAACGCGGTTTCACCTCACGGAAGAGGATTTCGAAGCGCTGACCGCGTTCGGCAAAACGCTGGGTTATCTGGACAAGCAGATGCAGCTTAACGCGATTTCGTTCACGCTGCGTTACATAGACGATAAAACAACCGCGCTGATGGAAAGCAGGGACGGCAACAAACGTATGCGCCGAAGCCTGGGGGCGCTGGGCGGTTTACTGCTTGCGGTGCTGCTGTGGTAAAAGAGGGGAAAAATGCATGGACATAAGCGTCGTTTTCCAAATCGCGGCGGTGGGAATCCTGGTGGCGGTGCTGAATCTGGTGCTGCAGCGCGCGGGCCGCGAGGAGCAGGCCATGATGACCACACTGGCGGGGCTGCTGGTGGTGCTGTTCTGGGTAATCAAATACATCAGCCAGCTTTTCACCGAAGTGCAAATGATTTTCAATCTGTAGGTGTGCTATGAGTATTTTGCAGATAGTGGCGGCGGGTGTGCTATGTTCGGTGTTGGCGCTGACCGTGAAAAAGCACGCGCCGGAAACCGCGCTCATTATCACCATCGCGTCCAGTATTTTGATTTTCGTAATGATGCTGCCGCAGGTGACCGAAGCGGTGGGGGTGCTGAGGCGCGTGGGCGAAATGCTGGACGGCGGCATGAAATACGTATCGCTGGTGATAAAGGTGACCGGCATCGCGTATATGGCGGAGCTGGGCGCGTCGGTCTGCCTGGACGCGGGTGAAAGCGCCGTGGCCGCGCGCATTGAAATGGCGGGCCGCGTGATGATCCTGGTGCTGGCGGTGCCGGTGATATTCGACCTCGTTAATCTGGTGATCGGTATGGTGCCGTGAACGCGCAGTCAGATTTATCGGCCATACTCGGGAACCAGCTTTCCCAATTCGAGCTGAGCGGCCTGAACGTACCTTCCGCGCCTTCTTTCGCGGAGCTGGTGGGGGCGGCGGTAAGCGGTGAGATCGACTTTTCGCTTTCCGGTATCGCGGAGGCGGGTTTTAAAATATTTTTCAACGAACTGCTGCTCAATAACCAGCTCATGCGGCAGCTATTGATTATCGCGGTTTTCAGCGCGCTTTTGAAATGCCTTTCCGATTCTTTCAAATATAAATCCGCCGGGGAAGTCGGTTTTTATGTTTCCTATATCATGATGACGCTGCTGGCTATGTCGTCGTTCCATCTCGCGGCGGGTATCCTCTCCGGCGCGGTGGCGCAGCTCTCCGGCATGATGGAGGCGTCCGTTCCGCTGGTGATAAGCCTGCTCGCGCTGTCCGGCAATGTTTCGGCCGCGGTTTTCCACCCGACGCTGTTTCTGGGAATCAACCTGCTGGGAAAGTTCATATCGGTGATATTCATTCCGCTGGTAACGGCGGCGGCGGCGCTCACCGCGCTGAACCATCTGGTGGAAAAGCCGCCGCCGCTCACCAAACTGGCGCTGCTTTTGAAAAAAGCCGCGGGCTGGACGCTCAAGGGAATTGTGGCGCTGTTCGCGCTTTTACTGACGCTGCAAAAGATAAGCGTCCCCATCGTGAACAACTTCGCGCTGCGCACCGCCCGCGCCGCGGCCAACGCCGTACCCGTCGTGGGGGGCGCGCTCAACTCCGCGATGGATACCGTGCTGTATGTCGGCGCGGCGGCGAAAAGCGGCGTGATGGTGGCGCTGGTGGTGGTGATTGTATTGGCCGCCGCGGCGCCGGTGCTGAAAATGCTGGCGGTCATGCTCGTCTTTAAGCTGGCGGCGGCGGTGACGCAGCCCGTCTGTGATGAGCGCTTCGTATTGTGCGTGGACGAAATCGGCTCGTTTATGGGCCAGCTTGCGGGCGCGGGCGCGTTGATTGCCGTGATGTTCGTCAGCGCGGCGGGGATACTGCTTTTGTTTTAAAGGAAGCTTCACGCGGAGGTGAAAAATGGCGGCCGTTTTCGATTATATGCGGAATATCGCTTATTTTTTATTGTTCGCGGCGGTGGCCGGAATGATCGCGCCGGACGAAAAATACCGAAAATACGGGGCGCTGGTTACGGGTCTGATCCTCATTGTGCTGCTGCTTCAGCCGCTGAAGGCGTTTACCGAAGCGGGCGGTATTCCGGTCACGCGTTTTTTTGCCGGATTGATAAACGCGCCCGATTCCGTTTCAGGCGGCGCGGATGTTACGGCCTACGAAAACCTGCAATACGAAACGGTAAAAGCCGCGTTTGAGGAACAACTGCGAATACAATTATTGGCGCTGCTTTCCCGGAAAGGGCATACGCTGCTTGCGGCGCGGTTCGAATTTGCCGACGACCTGAGCGCTATTGAGTATATACGCGCGGAAGTTGAAATTTCGCGCGCGCCGGAGCGAAGGCCGTTTATTTACATAGAACCCGTGCGTATTTCCGTATCCGGACAGGCGGCGGAACAGGAAGAAAAACTACAGGCTGCGGCAAAGAAAAAATGACGTACCTGTTCACGGCATTTTCAGGAGAGTCGGCGCAGAGCGTCCCAGAAATAATACTCTCACGCGAGGATTCAAAAACTCCATCGCACTTTTGCCCTGCTGTTTGCACGTTGCCAAGACCGACCCTATTCGCTCTACAGTCCAAAGAGACCGGCAATAGCGCTCATCCAAAAACTATTGAGAGTGAAAGGATCGCCCCAACTCCACATGTGTATCATCGTATCGAGCATCATTACTGCGGGCAAAAACATGACTATGAGGGCTGCAACTAAAGCGATCAACATTCCCGTCGAATACTCTTCTTCCGGTGCTGCCGGTTTTTTTGCCGAAGCAGGTGCCGTAGCAGGAAAATCAAAGGCGGCAGGAGACGGCGATGTTCCAAAAGGGTCGTTCGTAACTGTCTCCGCCGAGGGAGCCTGAACGGCACTCTCAAAGCCGCCGAAGTCGCCAAAAGAGTCCCCACCAAACGGGTCTGCATCATGTGCTTCTGCCGCCAATCCCACGTCAATCGCAATGACTTGCGATGAACTTTCCGAATCATCGTCTTCCGATGCTTTAGGTGTTGGTTCCAACGCAAAGTCTTCCGCCGTCGGGAAAACCGATTCCGTTTTTTCTTCGTCAACGAGCAAAACATCACTTTCAGCACCCTCTTCACCGGCAACAAGAACGTCAAATCCGCTGTCGCCGGCTAGTCCCAGTTGGGGCGAAGAACTGGCGGCGCTTAACACAGAACTGTCACCGCCTGCCAATGCCAAGCCTAGGGCTGACGAGTCGTCTTCAAGATCGGCTTCCATATCGACTTCAAGAAGTTCGACCTCCGCCTCTTCTACAACCGGCTCTTGTGCGAGTGGAGCGGGCGGGCTTGGTTTGTTCGGCATCACCAGCGACGAAATTTGCGTTTCCTCTGCCAATGCAAGATCACTGTCTTGATCCAGTGCTGCCAAATCTAAATCCGACTTGGCTGGTGCCGATACTGCTGAAATCAGTTGATCGTCATCTGGCAATGCAGCATCGAGAAGATCAAATGAAGAAGCCGAAGCATCGTTTCCCCCTAAATCAAAACCGCTGTCGCCAGCCTGACCGTCGGCGTTTCCGCCGCCCCGCGCCCTAATCGATTCGGCGAGATAAGCATGAACCTCCTCCTTGTTGAATTTCCAAGTGGCACCGTCCCGGAAGCCCCGAAGTTTGTTCTGTTCACGCAAACTGTTGACTTCCGCAGTCGAAACGGACAGCACCTCGGCAACCTTCTCCAAATTGTAGTATTCCGTACTTGCCTTGTTTATTGCCATTGCCTCAAAACCCCTTTAGAAAATCAAGCGTATATTCTCTATTTTACCTAAATAGAACATAAAAGGGCTACTGCGCAACAGAAAACCCTACCTCTTTCTTCGGAATTTTGCTCCGTTCAATTTCACTGTTTTTGCCCTGCTTGCCGAGCAGAAGCGTTGATTTCCGTGTTTTATCGTTACAACCGCTACTTTCTATACTGTGAAATGCCGACAGATGTCTCTTTTTCCTCGTGTTCCCTTTGTGTTCTTCGTGTCCTTGTGGTTAAGAATTGTTTACCACAAGGACACAAAGATTTCACAAAGGAAAATGGCAATTATCGGCGTGTTGGAGTATATTTCTGGACAACTTTTCTTACATGAGCGTTTCGCGTTCATGATAATGCGTGTGGAGTAACTCGTGTGCTTTGTGCGAATTGGGTTCTCCAAGAAATTCTTGGTAAATCTGGATGATTTCAGGATTGGCGTGACACACCCGAAGCGTTTCCGTGTTGTCGATGTTGTATAACTCCCACGCCCGCATTTTGAGTTTTTCGATGTCCGTACCATAAGGCTGACCGCCGCCGCCAACGCACCCGCCCGGACATGTCATAAATTCGACAAAATGGATGTCCTTTCTCTTTCCATCATTGATTTGTTTCAGCAGTCTTCGGGCATTTTTGAGTCCATTGACCACTGCAACACCGACTTCGATGCCCGCGATGTTTACGTGGGCTTCCTTGATTCCCGACAGTCCGCGCAACGCCTCGATTTTCAGATCGCCGAGTTCCCTGCCCGTCATAAAATAGCACGCCGACCGCACCGCCGCTTCCATGACACCGCCGGAGGCTCCAAAGATTTTCCCAGCCGTACTCCGAATACCGAAAGGAGAATCCGCACTTTCCGGTTGCAAATTGAGGTCGAGATTGAACCGGCGAATCATTTGGGCAAGTTCCCGCGTTGTCAAAACGGCATCAACGTCTTGGTATCCGTCGCGTCCCATTTCGGGTCGGCTTGCTTCGAACTTCTTGGCAGTACAGGGCATTACCGTAACGCTGTAAATGTTTTTTGGATCAAGTCCTTTCTTCTCAGCGTAGTACGTTTTGATGACCGCTGCGAGCATCGCCTGCGGACTCTTGCAGGTGGAAAGATTCGGAATGTTCTGCGGATAAAAAGTTTCGACAAATTTGATCCAACCGGGCGAACAACTTGTAAACATCGGCAGAACACCATTGTTTTTGACACGGTGAACCAATTCCGTCGCCTCTTCCATAATGGTCAGGTCAGCGCCAAAACTCGTGTCGAAGACCGCATCGAAGCCCATGCGGCGAAGGAGGGCATGCATAACACCCATCACATCAGACCCTGTCGCAATCCCGAATTCTTCGCCGAGCGTAACCGATACCGAGGGCGCATGTTGGACGACTACGTGCAATCGGGGATCACGCAGTGCCTCCATTACACGCTCAACGTGCGATTTAGCAACGAGAGCCCCCGTAGGACAACAGGTAACGCATTGACCACAGTTGATGCAACTCGATACGTTCATTCCCTCATTGAAGGCTGTTCCGACGACTGTTTGGGAACCACGATTGATAAAACTAATGCAGGCAACGCCTTGTATTTCATCGCAGACTCGGACACATTTTCCGCACTTGATGCACTTTTCGGCATCGCGGACAATCGACTCGCCGGAAGAATCGACGGGATAAGTGCTGCGCTCTCCGGCGAATCGCCGTTTGCGGATTCCAAACGATGCCGCAAGTTCCCGGAGTTGGCAACTTTGATTCCGTTCGCAGAAAAGACAGTCGTCAGGATGGTCGGCAAGGAGCAGTTCGACGATCATTCTTCGGGCGTTGACGACGCGGTCCGTTTGAGTTTTGACTTTCATTCCTGCGGTAACGGGAAAGGCACAGGCGGGAACAAGGCTCCGCTGTCCTTCGATTTCCACGACACAGATACGGCAGGCTCCAGCCGGAGAGAGACCTTCGTAGTTACACAGAGTCGGCACTTCGACTCCAACTCGGCGGAGAGCGGAAATAAGCATTTCGCCTTGGGCGGCATCGACTTGACGACCATTGACTTCAATTTGAACGGTATTGGGCATTTTGGGTGGCAAAAAAACAACCTCTAGGAAGGCTCCATTATACGACACTTTTGGGAAAATACAACATGTGTGGAAATTGGATACGAATTTTTTGAAAAAAACGGGAATCCAGACGGCAAACTCCTTCCCCAAGAGCCTTGTCCCTACTCGATAAAGGAATACGCTATCGCAAATTTCGCCGGTGTTGTCGCCTTGAAGCGCACAACATCACATATTCGTCTCATCGTCTTCGCTATCGGCGTGAATCAACGCATCCATTGCTTTGGCAAGCGGCGCAATCTGTTCGGCATGCTGCGTATAAATCCGGCAGATGCGGTAACTCTGCGGAATGTGCCGGAAGAGTTCTTCTTCCTCCAACTGCCGGACACGATTCGCTGCCGAGTCGTATAAAAAGTTTTGCGATGCCGTCGGACGATGCGAATCAGGACGATGAAGATGCCGGGCAATGTCAACCTCAAAGGGAATCGACCGCGCAGACTCCGGTAAATTCTGAATAATCGAACGCCGCAACAAACCTTCGTCGGCAAACACGCTCGTCTGTTCCCGCTCTCCCGCCCGAAAAATCACCGTCGTTTCCGCCGCCAAATGCAACGGCACCCGACGCTGTAAAAAATCTTGCCACGCCGGATAAAGTTCCTGCTTCTTGGAATCGGGAGACTTATTCCACCGTGCCACATCCACCAGCAGCGACCACTCCGTAAAGTGCAGGTACTCGTCAAGATGTTCCACAGGGTCTCCCGGAAAAATCAGATTTTTGCTCTCGGTAAACAATGCGGCAAGGGCAATGTCAATCGCCCGAACCGTACGGTGAAAATAGACCGAGCGAAACAACTCCGCCCTGACGGCAAGAAAACGTGTCAGCGTCGCAAAGCCCCGCTGGTGTACCGTCAAACCCTGCCGAGTGAAAAAGGAATAATGCAATAACCGATCAATGTCAAATGCTCTCGCACTGAAACCGGTCATGTAAGCATCCCGGAGCACGAAGTCCATGTTATCGACCGTGTACAATCCGCTGAAGAGTGAACGTAAAAGACGCAACCATGTACAATTTCCCTCCTTTGGCGGGGTGTCCGTAGAAGGGCGCACAATCAGATAGACGATCTGTTCAGGATCAAGCGTTTCCTCTTTCGCCAGCGTGCCGAGAGGATTTCGTCGGATTTGCCGGAGCATGGGAGCGAGTTTTTGGCGAATGATTTCCGCTCCCAATTTTTCGTGATTCAGGTTGTACTGCGCAAGGAATCGGGCATCGAAAAAATGACCGAAGGGACCGTGCCCGACATCGTGGAGCAGAGCCGCCATCCGAACGAGCGATTCGAGATACCCCCGGCTTGGCAGTGTTTCGCCGAGTTCTGTGCACACATCGACGAGACTGGGATAGAGCCTTGCCAATGTTTTGGAAGCGAGGTGCATCGCTCCCAGCGAGTGTTGGAATCGGGTATGTTCCGCCGTCGGATAAACGAGCCATGCCGTTTGAAGTTGATGAATCTGCCGGAGCCGCTGCACCCAATCGGAATCGACAATATCCCGCTCGGAAATTTCTTCCGTTTCGGTAGCCGAAGAAAAAGGTATGTATCCGTGGATGGGGTCCTGCGATAAGTTTTCGCTATCAAAGTAGGGGTAGTGGTGGGTCGTTGACATAATAGGCTTGTTCGGATACGTCTGCTTATGGTATTCTACTCCCCTTCCTTCCCTACGGCAAGGATGCTCACCTCTCTCTTGTAGAATGGCATTAACTAAGGTATCATCAACGATAGTGCGGGGTTGCCTAACGATGAACAATGCCTTCTAAAATTCTTATTGCCGACGATAATGTACTGAACATTGAACTTCTCGATGCCTATTTGGCAGAGTTCGATTACGAAATTGAAACAGCAGCAGACGGTGCGGAAACACTGGCAAAGGTTCAATCGTTCGCTCCCGACCTGATTTTGCTCGACATCATGATGCCGAAATTGAGCGGTTTTGAAGTCTGCGAAAAACTGAAAACCGATCCGAACACGAAGGGAATCATGATCCTCATGGTAACGGCATTGAGCGAACTCGGCGACATTGAGCGGGCGGTCAATGCCGGTTGCGATGACTATTTGAGCAAGCCCGTCAATAAGCATGAACTCCGCAAACGAGTCGAAAACATGCTTCGGTTGCGCTCTGTTACCGACGAACTCGAACGCCTTAAACGTTACATCGACGCAATGGACAAGTGATTGCCGCTTCACTTTTACTGAAACAAATCTTCAAATTCATTTCCGGTAAAAGGCGTTTCCGCAGATTCGTCAATTTGAACTCGTTCGGCAGGCACCCAGCGGAGCAGTTGATACTTCGTGCCAATCAGCATGCCGTCCGTTGGCGAAAATTGTTGCGCCGAAAGGTGCAAGACAAAAAGTCCGCTCTGCGGTGCCGGATAAATATCAATTTTGATTTTCCAGTTAGGCAAATTGTCAACGCTCCGCCCCACGTCCGGTTGAATCGGAGCAAATTGGGCAAGCAATTCATTGAGCACCGCTTGGCATGCGTTCTGCGCTTCGGTCAAATCCCTCGCCTCTGCCGTCCGTCGGAGTGCCGACCGGGTGGTTTGAAACACCGCCGTCAGCCCTATCAGCAAAATCGCCGTCGTGAGGAGAATTTCAAGCAGTGTGAACCCGCTGTGTTGCCGTCGCCGCTTCCTGTTTTTCATGGTTCGTCGGGAATCGTGTTGAGAAATTCCACATATTTTTTATCGAGTTCCTCGAAGGACAAGCCGGTGAGTTCGCTCACGGTTTCCGGCGTTGCCGTATCGAGATACGTCCGGCGAAGAGTTTCAAATAAGTGCTTCCGATAACATCCCTCTTCTGCAAACATCAACCAATGTACCAATGCTGCTGACTGGCTGTAAATTTTTATCGTTTCTTCGGCACTTGCTTGAACTTCTTCGGCACTCATCGCCGTCAGTTTCCGAATCGGCATATTGTAGTTCCGCTCGAATTGATAAACCTTTGCTGCATAGAGCCGATCATCAAGGATGTTTCCGATTTTATAGCATTTTTCTTCGACTTTCAAGGTTTCCATCAAAAGTGCAATTCCTTCGACCACCCAGTCATTGTTACGAAATGCCGGTTTTTTATCACGGAAAAAATATTCCGCAAGAATCTGATGCGTTCCTTCATGGAGCAATACTTTTGAGTCCGGCGAAAAAAAATATGCCGTCCTTCTCGGTGCGGAATAGTAGCCGTTCGTTTTGGCAATGGAGGAATCAATACGCAACAAGTTGAGAATGTACTCTTCCTTGTCGCGGTAGAGAACAACCCGAAGGGCAGGTTGGTTGCCCACTGTTTCGATCCTCGAATCCGCCATGAATTCAGCAACGAGCAATGTCCAAGCGTCGAAAAGATGCTCCAACCGTTCGCCGGCACGGATTCCGTCTTCGAGCCGGGAAGCGGTAATTTCGTAGTGGTAGGTTACAATGCGAAATTTGTTGCTGATTTCTTCCGTTTTGAACGCCGGGAGTTGCTCAACTGTTCTCGGCAACACGAGCGCATTGCTATTCTCCGCTGCTGTACAAAGTGCAACAGAACATAGCAGAAAAAAAAAGGACAAAAATCGCTGCATGGCTACTTATGTCTTCGTCAGAAAATTTGTACCCGAAGGTAAGGTTGCCTTCACGCAATTTGAAGATTGCGACTCTGAATTCTTTATGGGTGTGTTGTGTACAGAAATCGTCAATTTTTGTAGGTTTTTTTAGGCATATTTCAACAGAGAAGTTCTTTTAGAGTTCCGTCATTGAGCGTGCTTTCTGGCGGCTTCTCCGTTGGTTCGTTTATTCCTTGGCGAGTTGCTCCTCAGCAGTGCTGCCTTCGCTTCACGAACGTTACCATTGTATCATAAAACATCTCGGTCAGGAAAAAGGTAAAATGTTTTTGTGATAATTATTCCCTTTACCGGTATTGAATTTTTCGGGGGAATTGAATTTTTGAAATCCCTGCGTTAGAATGTAGCCTCCAGTTTGTAACGTTCTCGTTCACTTTGAAGTGATGTCCCTTTTTTCCCGTAACCGTTTTTCGATATTTCCGTTTTTTCTTTGTGTTTTGGGACTTTTTTTCCTTTCGCAGCAAGAGTGCCGTGCCCAGATCGGCGGTCTCACGGAGTTAAATACCGTCATGGGTGTCGGTGCCGAAATGGAAGCGGGGAACGCTGGTCGAGCGAACCCCGGTCAGGCAGCGATACAACAAGAGCAGGTGCCCCAACAACAGGAGCCGGAGCCAGCACCTGCGCCCGGACAACTCAAGCAGGATATACTCAAAGACGGCTGGTGGGGACCCGGCGGCTATTTCAGCCCGGTGAAACTGCCGCTCTATCTCATCGTTTTTGTTATCTGGGTGGGCTGTGCCAGTTGGATCAATGCCGATCAAGAGCGGCTACGGAGGGAAAACCGTGAAATGTTCAACCTCGTGTATCTTCTCCTTTACGGCGTTCTCTGCACTGCCATTTTTTTTATTCCGATTTTTTGGGTGGCGTTTTCACTCACCGTCCTGGTTTGTTTCGTTCCAGCACTGACTTACGTTGTGATTCGTAACCAAACGTTGCCGCCGGGAGATCAGGTGCTGACTGCCGAACATCTCTGGTTTCTGTTTGCGGTGGCAATGGGAAAGATCGGTGTAAAGATTCAGCATGGGCAACGGCTTGCCTACACCGCTGGTCATCCGGTGGAACTCGAGCCAGTTGCCAAAGGAGTTGATCCGCAAGCGTTGCAGGCTCGTCTGATCCTTGCCCGAAATGCGCCGGGATACAATTTACTCCGTGAAAGTATTTACGATGCCGTTGAAAGCCGCGCAACTGCCCTTCGTTTCGACTTTTCCCCGGAAGAGACCAAGCATTGGCATCAAGTTGATGGAGTTTGGCTCGAACTCGTTCCCATTCCGCGAAGGCTTGGGCGCTCCAAAGAAAAGGACATTTACGAAGAAATGCAGGAAGCCGCCAAAAAACTCATCGGCGGCAATCCCGAAGACCGGCGTTCCAAACAAGGGGGAAAATTTAATGTCGTCATTGGGAATCCCAAGCAAAAAAACAAACTGAAGAAGTTTGATGCCGATTACATCTCGCAAGGAACTCAAACAGGCGAAGCGGCGATAATCCAACTTCACGCTAAAGCCGTTCCGTTCAAGACGCTCGACGAAATTGGGGTGCGACCGGACATGCAGGCGAAATTTTTGGCGCAGGTCAATAGACATGAGGGGGAAGAAGTCTATGGGCACAAGGGGTTCGTCCTGTTTTCGTCTCCGCCGACCCACGGGCTCCGCAGTACCATTGCTGTTGTTTCTCATGTTTGCGACCGTTTCACGAGGGATGTTGCCAACATCGAAGACACTAACGGTGCAAGTGAACCTGTCGAAAATGTCATTCGAGGAATGTACGATTCGAGTAAAGGGGAAACGCCGGCAAAACCGTTGGCGGACTTGCTGTTTCGGGGGATTGCCGTATTGTTTGTTCGAGACTTGTCCGCTCCCGAAACGATCAAGACATGCTGCGAGGCTCTTCAGCACGATGAACGTCTGTTTATGACGATGATACGTGCCAAAGATGGAGTTGAAACGTTGCAACGTTTTCTTGCGGTAGATTTCCCCAAACAACAGATTGTTTCACACATCAATTCGGTGATCTGCCAGCGTTTGATTCGTGTACTTTGTCCAGAATGCAAGGAACCGTATGAACCTGACCCGAAGACGTTGCAGCAGTTGCGGTTGAATCCGGGGCAGGTCCAGCAACTTTTCCGTAAACGTACTCCCTTGCCGCCGCATGAGGAGGCAAAACGCGGAATCTGCCACAAGTGCCACGGAGTCGGCTATTTCGGTCGCACCGCTTTGTTTGAATTGCTCACGATTTCGGATGACACAAAGGCGTTGCTTCTTGCCAATGCAGAACCGGCGGCGATTCGGCAACAATTCAATAAAGAAAAACAGCAAACGTTTTTTCATGAAGGAGTCCGCATGTTGCTCCGGGGAGAAACAGCGGTGGAAGAACTGTCGAGAGTGCTGAAAATGTAGGGCATTGGGTTAGGATGTTTGAGTTCCCCTTCATTTTTTCGATGGCGCAGCGGACGGCACCGAGATGCTACATGGTTGTTTTCTTCACTGCAATAACGCTGTTGTGTCCGCCGAAGCCAAGTGAAAGTGAAATGGCGGCATCAATGGTTCCTATGCGTCCCTTGTGCGGAACATAATCCAGATCGCACTCCGGGTCCGGTTCGTCCAAATTGAGCGTCGCCGGAAAGAATCCCTCCCGAACTGCCAATGCCGTAAGAAGCGTTTCAATACCTCCCGCCGCACCCAAAGCGTGTCCCGTCATGCTCTTCGTCGAACTGACCGCCAACTTGTAGGCATGTTCACCAAACGCCGCTTTAATCGCCTTCGTCTCCACCGGATCGTTGATCGGAGTCGAAGTCCCATGAGCATTGATGTAATCAATGTCCTCCGGTTGGAGTCCCGCGTCATCCAGTGCGAGTTTGATCGCCCTTGCCGCTCCCTCACCATCGGGACTGGGTGCCGTCAAGTGAAACGCATCCGCCGATGAACCGAAGCCAGCCAACTCTGCATAAATTTTGGCTCCCCGCCGTATTGCGTGTTCCCACTCTTCCAAAATCAGAATACCGGCTCCTTCTCCCATGACAAATCCATCCCGATCTTTGTCAAACGGTCGGCTTGCCCGATGAGGAGCATCATTGAAATTGGTGCACAACGCTTTCAGTTGGCAAAACCCCCCGATTCCATATTCGGTAATCGCACCTTCGGTTCCGCCGGTCAACATGACATCGGCACGTCCTGAGCGAATCCGGTCCAAGGCGAAACCGATGGCATCGGTGCCGGAAGCACATGCCGTTACGATAGCGTGTGCCGACCCTTTGATGCCGAGCATCATGGAAACATTTCCCGCCGCTTCATTAACGATCATTTTTGGGATGGTCATTGCCGGTATGCGGGAATTACCCTTATCGAACATTTTTCGGTGCGACTCGTCGTCGATTTCCAGTCCTCCGATACCATTACCGAGCAATACGCCGCATCGGTTCGGATCGTCGAAGTGGAATTGATCGAGTCCTGCGTCTTTCCATGCTTCCTGACCAGCAATCATGGCAAACTGTGTGAACATTGCGGTTCGCTGAACGACTCGATGTTCGAGAAAATCAGTGGCTTTATAGTTTTTGACTTCACCGGCAACTCGGCAAGCGAGCGAGGACGCATCGAACCGGGTGATGGGACCGATTCCGCAGACTCCATCCCTGACGGACTGCCAAAAAGATTGAATTCCAATGCCGATGGGACTGATCACGCCCAGTCCGGTAATTGCAATGCGCCGCATAGTAAAATCCTTCACTCGATCTGGTAAATACGGAGTTTGACAAAAACACCAAAAACGTCAACACATGAAATTCTAGCGTTTTCTCTGAAATTGTCAACGGCTTTTGCAAGCCGTTCAGGAAGTGTGCACCGGAACGAACAGATGTTGCTTTTTCCCTATTTTGCGGTACACTGTTGAGATACTCAATGAGTATCTGCTATGTTAGATTGGTTGCTCGTCGGCTATATGTGGCTTTTTGTTCACCGTCCGTTTGAAGAATGGGCGTGGCTTGGGGCGATGCGTATCGAACGAGTCTATATGATCTGTCTTATGGCTGCTTGGGTTGCCAGTTCCGCAGAAAAACGGCAGTTAGGGAATATCTTTACACCGGCGGTATTTTTTTATACGGCTGCGCTGACCGCCGCAGCCATGTTCGGGTCTTATGCAGATTTTTTTGATGGTCCCTACCAAGATTGGCTCAAATATATTGTGTTCTATGTCATTCTCATGACAAGCGTTCGAACCGACAAGGATTTGCAATTCGTTGTTTCCGGTTTTATTGTGGCTTGTTTCCTCTTCATCGGACACTCCTATAAGGAATTTCTGGGTGGTCGCATGGACTATGCTGCCGGAGCCCCCCGACTCATCGGGGTCGGAGTTACGTTCAGTGAATTCAACGACTATGGAACAACCATTGTTTGCGTATTGCCATTGCTGCTCCCGATGGTAACGTTGTGCAAAAGACGTTGGCATTATCTGTTCGTTTTAGGATACGCCATGCTGACGTTTCGGAGCGTCATGCTCACCGGATCGCGGACCGCCTTTATCATGATGGTCGTCTTGATGGTGTTGCCAGTATTGTTTTCGAAGCATCGTTTCAAGTTGATTCCCGTTTTGCTTATAGTGGGACCCATCGGTTGGATGGTCATGCCGGAGTCGCTCCAAGAACGCTACCGAACGATCTGGGACCCCTCTATCAGCGACCAGGCGAACGCCAACATGCACGGGCGAACCGAGGGGTTTTATGACGGCATGAACAACTGGATGAACTATCCCATATTCGGTGTTGGACCGGGACAACACGGAGTGGCAGTCGGCGGTCGCGGCTTCCAAGCGCATAATCTTCCCGGACAGGTTGCAGGAGAGACAGGAACATTGGGAGCGATGGCGTTTCTCTGTATGCTCTCATGCTTTGGAATCAATCATTTTAACATCTGGAAAAATTATCAATACCTTCAGGAAAAAAATCTCACCAAGGAAGGACTCTACTGTTGGCGGGTCTCCATTGCAGTCATGTATGCAATCGCTATGGTGCTCTTTCAGGGGCTTGGGTTGCACAACGGCTATCGTTTCCCTTGGGTTTGGTTCGGCGCATTTCAGGCACTGGCAGTGATGATTATGCAGGAAAAAGTCGATGCAGCAATCAAAGGGAAATTGTTGCCGAGCCTGCCGGACTTGCCGGGCAAAAAAAAGTAATCTCCATGAACAATTTGTGGAGGCTTTAATTGAAGGGAAAATTCATGAACTGCCGCATAACATTGATTTTTTGTGCCTGTTCCTTGGCGGTCCTTGCCGGAGAACATCTTCTTTTTGCGTCGTATCCGAACATCGTCTATATTCTCGCCGACGATATGGGTTATGGAGACGTTTCGATCCTTAACGAAAAGAGCAAAATTCCGACACCGCACATTGATTCGCTTGGTCGGGAAGGAATCCGGTTCACCGATGCTCACGCCGTCTGTTCCGTTTGCACACCTTCCCGATACGGTATATTAACAGGTCGCTATCCCATGCGAACGGCATACAAGTCGAGAGTCATTAACGGTTATGAACCTCTGATCCTTGAAGAAAACCGCCTGACGGTTCCACAGATGCTCCGTGAAAAGGGATACAACACGGCAATTTTCGGCAAATGGCACCTTGGTGTGAATTGGAGTACCAAAGAGGGCATTTCACTCGAACGTTCCCTGCAAAATTCTGATGATAGGGCACAACAGATTGACTTCACAAAACCGGTCACAGCCGGACCGCTCACCGTCGGCTTTGACCGTTTTTTCGGAATCTCCGCATCGCTTGACATGGCTCCCTACGTTTTTATCGAAAACGACCGTGTTACCGAATTGCCGACGGCGATTAAGCAAAATGACCCGCCGCGTCCCGGTTTAGCCGGTGAAAAATTTGAACCCGTGGACATGCTGCCGATCATTACTCAAAAGGGGGTGGATTATATTAAAGCGCATGCCGCCGGTACCAGTGCCAAGCCGTTTTTCCTTTACTTACCGCTCAATGCTCCGCACACGCCGTTGGTTCCGACCGAACAGTGGAAAGGCAAAAATAGTCTCGGCGATTACGGCGACTTCTGTATGCAAGTGGACGACTCCGTCGGGCAAATCCTGAATGCTCTGAAACAGAACGGATTGGACGAAAATACCATCGTCTTTTATACTTCGGACAATGGTTTTGCACCTTACCTGAAGCCGGAGAAATACGAATCTCAGGGGCACTATCCGAGTTACATTTATCGCGGCTACAAAGGACAAATTTACGAAGGCGGACACCGGATACCGCTGTTCGTTCGTTGGACAGGAACAATCAAACCGAACACTGTCTGCGACCATTTGGTTTCGCTCATTGATCTCATGAGAACCTGTGCGGACATCGTCGAGTATCCGCTGCCAGACAATGCAGCAGAAGACAGCATCAGCATGGTGCCGCTCTTTGCCGGTCAATTTTCGATTGCAAGCCGAAGGGAGCATGTCAGCATCTCGCCGGATAACCGTGCAACGTTTCGACGGGATCATTGGAAACTGGTCGTTTCGGCACACACACGTCAACAACCGGTCGGAGCGGGACTAAAGACGATTTGCGAATTGTATAATATGGATGCCGACCCGAGCGAAAAAAGGGATGTCGCCGCCGAAAATAAGGAACTCGTTGCTTCACTAATCAGGGATTTTCAGAAAACGGTTGATCGCGGTCGCTCCACACCGGGAACGCCGCAAAAGAATGACAGCGATTTTCGTTTATTGGTTCCTTGAAACGTTCGCTCTGACCTCAATTTCCGTCTGATGCTGACAGTTTTAGGAGTTTATCAAGCGTTTGGGTCACAAATTCCTGTTGCTGAACATCTCGGTTTTGCCGCCGTTTTTGCTTTTGCCGTTCTTTCATGAATTTTTGCTGTTCACGGGGCGGGAAGACCGAAAAGCGAATGCGAAAAGGGGTCAACTTTTTTCGCTCCTCCGCCGTATAGAGAATACGGATTTCTTTCCGTAGCAATTCCGCCGAAGGAAAACCGTCAGGCATTGCATCGGCATCCGTCAGATGGGAGAGTTCTATTGGTTCGACGCTTTCGATGGCAATATATCCCACACCGGGAATATAACTTCGCTGTCCCGGCTTCATGCGGCGATACTTCCACAGCCGAATCGTCTGTGTTTTCTTCCCATTCCTAATCTGTTCGAGGAATTTCTTTTTGAACAGTAACATCCCATTCTTGCATTTTGCTGCAAGGCAATTATAATATCACCATGTCCGTTTTTCAACAATGTATCAATCCGGCATGCGGGAAACAATTCGGAATCGAAGAGGTTCTCCATGCCTGTCCGGTCTGCGGTGAACTGCTCGATGTCGAATACGATTGGAACAAAATCGCTCCGCCGAAATCGCTTCGCCACTTTGAGCAATTTTGGCAGGAACGTTCCAACCCACATCGATTGAGCGGGGTCTGGCGGTTCCACGATTTGCTCCCGTTTTTGCCGCTGGAACGTTGCGTTACCATCGGCGAAGGGCAAACGCTTCTTCAGCAAGCCCAAAGGGTTGCTCCTTATACCGGCTTGGAGGAAGATCGGCTCTATTTGCAGTACGAAGGGCTCAATCCGTCCGGCAGTTTCAAGGACAATGGAATGTCGGCGGCGTTTTCGCACGGTGCATTCGTCGGAGCAACGCGGGCGGCATGTGCCTCCACAGGCAACACCAGTGCGTCGCTGGCAATCTACTCCGCCTGCACCGGTTTGATGCAGTCGGTGATTTTCATCGGCTCTGGAAAGATCGCTTACGGCAAACTCTCGCAAGCACTGGATTACGGAGCAAAAACAGTCCAAATTCAAGGGGATTTTGATGACGCAATGTCTCGCGTGCAACAGGTTTCCAAGGAACTCGGCATTTACCTCGTCAACAGCGTCAATCCGTTCCGCTTGGAAGGTCAAAAAACGATAATGTTCCGAGTGCTCGAAGCATTGCACTGGGAAGTGCCGGACTGGATTGTCGTACCGGGAGGAAATCTCGGCAATTCCAGCAGTTTCGGCAAAGCATTTATCGAATTGCACAAGTTGGGACTCATCGAAAAAGTTCCCCGCTTGGCAGTGATTAATGCTGTCGGAGCGAACACACTCTACCGGCTCTACGAGCAGGAAGGTTTACGATGGAATGGCGGACATTACGATAAGGCTCTCGCTCAAAAGTTTTTCGACCAAATGACGGCGGAAGGACGGAAGGCTTCAACGATTGCCAGTGCGATTGAAATCAATCGCCCTGTCAACTTGTCAAAATGTCTCCGTGCGTTGAACTTCTGCAACGGCGTTGTCCGGGAGGTTACGGAGCAGGAAATTTTGGATGCCAAGGCGAACGTTGGGGCGGGCGGTCTTGGCTGCGAACCGGCAAGTGCGGCAAGCGTTGCCGGTACGAAAAAATTGGTTGCCGAAGGTGTCATCGAACCATCGGACCGCGTCGTTTGCATTTTGACGGGACATCAGTTGAAGGACCCCAATGCAACGGTTGCCTATCATGGTACGGATCAAGCATTTTTCGAGGACATTTTGGGCAAACGCGGTGTAAAAACGACGGAATTTGCCAACCGACCGGTTTCTGTGGCAAATGATCTCGACCAAATTATCCGCGTTTTGTGAGAATGGCGAGTGTTACTTGGAGAAGCAAAATATGGTGTCGTGCAATGAAATAGGTTCGGGAACAGAAAAACCGACAAGGTGCCTACGATTGATGCTAATCCAAGACAATTACGTTCATTGTGCGGAACACTGGATTCACCGGTCGGAAGGAAGGCTCAACTTCACGAAAGGTCGGTTCCACCGGATGAAAGGACGGCTTCACTTCAGAAAAGGTTGGATTCACTGGGCGAAATGAAGGATTCACCGGTCGGAAATTGGGATTCACTGGCGGAAATGAAGTCTCCGCCATATCCTCCAATGGGCGGAATGAAGGATTAACCGGCGGAAATGAAGAATCTATGGGACGAAATTGCGGATCCACCGCTCGAAACACAGGTTCCACCTCGCGAAGCCGAGGATTCACCGGAGAAAACGTGGGCTTCACCTCTTGAAATGCGGGATTCAGCGGCGTAAACGCAGGCTTGGGAGTGCGAAAGATGAGATTCACAACCCCTTTCTCCTCTGCGCAGACATCGCAGACCAACAACAGGAAAACAAATAACGAGCAAAGGAAGTATTTCACCGGACATTCTACGTTCTTTTTTGCCATTCTCCAAAGAAAAGAAAAGCAAATCCAAAAAATAAATTGGAGAATCTTGTTAACTTTTACCGATTACAACGATTGTACCGCCAGTGGGTGGAAAATCGGCATGAAATCGGCACAACTTTTCGCTTTACTCCTGACTCTGTTCGGACTTGCTCTTGCGGGTTGCGAAGTGATGCCGGTTACAAGATACAAACCAGCACTCCACAATCCCTTCATCGGAAACATGCGGAACGTTGCCGTCGTACCTTTCTACAATCTTACCGGAAACCCCAAGGTCGATGGCAGGGAATTCGCCGACCATTTCGCCCTTGAACTCCAACGAATACCGGGCTTTAAGGTCATTGCCAATCGAACCGTCGAAGAAGTCATGCTTAATAATGACTTGGAACTGCATAAGTTTGAAAATATCGACGACATTCGCTACCTTGCCCAACTTCTCAAAGCCGATGTGGTGGTCATTGGGAAAATCCACACTTTGAGCATGAATTATCCCCCCACCACCAAGTTCGAGACCGAATGGTACTCCATCAATCCCTATCTGCAACCGATTGCAGCCGGCTATGGACTTCCCTGGGGAACCGAATACGAACGCTATATTCCCGACAAAATTGTCATGCAAGCCGAAATGGACATCGCCGAAGCGCAAATCAAAACGCAAACGCCGAAATTCGACCCCATTCAGCGGGATAGCAATAATTCGGGCGATCTCGACGCTGTTTATCCGATTGCTCCTCCGAAACAAGCCCGCAGACCGGAATCCATCCGCCAAATGGCGGCAACGATTCCCAATAACATGCGAATGGAAAGTACCGATGAAGATTTCTTCTATGAATCGGCACTCCATCGGCAGGATTTGGCAATGAACCGACATTTGGCAGGCACGGGTATTCCGTATGTTCCTGAAGCCACTCCCGTTACGGATAAGGAAAAGAATGAAATTCTCTTCCGCTCAAGCATGGAACATCCGCTTAAACATGGTCCTTGGCAAAGCGAAATTGCCAAAGAGGGGCAGTTGCCCTGGTCGGCACAGAATAGGTCGACGTACCAACAAAATATGCTCAATCCGGGCGGTTTTGTTGGCAATTATCCCGGTTTTCCGCAGCCGGAGAACTTGACTCCCGGTCAACTGACCGAATACGGCTGGGTGGCGCAGCCGATTACGCCGGTGCAACCCATGTACCCGCTGATGCCCGGTATGCCCGTAGAAGGACAGCCCGGAATGGTCATGGGAGAACCCGACCGGTTCCCCGGTCTGCCCGAAAATTGGCCCGACCCGCGAGGCTTGATTCCCGAAGGTCCCAAACCGGAACGTCCCGTCGGCAAGGAGAAAAACGAGGGTCCGATCATCAGTTGGACCAATGTTTACATAGGCAACGACGATGAATTTATGCAGGCATTGCAGGATTACGACTTCCTATTCCGCGACGACAAGCGGATCAGCGGCGGGAAACGAACAATCCTTGCGAACCGCAACGAATTTATAGCCTTTTGCTGCCGAATGCATATTTGGGAAATTTTCTCCGCTCGTGGGGGTGCCGGTCCGGCTGAAAAGGTCCAACGGGCATGGAAACCCTGGAAGGGGGGCGAACGACCATATTGATATTTAACCGGTAACCCGAGCGGAAAGCAGAAAACCAAAAAAGGTGAAATTTTGCAAAAAACACAAAATTTCACCTTACAAATGCGAAAACAAAACGTAGTAACGTAAGCAAAGGCTGACGATTGTAACAGTTTTTTATAGATTTTTAGGAGGCAAACGGGAAAACAGGGCGATTAGGTTCGAGTCGGGAAAGAAACAAACCCGATAAGGACTAACGAAACGCTGGTTTCCGTGCCTCGATTGTTCAACCCTTTTTTGACAAACAAGGCAATGAGTATGCAGCAGTTGACACTTCCGTACAAGAACATCGGACTACCTGCCGACATAGGGTGTGATACCATGACAAAGGATATTAAAGTCATCGCACTGGTTAAAGGGGAAGAACAATATGTTTTCCTTTACGACGAAAGCAACCGTGCGGAGACGTTACGGACTTTGGGGCGCTATGCTTCCAACCCGGAATTGAGTTTCACATGGTACGATGCGGCAGTCTTGAGCCAAAAAATACGGCAGGAGAGTTTGCAACAGGCACGAGAAAAACAGTTTACCGAATCCTCTGCGCCGATTCCTATCGACGAACTGTTTTAGAGCGAATCCGTATATTCGTTCAATAATGAAACAAAAATGCGGTATTGCTCCAAAGAGACTTCAGGCGGCGTTTGATGATCGACGCTGGGAATGAAGCCCCCCTGCCGCATCAGCGGAACAAGACGCTCGAATTCGCGTCGCATAGCCTCTTCGCCTTCTGACATGACCATTTTGTTATAGTGTCCGATCAGCCGGACATCGGGATGCTTTTCCCGAAGAGCCACGCCATCGACACCAGCCTGACGTTCCAATGGCAACACCCCCACAATACCTTCACGTTGAAACCAAGGGATCATCCGGGTCACGTCGCCGTCCGTATCGACGAAAATATGCGGTGTCAACTCCTGTAAGCGAGGAATGACTTGCCGATAATACGAAGCAATGAATTCGTTGAAGGTTTTTTCCGAAATCATGGAACCGTGGTTGTAGGACATATCTTCGGCAATCGTTACGAATGTCGGTACGCAGGTTCGGCGTACCTTTTCGATGATCTTCAAGTTGAAATCCACCAAATCTTGATTGATCCGATGGAGTAATTCCGGTTGATCGTAAAATGCCAAACTAATTTTGGTAAATCCCATCAAGGTACGCGGGAACCAGAAATGTCCCTCAATCGTCATCCAAACGACGGCTTCGCCCTCGGTCTGTTGGCATTTCCACGGAGTCATCGATTCAATCGCCGCCGAATGGTCGGGGAAAAGCGAATCTCGGACTCGCAGATAATCGTCCATGTTCGAAACGATTCCTTCGACGTGGTGCTGGACCGCCTCAATGGTCGGATCGGTTGTCGAAAACCAAAACTGCTGGTAAGGATCAAGACCGAAGTATTGGTGAATATCGAATACCGTATGGAGGGAGGGTGGCAAACCTTCGTTTTTCCAACGTTTGATCGTTTCGTCCCACCACATCGCCCACTCCCAACGCGGAAGCCGGTCAACAGGCTGAAAATTCATCAAGGCATGGAAGCGTTCGACGTGATTCATAGATTCAACATTGTGTGAAATGAAACAGTTTCAACCAACGTTGGGGTTAGCGGGACATCTTCTCCTCCTCTCCGTTCATTCTAGCAGAAAGCGTAACAAAATGCAAGATTCTCCATTTACAAATTTCCTGCTTTTCGATAGAATACAGGAAAGCAAGGAGGAGCCCATAGACCAACAAGATGGAACGCCGCGATTTTTGAAAAATTCTCTTGCATTTTCCCCTTTTGTGTGTTACGATGAGGGATGCAGGAGTTTCCATTCACTTTCAACCAACGCACCATGACATTCAACATTTCCGCCGTGATCAATGCTCTTTCCGTTAAAATAGGCAAACTGGGGGGGGGGGGGGGGGGGGGGGTGGTTGGTCCTCCGCACAAACCCTCTCCAA
>Ga0082212_10003280_pt1 | contig 23062 bp, 18 predicted proteins | sample TergutNt197P3_FD_71548 | JGI IMG/M metagenome (GOLD analysis project Ga0082212, IMG submission 71548) | Neocapritermes taracua P3 segment gut microbial communities from Petit-Saut dam, French Guiana - Nt197 P3 | ecosystem: Host-associated > Arthropoda: Insects > Digestive system > Gut ...
AACGTTTCGCGCAAGCCCGCGCTACTTTTGAAAATGTTTGGAACGAGGTAAATCCCGATTATCCAGCTGATTACGTTTTTATGAACGATGTATTTGGACGCATATATCGTAACGAGATGAATGCCCAACGGTTGGTGTACATCTTTTCGCTGCTGTGCCTTGCAGTTGCCGATTTGGGATTGATCATCTTCATGGCGTTTATCATACGGCGGCGAACGAAAGAAATCGGCATACGGAAAGTTTTCGGGGCAAGTGTCGGCAACATTCTCCGAATGCTCAACATGGATTTTATCCGGTATATTGCGCTGGCGTTCGTTATTGCCGTCCCTGTGGCATGGTACGTCATGCACCGCTGGTTGGAGCGGTTTGCGTACCGTACTTCGCTCGACTGGTGGATATTTGCCCTTGCGGGATTGAGCGTTCTGCTGATTTCGGTGGTTTCGGTGTCGTTGCAGAGTTGGCGGGCGGCAACGGAAAATCCGGTGGAGGCTATCGCAAAAACGTAAAAAATGGTGAAGGATACACCACTTCTTCAAATCACCACTACTTCATTACGATATGGCGCGGAGGCTTGCGCTCCGACCCGTGTCACTGAAATTGAGGCGGCCTTGTTGGCAAAACGGATTGCCTCCGGCAATTCCTGTCCTTCGGAGACAGCAACGGTAAGCGCTGCATTAAAAACATCGCCGGCTGCTGTGGTATCAACAGCGTTCACTTCGTAAGACGGAATCAGTTCCTGAAAAAAGTCATTATAAAGAAAAGCGCCTTTAGCGCCCAATGTAATGATCACCGACTGAACACCCATTTCATAAATAGCACGGGCACAGGCGATCAACGAATCGTTATCTGTTATTTTTATCCCCGAAATCATTTCGGCTTCGGTTTCGTTGGGCGTGATCAGATCAAGCGATTGCAGCAGTTCTCTATCTAAAGGTTGTGCAGGCGCCGGATTCAGAATCAGTTTTTTCCCTGATTTGCGGGCAACATTTGCAACATATTTCACTGTATCCATCGGAATTTCCAATTGCATCAGGATCATTCCGGCATTTTCAATGGCTTCATGAACCGTTGAAAGATCGGCAGGCGTGAGATGAGCATTCGCCCCCGACGCCACCACAATGCAGTTTTCGGCTTTAGCGTCAACCGTTATCAAAGCAACTCCCGAAGGATGTTCTGAATCAGAAAACATATACGAAGTATCAATGCCTTCTTTTTCAAATAATTGTTTGGATTGACGTCCGAAAATATCGTTTCCTGTTTTGCAGATAAAAGTAACCTGTCCGCCTAAACGGGCAATGGATACAGCCTGATTAGCGCCCTTTCCTCCGGGATTCATCAAAAATGTTCCTCCGAGTACTGTTTCGCCCGGACGGGGCAAATGCCCTGCTTTAATGACCATATCGGTGTTGCTGCTGCCAACTACCAATATTTGTTGTGAGTTTGTGATGTTCATTTTGTCTTATTAGAATTTTCTTCTGCAAAAATACATATATTTTGTATTTTTGCCACATGATTCAAAATGAAACAGCAGAATTTCAGGAAAATATTGCAGACGTTTTATCTGATGCGGATTTGCAGGATGAAAACAATGATTTGTACGAACACCACCATTGGATAGTCGATCGGGGACAAATGCCCGTGCGTATTGATAAGTTTCTGACGCATAAAATCGAAGGGGTGTCGCGTACCAAAGTGCAGGCGGCTGCAGGGGCGGGATGTATTCTGGTAAACCGTTGCGCTGTGAAATCGAATTATAAAGTGAAGCCACTGGATGATGTTTCGGTGGTTTTGCCGCATCCCAAATACGAGCTGACCATCGTCCCGCAGGATATTCCATTTCATATCATTTATGAAGATGATGATTTAATTGTGATCGACAAGGAGGCGGGCATGGTGGTACATCCCGGACACGGCAATTATACCGGTACGCTTGTCAACGCGCTGACGTATTATTTGCAGGATTTACCTCTGTTTCAAAATGGCGAAATGCGTCCCGGCCTGGTGCACCGTATTGATAAGGATACTTCGGGCGTTCTCGTGGTGGCCAAAACCGAACATGCGCTCAATCATCTGGCACGGCAATTTTTCGGGCATACCATCGACCGTAAATATCTGGCTTTAGTGTGGGGAAATCTGGCTGATGACGAAGGCACTATCACCGGAAATATCGGCCGCAACCCGAAGGACAGGATGCAAATGTGGGTTTTCGCAGATGGTTCGGACGGGAAACATGCGGTAACGCATTACCGCGTGGCAGAACGCCTGGGATATGTTACGCTGGTGGAGTGCCAGCTCGAAACAGGTCGAACGCATCAGATCAGAGTGCATTTCAGGCACATGGGGCATCCGCTTTTCAACGACAGCCGCTATGGTGGCAATCAGATACTGCGCGGAACCACTTTTACCAAATACAAACAGTTTGTGAGTAACTGTTTTGAGATACTTCCACGACAGGCGCTACATGCGCGTTCGCTCGCGTTCGACCATCCCGCAACGGGCGGACGTATGTATTTCGAATCTGCGTTGCCGCAGAATATGGCGGAGGTGATCCGCAAGTGGAGGGTGTATGCGGGAAGTTCAATGCTTAATGATTAATGATCATCGGCAGGTTGGGTTAAGCTGCCAAATAATATTTCGCTGATAAAATCTTTGAATTATAAATTTTCTTTTTATCTTTGCGCCGCAATTGCCTTGTTGTGTAATGGTAGCACCGCAGATTCTGGTTCTGTTTGTCTGGGTTCGAATCCTAGCGAGGCAACAAAGAAGAAAAAATATACACTATAGAATTGGCATCAGAAACTTTACATACTGATTGATGATTATCCCTGATTCGAATAACCCTGTTTTTCAGTTAGCTGCCGATTTCGTAAATCAGACTTCGCAGCATATTTTCCTTACCGGAAAAGCAGGAACGGGAAAAACGACTTTTTTGAAACATATCCGGAACACAACGCATAAAAATTGTATTGTAGCAGCGCCAACCGGCGTGGCTGCCATCAATGCCGGCGGGATGACGCTACATTCGCTGTTTCAGTTGCCCTTCGAACCGTTTCTTCCCGGTACGGATTTACGTAATTCCAGGGAACGTTTCAGATTTTCGGCAGTCAAGCGCGATATGATAAAAGCGATGGAACTGCTGATCATTGACGAAGTGAGTATGCTTAGAGCAGACACGCTTGACTCCATCGACGCCGTACTGCGCTACATACGTCATAGCGACCGGCCTTTTGGCGGCTTGCAGATGCTGTATATTGGCGACATGTTTCAATTACCGCCGGTAGTGAAGGACGATGAATGGATTTTTCTGCGCGAATACTACCCGTCGCTTTTCTTTTTCCATGCAAAAGCGGTGCAGCGTGTGCCGCCTGTTTACCTCGAACTGAAAAAAATATACCGGCAACGCGAACAGTTTTTTATTGATTTATTGAATCGTGTACGCAACGACGAGCTGACACAGGAGGATTTACAGACGCTCAACCGGCAATATCGACCGAATTTCTGTCCACCGGCCGGCGGGAAATACATCACGCTCGCCACGCGCAACGCCAAAGCCGACGCCATAAACAATCAGGAATTGAACAGGTTGAATACGCCATCATTTCGCTTCGAAGGCGAGATCAAAGGCGAATTTCCCGAATATGCACTGCCAACAGAAATGACGCTTACGCTGAAAAAAGGAGCACAAATCATGTTCATCAGGAACGATACCGGTGAAGAGCGCCGCTATTTTAACGGAAAACTCGGAACCATTGCAAATATCAGTAATGACAGAATTGAAGTGCGGCTTGATGGTTCAGGCGATCTGATTGTAATCGAAAAGGAAAAATGGGAGAATATCCGGTATACGCTCAATAAGGAAACGGCTGAAATAGAAGAAGAAGAGTTAGGATCATTTGTGCAGTATCCCATTCGTCTGGCTTGGGCAATTACGATTCACAAAAGTCAGGGTTTAACTTTTGAGCGTGCCATTATTGATACGGGCGATGCTTTTGCCCCCGGTCAGGTTTATGTAGCACTGAGCCGCTGCATCTCGCTCGAAGGTATCGTACTGCTTTCGCAAATCACGCAAAGAAGCGTGCAAACCGACACACATGCAGTTCAGTTATCGAAATCAGAAAAGGAGCAAGCCGTATTGCAACAATTGTTTGAGGAAGAAAAGAAACGTTTTTGGGCAGAGCGACTGTTGTTGTATTTTGATTGCAAAGACCTGATCGATATTCCACGTAATCTCAACAAATTGCTGGAAGAAAAACCGTCAGACGATTATGACTCTGCCCGGCAACTTGCAAAAAAACTGCTCCATCAGGCCTATGAAATTCAAAAAGTGGCAGTTAAGTTTCAAGAGCAGTTGAAGACTATTGTTTCGAAACCAGCAGATGATTTGCATTTGCTTACCGAACGCTGCCATAAGGCAGTGACTTATTTCCACCAAACCATTGTCGAAGGAATGTTGCTGCCCCTGCAACATTACATCAATGGTTTCAAAATAAGGAAAGCGAAGACATTTCATAAAAACATCTGCGGTTTGGAACTTGACTTAAAACTCTTCGTTGAGAACATGAAAAAAGTAAGGTACAACGATATTCCATTGATCACAGATTTGGTGTTGACCATTCCGGAACGGGATACTCTGTATCGGGCGTCTGTAAAAGAAAAAGAAGAACATCAACGTTCTCATTTTGAGAAACACTGTCTGCCGGAAAAGCAGCAACAGCTTCAGCAGCCCAAGCAATTACGTGTTTCGTCGGCAAAACAGAGTTTTGATCTCTTTCTCGAAGGACTATCAATGAAGAAAATAGCCCAAACCCGCAATATTGCCGAAACTACGGTAGCATCACATCTGGCAGAATTTGTTCTGTCCGGCGAATTGTCTGTCACCAAACTCATTCCTCAGGAAACGGTAGATGAATTGACGCCCTGGGTACAAGCCGCTATTGCCGAGGATAATATACGACTGACGCCCATCAGGGAATCGGTTGGCGAACAGTTTTCTTACAGTGATATTCGCTTCGTGATCAATCATTGTCTTTGTGAAAGAAACAGTTGCCCTAACTCCTCCTGTTCATAGTATATTCCACCGTTTCTTTCAGTGCGTCAGCAGCATTGCCCGGCGGGAAGCTGTCGATAATGGCAATGGCATTTTGTGCTAATTCTTTCATGGTGGCACGGCAATGGTCAAGCCCGCCTTTTTCTTCCACAAAACGGGCAATGGTATTCAATTTTTGCGAATCAGGCGTTGAACTGTTGATCAGGTTCAGGATTTGTTTTTTTTCAGAGCGCGATGATTGTTGCAGGGCATAGATCAGCGGAAGGGTTAATTTCTTTTCTTTTATATCGTTTCCTGCAGGTTTACCTGAAATGCCATGCGGTTGGTAATCGAACAGATCGTCCCTAATTTGAAACATCAGTCCGAGATAGATACCAAATTGCCGCATCTGCTCTAACTGTTCGGGCGCAGCGCCACCCGATTGCGCTCCTGCTTCGGTGCACGCCGAGATCAATGCGGCAGTTTTCTTTTGGATGACCCTGAAATACCCTTCCCGCGTTATATCCTGCTTTCGCGAATGTTGCAACTGTAACAGTTCGCCTTCACACATTTCCTTCACAGCCACCGAAACGATACGCAACAGATCATATGCCCCGTGATCTACCGACTGCATGAGGCCGCGTGCCAGCAGATAGTCGCCAAACAATACTGCTGTTTTCGATTTCCATAAAGCGTATACCGAAAACGATCCGCGCCGTTCATTCGCGTCATCCACCACATCGTCGTGTACCAGTGAGGCAGTATGAAGCAATTCCACTAACGAAGCCGCAGTGTATGTCTTTGGGCCGATTTCACCAAACAGTTTTGCCGACAGCAATACCAGTACAGGACGTATTTGTTTGCCTTTAGTCTTTAAGACATACCGGGTGATGATATCTAATAAAAAAACATCGCTTTTGAGGGTTTGTCTGAACTGATGGTCAAATCTTTCCAACTCGGCAGCGATGGGCTGTTTGATTTTTTCGATTCCAATCATTACAAAACTGTACAAAGGGACAAAAATACGGAATATCTTCATCATAAAAAATAAAAATTGTAACTTACTTTTACACATGCACCCCAAAAATCACTTTTTGTATCATATTTCAACTTTTTATCGTAACTTTCGCACGAATTTTATGCATCATTAAATTTTATCAGCCATGAACAGATTTTTTCTTTATATAGCAGCGGCAGCGCTTTTGACGGCAGCCTGCAACAGGCAGCACGAGGAGGAAGACCCGGTTATTCATGTAACCGGCATAACCCACAATCTGCCCGCCAATTTAGAATTGGTTGTTGGTGCCACGCTGACTTTGGAAACAGCCGTATGAAAATAGGAATCTTATCATCAGGAGGCGACTGCCCCGGAATCAATGCGACGATTCGGGGCGTTGGCAAGGCGGCGATGACTTACGGAATGGAGGTCGTCGGAGTGCTCGACGGTTTTTCGGGGTTGATTTTCAATGACTATATTCAGTTGGGCGAACGGCAACTCTCCGGTATACTCACAGTTGGAGGCACTATTTTAGGGACTTCGCGCGAGAAACCTTTTAAGAAAAAAGAAGGAGACCTGATTGCCGATAAACCACAGTTGATCAAGCAGAATTGTGCAAAAATGGGGATTGACTGTCTGGTATGCATCGGCGGCAACGGTACGCAAAAAACAGCAGCACAACTGTCGGAGATAGGCATCAATGTGGTGGGCATTCCAAAAACCATCGACAACGATGTGTGGGGAACCGATGTTACCTTTGGCTTCGATACGGCAGTGAATATCGCTACCGAAGCAATCGACCGGCTGCACTCCACTGCCAACTCACACAAGCGGGTGATGGTGATCGAGCTGATGGGACATCACGCAGGATGGATAACGCTTTACGCGGGAGTAGCCGGCGGCGGCGATGTGATTCTGATTCCCGAACTGGAATTTAGCGTCGCAAAGGTAAACGAAGTGTTGCTCGACCGGTCGCGTAAAGGTAAACCCTATTCGATTGTGGTGGTGGCAGAGGGTATCAATATGGGAAAAAGGGAAGGAATACCGGCAGGAGCTTATATTGCCGGACAGATTGAAATAGGGACAAAATTAGAAACAAGGGTCACCGTGCCGGGTTATACTCTGCGCGGAGGCAGCCCGTCGCCGCCCGACCGCATTATTGCTACCCGCATGGGTACGTATGCCGCTTCGCTGATCCACAGTCACGATTTCGGAAAAATGGTCGCCATTCATTACAATGAAATGAAAGCCGTTCCGTTAAAAGATGCAGGGGGGAAAACCCGTCTTGTGCCGCACGACCATTTTCTGATCCAACAGGCAAAACGTGTTGGCACATCTTTCGGACAATAATATTAATATCAATTCATTATGATTATAGACACAAAAGAAGAAGCCGCAACAATGATGAAAACCAAAACCTTTGCAGTCATTGCATTTTCAGTATTGATTGTTGTCACGGCTGTTTTTGCGCCTTTCGGCCAAATACTCAAGAGCATCATTTACGGCACATTGTCTGTCGCATTTCTGATATTCTACTGGTTTCAGTATCAGATGCATTATACCTATTTCTATTTTTCGGACAACGGTAAAAACCTTGTATTCAGGTTTTATTCGTTACGATTTTTTTCCGGAAAACCCAAGTCGATTGAAATACCCAGGTCGGGTTTTTTGAAATACGATATTGTGACAGGTTTTTTCGATAAAAAGGATTCGTTGATACTGTATCAGAAAACAGACAAAGGCGTTGCCAAATATCCGCCCATATCGTTGACGCTGCTTAAAAAAAAGCAGAAAACGGAATTGAAACGCGCGCTGTTTGCGAAATTAAATCATTAAATTTTGGAATCGGAAATCTTTGAATTTTTAACCATTGCTTCTGAATCCCAAGGGATATATAAGGATAAAGGCAGTAAATTTCTGTCTTTTGCATATCCTGTGGGTACTGAGGAGGAAGTGAAGGAAAAAGTCAATTTCCTGCGTAAAAAATACTTTGACGCACGCCATCATTGTTTTGCTTACCGTCTGGGAGTAAACGGAGAGCGGTACCGCGCCAGCGACGACGGAGAACCTGCCAATACAGCAGGGAAACCTATCCTCGGGCAAATAACGGCACATGGCGTAACCAATGTTTTGGTGGCAGTAGTTCGCTATTTCGGAGGAATACTGCTTGGTACGGGCGGCCTGACGCAAGCCTACAAACAGGCTGCCGCCGACGCCCTGGCCAACGCCGAAACAGTAAAGGATGAGGTTACCGAAACCTGCCAATTGACATTTGATTACCGGGATATGAACCGGGTGCTGAAAGTTGTGAAGGACATGAATCTTGTGTACCGGCTAAACTGCGACGTCAACTGCACCATGAAGGTTATACTGAAAAAAAAACTTGCCTGCCGGATGAAAGAACGTCTTTCACCGGTTGAATCATGTATCATAACCCTTTAAAAAGAAATATCGCTTTCATTCATTGATGTATTTTGAAAAGAAAGTATATCTTTGCACCATGCAAATAGATGCAGCCATAGATCATATTTATGAACATTAATACCAATAAAAAATGAAAAAATATCCAATGATGATTGTATGTATCAGCATGATGCTGTGCATGTTTGTTTGTTCCTGCAATCAACAGACAAAAACTGTTCCGTCTGAACTGACAATGACCAAAAAAGAATTGCTCAACAAAATCAAAGGCGGCTGGGCCGGGCAAACCATAGGATGTACCTATGGAGGCCCTACAGAGTTCAAATTTAACGGGACAATGATCCAGGATTATGTTACCATACCCTGGCCTGACGGACATATGAAGTGGTACTATGAAAACAGTCCGGGACTTTACGATGACATATACATGGATCTGACCTTTGTCGAAGTTTTTGAACGGCTGGGATTAGATGCTCCCGTCGATTCGTTTGCCATGGCCTTTGCCCATGCCGGCTATCAGTTGTGGCACGCTAATCAGGCTGCGCGTTACAATATCCTGAACGGAATTATGCCGCCGGCGTCAGGTCACTGGTTAAATAATCCTCATGCCGACGATATTGATTACCAGATTGAAGCCGACTATTCCGGTTTGATGTCTCCGGGAATGCCCAATGCCGCATCCGAAATATCCGACAGGATAGGGCATATCATGAATTACGGCGATGGCTGGTATGGAGGAGTATATGTGGGCGCCATGTATACTTTGGCATTTATTTCGGACGACATTAACTTTATCGTCGAAGAAGCGCTCAAGGTCATACCGGAACAGTCGCGGTTTTATCAATGTATGAACGACGTCATCAAATGGCACAGGCTGTATCCCGACGATTGGAAACGTGCCTGGTTCGAGTGTGAGAAAAAATGGAGCGAAGACGTCGGCTGCCCCGACGGAGTATTTGTCCCGTTTAACATCGACGCGGTGATCAACAGCGCTTACGTCGTCATCGGGTTGTTGTACGGTGAAGGTGATTTTTTCAAAACCCTGGACATTTCCACACGCTGCGGACAGGACTCGGATTGCAACCCGGCCACCGCAGGCGGTATTCTGGGAACCATGCTGGGATACGACAAAATCCCGGAATACTGGATGAAAAATCTGAGAGAAGTGGAAGATATGAATTTTGCCTATACCAATATCTCGCTGAACAAAACATATCAAATGGGTTTGGGTCATGCGCTTCAAATGATTGAGCGAAACGGCGGGAAAATTGACGGCGAAACGGTTACTATCAAATGTCAGCAGCCTCTGCCTGTCCGGTTCGAGAAAGGATTTGACGGCGCTTATCCAACCATGAGAATGAGAATCAATAAAAGAATAACCGATCTGAATCAGGTTGTATTTGAAGGAACGGGAATCGTTGTCGGCGGTCGTGTAACGTCGCCCGACAGAAGTTATACAGCGAAAATGGAGGCTTACATCAACGGCGAACTTGCTGAAACAATCAACCTTCCGGCAAACAGCACTGTGAGGCGACTTGAACTGTTTTGGAAATACCAGCTGCCTAAAGCGAAACACACGCTTACATTCAAATGGCTGAACCCTCAACCTGATGCAAATATCATTTTTCAGGAAGCGCTCGTCTATTCCGACGCAAAAACAATTAACAATTAATAATTAATAATTAACAATTAATAATTAACCATTAACCATTAAAAAGTTATGTTTATCATTCACAGTTATCCGATAGCCGTTTTGTTGTGCGTTATTACCATGTTGTGCTGGGGATCGTGGGGAAATACCCAGAAGCTGGCTGCTCAAACATGGCGATATGAATATTTTTACTGGGATTATGTGATTGGAGTTCTGCTCCTGTCTGTCGTGTCAGCCTTCACATTAGGCAGTTTCGGTGTTGCAGGGCAGCCCTTTCTGAAAAACCTGGCGCAAGCCGATATATCCTGTATGAGCAGCGCTTTTACCGGCGGAATCATCTTCAATGCCGCCAATATTCTGCTCTCGTCGGCAATTGCCCTTTGCGGTATGTCGGTTGCCTTCCCTGTCGGGATAGGGCTGGCGCTGGTGCTGGGCGTTCTGATCAATTATTTCGGAGCCGCCAAAGGTAATCCTTCTTTCATTCTCATTGGTGTTATTCTCATCGTTATTGCCATATTGCTCAATGCTTTTGCATATAAAAAAGCATCGGCAAATGCTCAGAAAGTATCCAACAAAGGAATCGTCATCAGTATTGCGGCGGGGGTCATTATGGCCTTTTTCTACCGTTTCATCGCAGCATCCATGGATTTGAACAATTTTGCCGAACCTGCTGCGGGAAAACTGACGCCTTATACCGCTGTGTTTATCTTTGCACTGGGTATTGTTGCCAGCAACTTTCTGTTCAACACCTTAGTCATGAAAAAACCGTTTAAGGGCGAACCGGTTCCCGTATCAGGATATTTCAAAGGAAATACCAAAACACACCTGATCGGTATTCTGGGAGGCGTTATCTGGTGCGTGGGGCAATCGTTCAGCCTGATTGCATCCGAAAAAGCTGGCGCGGCTATCTCTTACGGACTGGGACAGGGCGCTACGCTGGTTTCTGCCCTGTGGGGTATCCTGATATGGAAAGAATTTAAAAACGCTCCGGCAATATCCGGCAGGTTGAATTTTGGAATGTTTATCCTGTTTATGATCGGGCTGGGATTTTTGATTTATGCCGGAGCATGACCGGATTGACAATTGACAATTGACAATTGTCAATTGATTTTTCCTTCTTCTGTCAGTTTGAACGCCGCCTTTTCCCTGTGCGTTTCGTCGATTACTTCGTGTACGCCGCCCGTCATGTGCGGGCGTTCGTTTTTGATGCCCGCGCCTCTCCGTTGGAGGCTCCGGTTTTAGGAATTAAAAATAAAAAACATATAACAGTTTTTGACATCCCGTCAGGGATGTGTCGCTCGGTAGAAAATGTCGTAACACCCCTCTCTTGCATCCTGTTAAGGATGCATCCCTGACGGGATGCCGTTTTTGCGTGGTGTTCCTCCTTTCTACCGAGCGTTGTATTCCTAACGGAATACGGTTTCAAAAATTCAAACTGTTACAGGTTTTAAATTTTTCATGTCTTACAAAGAACTTTCGTGGGACAAAAATACTCTTTTTTTTAAAGATGTAAAATTTCAGTTATTTTTTTTTCTGATCTCATCTCTTTTTTGAAAACATTCATCTGCTTCGGCCTGTTTGCCTATTTTAGCATACGCAAGCCCCATAGTATGATAAGCATCTGCATATTCAGGATTTATTTCAATCGCTTTACGGAACGACTGAATGGCTTCATCATATTTTCCTGTTATAGCATACGTAATCCCCATATTATGATAAGCATCTGCATTATCAGGATTTATTTCAATCGCTTTCCGGAACAACTGAATGGCTTCATCATATTTGCCTGTTTTAACATACACAGTCCCCATATTATAATAAGCATCTGCATTATCAGGATTTATTTCAATCGCTTTCCGGAACAACTGAATGGCTTCATCATATTTGCCTGTATCATTATACACAGCCCCAATATTATTATAAGCCACCACAAGTTCAGGATTTATTTCAATCGCTTTCTGATAAAACTGAATAGCTTCATCATATTTGTCTGTTTTAGCATACGCATTCCCCATATTATTATAAGTATCTGCATCATCAGGCTTTATTTCAATCGCTTTACGGAACGACTGAATGGCTTCATCATATTTTCCTGTTATAGCATACGCAGTCCCCATATTATAATAAGCATCTGCTTCATCAGGCTTTATTTCAATCGCTTTCCGGTAATACTGAATGGCTTCATCATATTTTTTGTCCATGTGGGCAGCATAACCTTTCATGAAGTAATCATCGGCTGTTTGCGGGTTTTCAATACTTTCAGCAGTATTTCTTACAGCCGGTCTGTATTCTTCAGGAACATCACCGGATGGATACAGTTTCATGACGATGAACGACAGCATTTCCCTATTTTTTTTGATTTCCGATATTTCCTCCTGATGTCTTTTTTCGGCTTCCAACAATTGTTTCTGATAAAATTCTTTTTCCTTTTTTCTTTGGATATCGGCTTTCACAGCATATCCCAAACCAATAATTCCAACTACAAATCCTAAAATGTTCAATACTTTCATCATTAATACTAAATTAAGAGTTTGTAAAATCTGTCAAAATTTCCATATCAATAGATACCTGCGGTCAATTCTCAATTCTCAATTCTCAATTGATTCACGCCATTCTGACCCTGTCGCCCGCGTATTTTCCTGCTGCCAGCTTTTCTTTCACTTCCGAGAAGGCATTGAGCGTGTATTCCACGTCTTGCAGCGTGTGATCCGCTGTAGGAATCAGGCGGAAGAGGATTACACCTTTCGGAACAACGGGGTATACCACTATCGAGCAGAATATACTGTAATTTTCGCGCAGGTCGAGGATCACGTTGGTCGCTTCGGGTACTGAACCTTTCATGAATACAGGCGTTACCGGCGAGTTTGTTTTGCCGATGTCGAACCCTCTCTCTTTTAATCCGTTTTGCAGCGCTTCGACAATCGTCCACAGTTTTTCGCGCAGTTCGGGGCAGTTGCGGAGCAGTTCGAGGCGTTTGAGCGCGCCTTCTACCATCGGCATGGGCAGCGATTTGGCAAAAATCTGCGAACGCATATTGTAGCGGAGATAATTAATGACTGTTTGCGGACCGGCCACAAAACCGCCAATTCCGGCCATTGCCTTGGCAAACGTTCCGAAATAGAGGTCAATTCCTTCCATCACCCCCAGCTGTTCGGAAACGCCGGCGCCCGTTTCTCCCATTGTGCCAAAGCCATGAGCGTCGTCGCACAGGATGCGGAACCGGTATTTTTCTTTTAAGGCAACGATTTCATCCAATTTACCAAGATCGCCCGACATTCCGAAAACACCTTCGGTGATGACCAGGATTCCGCCGCCGGTTTCTTCTGCAAGTCTGGTGGCGCGCTGCAACTGTTTTTCGAGGCTTTCCATGTCATTATGGGCAAATACGAACCGCTTGCCGAAATGCAGACGCAGCCCGTCCATAATACATGCGTGACACTCTGCGTCGTATACAATTACGTCGTGTCGCGTCATCAGCGTATCGATAATCGAAACCATTCCCTGATAGCCGTAATTCAACAGGTATGCGTCTTCTTTCCTTTCAAATTCAGCCAGCTGCTGCTCTAATTTTTCGTGCCGGACGGTTTGCCCCGACATCATGCGGGCGCCCATCGGAGCGCCAAGTCCCCAGCGTACAGCCGCTTCGCCGTCAGTTTTTCGCACTTCGGGATGATTGGCCAGGCCGATGTAGTTGTTCAAACTCCAAACCACCATTTCCCTGCCACGAAATTTCATGTGCGCACCTATCTCGCCTTCGAGTTTCGGAAACATAAAATACCCGTGTGCGTCTTTGCGGTATTGCCCTAACGGGCCTTCGCTTTCCTGTATTTTGTCAAAAATATCCACAGTATACTGTTTTAATTATTAAAGATGTGTTTTTATGTGATGTTATCAAAAATCATTTTTTGAGGATTAATTATATCCGGGCGGAACAAACCCCGGTCCCCTTTCGTCTACTTTTATGAGGCCGTGACCGGCTTCAAATTTTGACACGTTTTCGTTCAGGGCAAGCAGCAGACGCTTGGCATGTTCGGGTGTGAGAATGATGCGCGATTTCACTTCCGCCTTCGGTATACCGGGCATGATACGGATAAAATCCAGTATAAACTCCGACGACGAATGCGATATGATTGCCAGATTGGAATAAATCCCCTGTGCAATATTTTCCTTCAACTCTATGTTGATTTGGTTCTGATTGCTGTTTTGATTCTGATTTTCCATAACAATCCCGACTCTTAATTATTAATTGATAATTATTAATTGTTTATGCGTCTATTCTTGCGTATTTGGCGTGACTTTCGATGAAAGCCCGACGTGGCGGCACTTCGTCGCCCATCAGCATTGAGAAGATGCGGTCGGCTTCGGCGGCGCTGTCGATGGTTACCCTGCGTAATGTTCTTTTTGCAGGATCCATCGTGGTTTCCCAGAGTTGTGGGGCGTCCATTTCTCCCAGACCCTTGTAACGTTGCACGGAAGGTTTTTCACCGCGTGCTGTGGTCATTTCCTCGATGGCAGCGATACGCTGGTCTTCCGTCCAGCAATATTGCCTTCTGTTGCCCCGTTTCACTAAATAAAGCGGCGGAGTGGCAATGAACAGGTGTCCGTTTTGTATCAGCGCCGACATGTGACGGAAAAAGAAGGTCATGATGAGTGTGGCGATATGACTTCCGTCAACGTCGGCGTCGGTCATGATGATCACCTTGTTGTAGCGAAGTTTTGAAAGGTTGAGCGCCTTGCTGTCTTCTTCCGTACCGATGGTAACGCCCAATGCGGTGTACATATCGCTTATTTCCTTATTGTCAAATATTTTGTGTTCCATCGCTTTTTCCACGTTCAGAATTTTACCTCTCAACGGGAGTATCGCCTGAAAAGCCCGGTCACGTCCCTGTTTTGCCGTTCCGCCTGCCGAATCGCCCTCCACCAAATAAATTTCACATTTTTCGGGGTCTTTATCGGCGCAGTCGGCTAACTTGCCGGGAAGTCCGGCGCCCGACATTACATTCTTGCGCTGCACCAGTTCACGTGCTTTGCGGGCTGCGTGCCGCGCCTGCGCTGCCAGAATTACCTTATCCACAATCGTTTTGGCGTCGCGCGGATTTTCTTCCAGATAATTACCCAGAGCCTCGCTCACGGCCTGATCTACCACGATAGAAATATCGGAGTTGCCGAGTTTGGTTTTGGTTTGCCCCTCGAACTGCGGTTCGGCAACCTTCACGGAAATGATGGCGGTCAAACCTTCGCGGAAGTCATCTCCGCTGATGTCAAACTTCAGTTTGGCCAGCATCCCTGATTTTTCGGCATAGCCTTTCAGCGTTCGGGTAAGCCCCCGCCGGAAACCGGTCAGATGCGTACCGCCTTCTATCGTATTGATGTTGTTTACATAAGAATGAACATTCTCAGAAAAAGAAGTATTGTACTGCATGGCAATTTCCACCGGCACGCCGTCTTTTTCAGCTTCCACGTTGATGGCGTGTTCAATCAGTTTTTCGCGTCCGGCGTCTAAATACTGAATAAATTCCACCAATCCGTTTTCCGAATAAAATTCGGTGGTACGGTAGTCCTGCGCCGTCTTTCCGTTTTCGTCAGTGACGTCAATCAATGCTCGCTTATCGGTAAGCGACAGGCGGATACCTTTGTTAAGGAAAGCCAGTTCGCGCAGGCGCGCTTCGAGTATTTCGAAATTGAAATCTACCGTCTGGGTGAAGATGGATGTGTCGGGACTGAACGTGATGACGGTTCCCGTCCTGTCGGTTTCGCCAACCACCTGCACATCCGCTTTGGGTTTCCCGATGGAATATTCCTGAACGTATATTTTTCCGTTGAGGTGGATTTCGGCCTTAAAATATTCCGATAATCCATTGACACACGACACCCCCACGCCGTGCAAGCCGCCCGATACCTTGTAAGAGTCTTTGTTAAACTTGCCGCCTGCATGAAGCACGGTGAGCACTACTTCGAGCGCCGATTTTTTTTCCGTTTCGTGATAATCTACCGGGATACCGCGTCCGTTGTCGCTTACGGTGACCGATCCGTCTTCGTTGATGACCACATCAATGTCGTCACAATAGCCTGCCAGGGCTTCGTCAATTGAATTGTCCACCACTTCGTAAACCAGGTGGTGTAACCCTCTGACGCCCACGTCGCCAATATACATGGCCGGACGTAAGCGGACTGCTTCCAGGCCTTCCAGTACCTGAATATTACTTGCTGAATAATCGCTGTTTTGTGCGTTTGTCGGATAATTATCCATTTTAATAATTAATGATAAAGATACCGCAAAGTAACCCATTTTTTTTGAAAAAGAAAAATAAAAAACCTGAGGGGGTGCAATTCAAATGGTCGCCGGAGAGATTTCTCATTCCGCTTCGCTCCATTCGAAATGACGATCGTTGGCAAAGTGTATGGGGAGGGAGGAATCAGCGGCTTTGCCGCTGATTCCTCCCTCCCCCTTTTTCTTCATAAGATAAGATGTCATTCCGAACGCAGTGAGGAATCTTGCGCGACATTTTGAATTGCACCCAACCTGAGGATGTCTGCAAGCCGGAAAATCACTGTTATCTTTGGGTAAAACCCACTGCAAAGTATAATTCCCGGCAGTTGTAACGCAGATAACCTCGTGATGGCAAAGTGCAACACGAGGTTATCAATGTTATACGCCTGCGGCGTGTAGTCTGCTCAATACCGGAATCTTATTCCTGCTTCATTAATTATTGAGATTGAAAAGAATTGGAAATTGATATTTCACTTTCACTGCTTTACCATCTTTATCTTTACCGGGGCCCCATTTTGGCGAGGCTTTGACTACCCGCAACGCTTCGGCGTCCAGCAACGGATCTGCGCCACGCAGCAATCTCACATTGGTGACAGAGCCATCCGAGTCTATGGTAAATTCCACATATACACGTCCTGTAACGCCTTTTTCCTTGGATTCCGGCGGATAGACGGTGTTTTCCCTTATGTATTCGCGAAATCCCGTCTCTGCATCTTTCCCGTTAAAGGTGGGTTTCACTGCCACGGTAGCGAACAGCATAGCTTCTTCTTCATTTGTTTGGGTTTTTACGTCAGCAGAAGAAGATTTTGCCGGATCGCTGCCGGTATCGATTTTGAACTCCACAAAAGCATAGCATTGAACGGCAACGTTCTTTCCGCCTTGACTTCCGGGTTTCCATGCCGACGACGATTGAATCACCCTTTCTACTTCATTGCTGAGGTATTCGATTTTTACAGGTGATTTTACATCGGTAACATTTCCGTCTTTATCAATAACAAAAGATACCACTACTGTTCCACAAATACCATTTTCCTGTGCTTTAGCCAGATAAGTCAGATTCCATGCAAGATATCTTCTGAAATTGTTGTCAGTTCCCTGAAAAACAGGTTTTTGTTCTACTTCATGATAAGATATAACCCCACGCGCTATTTTCCGTTCGCTCTCGTGAGTAACTATTACATCCTTTTTTTGCGGAATTCCATCTTTCACAGGACCATAACCTACTACTATAACAGGCTCTTCCATGTCATTGCGGGGTTTCCAGGAGTCCTGCCAAACCGATTCGGACAGAGGTTGGGATACTGTATTCACACCATTTTGCCCTTCACTATTGCAGGCAAACAGATATATAGCGACCAGCGCTACGGGTACAATGCTCATTTTTCGGAGCACATTCATCGACGATTTTTTGTTTTTACTTTTGGTCATCATAATAATTCTTCTTTTAACGGATGATTGAAAAAAACGACTGGTAAAGTCGCTGTAATGATTTGGGTACAACGTACAAAGTATCAAGGATGAGAGTTCTTCGGCGTTGCTTTCGCTGTCGGCTGCAAATTCGTGCACTAATTCGAGTTCGCGGCGAAACAACATGAAAAACGGATTCATCCAGAACAGGCAGCAAACAAGCTGCATCATGGCTTTGTCCCAGCTGTGGCCGAGGCGTACATGCACCAGCTCGTGGCGCAACATACAGCGGCCTTCGCCGGAATCCACAGAAATACCCTTTTTCCAGAAAATAGTGCGGAAAAAGGTAAACGGTGCGGCAGCATCGTCGGTGCAGTACAAAACGGCTTCGGACGTATGCATCCGTTCCGAATGGCGTTTTAACCTTAAAATTTTGGTAAAGGAAATCGCTTCCTTCGCCAGAAGGAGAATCACGACAGACAGGCAGAACATAAAAGCAATCCATACCCACGGAACAGTCGATACTTCATGCAGAAGCGGAGCATCCGCCAGTCTGGCAGGGTCGGTTACGGTATGTACAGCATAACCGGTTGTTAGCGGCGTCACCAGATGCGGCGCCGATATGGGTATGTTCAGCGCCGGGATCGTGATCGACAGCGCCACAGACGTCACGATACAGAAACGGTTCCACTGATAAAAGCGCCCGTTGCGCAGCAGGCACCAGTAGCATCCCGCAAACATCGCAGAACAAACGATCACCTTGAAGAGATAAATGAAAAAGGCAGTCATGGCGGTATTATTTTTTGTCCTTTTTCAGCTGCTCCACAAGCAATTCCAGGTCGGCAATGCTGACGTCCCTGTTTTTCACCATGTAGGAGATGACCTTTTCGAACGACCCGTCGAAATACGAATGGGCAATGCCGGCAATGCGCTGCCCCGAATATTCATCCTTGCTGATGGCAGGCGAATAGAAGTGCATCCGCGCAAACGCCTCCACATTCACGAAACCTTTATCGGTAAGAATTTTGAGCATGGTGGCCACCGTGCTGACGTGGGGTTTGGGCGCGGACATGGCGTCGGTCACTTCGCGCAGACCGGCGCGTTGCAGCCGCCACAGCGTCTGCATGACCTGCTCTTCGGCTTTGGTTAATACTTTTTGGTTCATTTGCATATCATCGAATTTTAAAATTTGATGCTGCAAAGATAAACTAAAAAATTAAATATTGAACTAAAAAATTAATTTTTTTTTACCGGTCAGGTATGTTATCCTCCGGATTGCTTTGTCCCCGCAATGACGGGGCGTGCTTAACAACATTGCGAACGGAGTGAAGCAATCCGGTTCAGTACGTTTTTCTGGATTGCTTCACTCCGTTCGCAATGAAGGCGGGCTTTTATCCCTATTATCAGCTTTTCAATCGCTCAACACTTTCGCCACCAGCGATACATCGCTCAACGTGATTTCTATTTGCAGGTTTTTCCCCGAAACGACGTCGGTTTTTCCGGAAATGGTGATAGGTACGCCATTGCTGCTGGTAAAGAGTTTCATCAGCAGTTGCGTGGCAAACTTCTCAATGTTTTCGGTATAGGGCTCTCCGATATGATACTCGGGCACCGACAGCGTTTGAACGCCTGCGGCTTCAATCTTGAAATCCTCTACCACCGTTGCGTTTCCATCGGTGGAAGTGATGGTAACGGATGTTTCCGGGCCAACATTTACTTTGGTAACCCTCGACTGGTAATCTTTCGCTTCCGACGAAAGCCCCGCCAGCATATCCATGCTCAACGTCTGACTGGCAGAAAACGGGGTGAGCGCACCTTCGGCAAGCCTGACGATGCCGGCAGATTTGGCGCCGTCGTCGCCCACCGTTATATCGTCCAACTGAACGGTCAAGTCTCCTACGTCAATCGTCGTAGTTACTTTTTCACACGAACTTAGCGCGAAGAAACACGCTAACAACACAATCTGATTTCTAATACTTAACACTTTTGTTTTCATTTGATCTAAAAATTTAATGATGATTATTTACTATGACAATTATAAAAATTCATAACAGTAGAATAATATACGTAGTTGATGTAAAATAGTTACAAATAATCGTTACAGGTATCGAAATTTCCGACGAACAATTCGCAACAATTAATTTATGCCCTAATCATTTTCATGGTGAATGGAATTATTCTATTTTACCCGAATAATAGTCCGGTGACCGCACTTTAATATTTTGCCATTATTTTCCGGTCATTTTAAACAAAAAAGCATATTCGAGCGCTGTCTCACGAAATTGTTCAAACCGTCCCGAAGCGCCGCCATGACCGGCGTCCATGTTGGTATGTAAAAGCAGGAGGTTATCGCCGGTTTTTAACTCGCGGAGTTTGGCAACCCATTTGGCAGGCTCCCAATACTGAACCTGCGAGTCGTGCAAGCCGGTTGTCACCAGCATGTTAGGGTACGTTTGCGCGACAACGTTGTCGTAGGGCGAGTAGGACATGATGTACCGGTAAAATGTTTCGTCATCGGGGTTGCCCCATTCGTCATATTCGCCGGTAGTGAGCGGTATGGTCTTGTCGCTCATGGTAGTAACTACATCTACAAAGGGTACTGCCGCTATTACGGCTTTGAACAGGTCGGGACGCATGTTCACCACCGCGCCCATCAGCAGTCCGCCGGCGCTTCCGCCCATGGCGCAAAGATGTTCCGTGTCAGTATATTTTTCGGCGACGAGGTATTCTGCACAGGCAATGAAATCGATAAACGTGTTGCGTTTGTTCAACAGTTTACCGTCGTCATACCATTCGCGTCCGAGCGTCTGCCCGCCGCGTATGTGGGCAATGGCAAACACAAAGCCGCGATCGAGCAAAGATATACGCGCTACCGAAAACGTCGGGTCAATCGTAGCGCCATACGAACCGTAGCCATACAAAAGCAAAGGCGTTTTCCCGTCTAATTTCGTATCCTTCCGGTAAACTAACGATATGGGAACATTCTTTCCGTCTTTTGCAGGCGCATACAGCCTTTTGGCCACATATTCATCAGGATTGAAGCCGCCCACGATTTCCTGCTGTTTGAGGAGATTTTTTTCACGGGCACGCATATCATAATCGAACGTGGACTGTGGCGTGGTGAGCGAACTGTATGAAAAACGCAAATAGTCGGTATCAAACGACGGATTGTAGGATATGCCAGCCGTATATACTTCTTCGCCAAAATTGAGGTAGTGTTCTTCGCCTGCTATCGGGCGGATACGCAACTGTATCAGTCCGTTTTTGCGTTCGGCAACCACCATGAAATCTTTGAAAACTTCTATCTCTTCGAGAAGAACATCATCGCGGTGTGGAATCACTTCTTTCCAGTTCTCTTTGGAAGGCTTATCAACTGTGGTTTCCATCAATCTGAAGTTTGTAGCGCGGTAGTTGGTTACAATATAGAATTTGTCCTGATAATGCGCCAGTTGATATTCCAAATCTTTTTCGCGGGGCTGCACCACACGAAATAATTCTGTGGGATTGGCAACGTCGAGAAAACGGTATTCGGTTGAGACATTACTTTCCGCCACCATAATAATCATACGGTCTGATTTTGAACGGTATACCTGAAGATCATAAGCCTCGTCTTCTTCGTGATGAACTAATCTGTCAGGCAGGTTGCCGTCCAGTACATGTGCCATCAACTTTTCAGAACGTAAGGTTTCTGGATTTTTCAGGGTATAGAATAGCGTTTGGTTATCGTCTGCCCAGGCCAATGAGCCGGTCGTTCCGCTGATGATGGCGCCAACCTGATTTCCGGTCTTTAAATTCTGAAACATCGTGGCATAAATCCTTCGCCCGACGGTATCCACGCAGTATGCCAGCGTTTGATTATCAGGGCTAACCTCGTAACCGCCAATATGAAAATAAGTATGTCCCTGCGCCATCGCGTTGCCGTTGAGCATTACTTCTTCGGGGGCTTCCATATTTCCTTTGCGACGGCAGTATACAGGATATTCTCCACCCTGCTCGTAGCGCGAATAATAGAAATATCCGTTTTTGAAATACGGCACCGACCGGTCGTCCTGTTTGATACGTGATGTGATTTCGGTAAACAACCGATTCTGAAAATCTTCCGTATCACTCATTAATATTTTAGTATAAGCGTTTTCCGCTTCAAGATAGGCAGTTACTTGCGGGTTGTTGCGCTCGTTCAGCCAGAAATAATTATCAACCCGTTCGTGTCCTGCGGTGGTAAGTGTTACAGGTATTTTCTGTGCTGTGGGAGGAATCATTTGATTATTTGATATTTTTGATTGACAACCGTTTGATAAAAGTATGATACCTGCACACATGAGTAACTTTAATCTATTGTCTGCCATTGTTTATTGTTATTATATTTTCAGTTTCACATCGGTAATCTGTCTGACCGCATCATCAATAGTCATACCGACACAAACAGCATCGGGATAAGGAGTTGCGTAGTTTTTATCTATAATTTGCTGCAGGGCTTCTTCGGCTTTTTGGGCGGGGCATTCGCCTTTGTAGGCTACTTTGATTTCTATTACCCATGTTTTTCCCTTGTGAGAAACCACCAAATCGGCGCGTCCGAGATTGGTGTGCATCTCGGCGGTTACTACTACTCCGCAACCGCGCAAAAACGATAGAATAGAAGAACGGTACAGCCATTCCTGCGGTTTCATGACATACCTGTTATAGACAATGCTGTTTTTTGCCGCCGCCGTAAAATCATCGTAAGGGATGCTTGCAAGCAAACGATTGAAAACAGCAACAATTTTGTCGCAATCAGAAGTCATTAAACCTGTCAGTAAATCTATACGGCAATGGGTAAAATCTTCATCGCTGTTACGTAAAATATTTTGCGCAAGCAACTCCGACATTGAATTGAGCACCTCGGTATTGGGATAATCCAGAGAAAGATAATCGGTTATTCCCGGACGCAAAGTCAAATACCCGCATTGATACAAAAATCCTTCGGGAGTCGCAGTATCTACATCACCCGGACTTTTGGCAAAATCCCTTGAAATCGGAAAATGACGAAATTGCTCTGCGGTTAAGTTCCTGTTTTTCAAATAATCCGCAATAACTTTCGACCTGCCTGTATCTATCCAATAATTAAAAAATTCCTTTTCTGCAAAAAATGACAACGTAGAATATGGATTGTAAAGCCTTGCTTTTGCTTCACTATCGAACGAAAAACCGTTGTAATAGTAGCGCATTTTTTCCACCAATTCATCTGTATTTATGTTCATTTTATTTGCTGTATCTTCGAGATAGTCGGGAAAGTATTTGATGATTTCATCT
>Ga0082212_10003281_pt1 | contig 23061 bp, 19 predicted proteins | sample TergutNt197P3_FD_71548 | JGI IMG/M metagenome (GOLD analysis project Ga0082212, IMG submission 71548) | Neocapritermes taracua P3 segment gut microbial communities from Petit-Saut dam, French Guiana - Nt197 P3 | ecosystem: Host-associated > Arthropoda: Insects > Digestive system > Gut ...
ATCAAGGACTAGGTTGCTTCGTCATTCGCTGCGCTCATTCCTCGCAATGACGAGGGGTTTTAGGTTGTTGTCGGGATTGCCGCTCCGTTGCGCTTTAGGATTGCGGGTCAAGCCCGCAATGACAGAATGGGAGAAAGCGCTGTTCAAGCCCGCAATGAAGACAGAGGCGAATGCCCCACACAACGACAAGAAAAGCCCCGACTCTCCTCGGGGCTTTTTGATAGCAAAGGCACGGGAGCAATCACAGCAAAACAGCGATTGCGACACAAAGGATAATGCCGCCTATAAGCGCCGCACCCGACGTTGCGCTAAACCTGCGCGGGTTGAGTCGTGTACGAGTGGGCGTCATGGCATAGCAGCGAGATTCCATGGCAAGAGCAAGATTATCGGCGCGACGAAACAGCCCCACGAACATCGGAATCAAAACAGGCTGCCAAGCGGCAATTCGCTTCACCAGCTCACCTTCGCTAAACACAGCACCGCGGGACTGTTGGGCAGCTTGAACACGGAAGAGTTCTTCGGCAGTCAGCGGGATGAAGCGCAGCGCAACCGATATCATCATGGCAATATCTTCAACAGGTACGCGAAACGCTCGCAAAGGTTTCAGGTAATCATAGAGGGCATCAATAAGTTCGGTAGACGTGGTTGTAAAACTCACCACGAGACTTGCTACCACTAGCAAAATAATGCGCAGGGCATAATAGCAACCGCGAACGAGACCTTCGGGCACGAACCCAAAAGAACCAATCAGCGAAACAGGTTCCCACCCTTCAAAAACCCCTGTTGAGACATTGCCCAACCCGTAGAGGGTGCCCATCTGCGACACGTCGAAGCGAAAGCCGTTGAAGATAATGGTGAACGCTAGAATCACATAGAGGGGAATCATAAGCGTCATAAGGCGTTTTGGCGCTATTTTCGCAACGATACACGCCGCAAGGCATAGGGCCGCGCAAATCAGAATCCCTGTCCAGGTGTGCACGAGAAACAGGGTAATCGAATACGCTAAGAGCAGGGCAAGTTTGACGCGCGCATCCCCTGTGTGGAGCAGCGACGTGCCATGAAGGTAGGTGTCAAAATTCATCTGCATAGAGCAAGTATGCCATATCATGAACCGAGCGAGAACTCCAAGCGCAAAGAAGGGTTATAATCGCATCGGGTAAACGTGTTGTGTGATAGGCAAGGGCAGGCATCGGGCAAACGGGGAACAAAAGTGCCAAGGTAGCAATCCAACTTACAAGCACGAGCCCAACGCGCAAGCCCAAAGCACGACAACAATTCGGGAGGTGTTGTATGCGATTTCGCAGCGACCCAAAAAGCGGTAACGAACTTTCCATTCTCGGCTTTGGATGCATGAGATTCCCGCGCCCTCTTGGCGTGATTGACCAAAAGAAAACCGAGCAGCTTATCGTGCACGCGGTCGAAGAGGGCATCAACTACTTCGACACCGCCCATTTGTATCCTGGGAGCGAAGAAACCCTGGGTGCCATTCTTCAAAAAAACAAGCTGCGGGACAAGGTTTACCTAGCTACGAAACTTCCCTTTTCAAGGTGTCGTGCCTACGAAGATTTTGACGCGTTGTTTAACGGGCAGCTCAAAAAACTTCGAACCGACCACATCGACTACTACCTCATACACAACATTGCAGAAGTTGCGCAATGGGAAGGCCTGTGTGAGCTGGGAATCGAAGCGTGGATTGCGGAAAAGAAGCAGCAGGGCGCTATACGTCAGATAGGCTTTTCGTTCCATGGAAAGACCGAAGAATTCTTGGCGCTACTCGATGTCTATGCGTGGGATTTTTGCCAAATTCAGTACAACTACGTAAACATCAATTATCAAGCTGGGCGCGCGGGGCTTATGAAAGCCCACGACAAAGACTTGCCCGTTGTTGTCATGGAGCCGTTGTTGGGCGGCAGACTTGCAGGTAATCTACCGAAAGCGGCGCTTGCATCATTTAAGAAAGCGAACCCGAATCGCTCTGCGGTCGACTGGGCGCTGCGCTGGTTGTGGGACCAAGAAGCGGTCACTGTCGTTTTGTCGGGCATGAACGAAGAATCCCAGTTGCAAGAAAACCTTCGCATTGCCAACGAATCCTATCCCGAGATGCTAGGCGATGCTGAACATCGTGCCTATGATGCGGCTATTGAAGCCTTCAACGAAAGCAATAAAGTTGCCTGTACAGGATGCAATTACTGCATGCCCTGCCCAAACAACGTGAACATCCCCGCGAGTTTCACCGCCTATAACATGTCGTATGCGGTTGGCATGTTTTCGGCGATACAGCTCTACGCAATGAGCATCCGCGCCTTTTCAGCCGACAATTACTCTCCTCGGCGCTGTATAGATTGTGGCGCTTGCGAAAAGAAGTGCCCACAACACATCGCCATCCCTTCAGAATTTGAAAAGCTGCTCGCTCACATGGAGCCGTGGTGGCTGCGCGCAGCAATGGCAGTGGCTTCTTTATGTAAAAAGCTGTAAAAATATTTGGGCAAAATGTCGTTGTGGAACCAACAGCAAAGAGCGTTTAGTATGATATGCCTAGTCAAAAAAAGACAGGTTCTTTGAGCGAAAACTCAAAGGGCTAAAAACGCAAGCTTCAAAAGGAGGCATTCATGAGCATCATCATTGATGTGTTCGGGCGCGAAGTGTTGGATTCACGAGGGAATCCTACGGTAGAAGTGGAAGTAGTGCTTGAGGACGGCTCTTTCGGGCGGGCAATAGTCCCGAGCGGAGCATCGACAGGTGCCTTCGAAGCGGTTGAATTGCGCGACGGCGACAAGGAGCGCTATCTGGGGAAAGGTACCTTAAAAGCAGTCGGGCATGTAAATGAAGACATTGCCGATGCGTTGATTGGCATGGAAGCCGACGACCAACGAGCCATCGACCTTGAGATGATTGAGCTCGACGGAACCGATAATAAAGGCAAACTTGGCGCGAATGCCATTTTGGGAGCATCGCTTGCGGTTGCGCGTGCGGCTGCAGAAGCGGCTGAACTGCCCTTATATAAATACATCGGCGGCGTGAATGCGGGCATGTTACCGACGCCCATGATGAACATCTTAAACGGCGGCGTTCATGCAGACAACAACGTCGACTTTCAAGAATTTATGATTATGCCTGTTGGAGCCAGTAGCTTTGCGGAAGCCGTGCGCTGGTGTTGCGAAATCTACCACACGCTGAAAAAGGTTTTACACGATGCCAATCTGGGCGGCGGCGTTGGTGATGAAGGTGGCTTTGCCCCCAGTTTTGCTACGAATGAAGAACCACTCGAGTATATCGTTCGTGCCTGTGAAGCTGCTGGGTATAAGGTGGGAAGCGACATCCTTTTTGCCATGGATCCCGCTTCAACTGAATTTTATGATGCCGAAAAGAAAAAGTATATCCTGGCAGGAGAAGGGCGCGAGCTGTCCAGCAAGGAAATGGTCGATTATTGGGCAGCCCTTGTTGATAAATACCCCATCATTTCACTTGAAGACGGTATGGCAGAAGACGATTGGGAGGGCTGGAAAGAACTCACTGACCGCATTGGCGATAGAGTTCAGCTGGTAGGAGATGATTTGTTCGTCACCAATTCAGAACGCTTGGAGCGCGGTATTGAAATGGGCTGTGCAAACGCCATTCTTATCAAGGTGAACCAAATCGGAAGCTTGACCGAAACGCTTGAAACGATTCAGATGGCAAAGCAAGCAGGATACGCCTGTGTTATCAGCCACCGTTCAGGTGAAACCGAAGATACCACGATTGCCGACCTTGCGGTTGCCACGAATGCGGGGCAGATAAAAACAGGCGCTCCATGCCGAAGTGACCGTGTGGCAAAATACAACCAGCTTATTCGCATCGAAGAAGAACTCGGAGTTGCAGGCTATTATGCAGGGACTTCGTGTTTCGGTGTTGCGTTTTAAGAGGAGTTAAACTGGGCATCCGTCTTTGCGAGGAGTGAGCGAAGCGAAGGACGAAGCAACCTAGTCGAGGATAGACAGCCCCGTCATTGCGAGGAACGGAGCAGCTTTTCGTCATTGCGGGCTCGACCCGCAATCCTGGCTCTTTTGTGGTTACTTGGTTTGCTGCAGCGTTGAGCGTCTCTCGCTGACTGATGTGGCTCTATGAGAAAGAAAGCAGTTTAATGTCTGAAATGATTTCGCTTGAGGAAGCGCGCGCGCTCATCTTATCCAAGGTTGCCGCACTTCCCTCTGAAAAAGTACCTCTTCTCGATGTGTCGGGGCGCGTTTGTGTCGAGGCACTTGTGAGCGACATTGACGTTTCCCCCTTTGCCCATTCAGCTATGGATGGTTTCGCGCTTCACGCACAAGACCTCGCTGCTGCAAGCGAGGAAAACCCTGTTGTCCTGGAGGTTATTTCAGAAATTGCCGCAGGGGAATGCTGCGAACTTCCCGTAGCGTTCGGTCAATGCGTGCGCATCATGACAGGAGCTCCTGTGCCCGAAGCACTTGACGCGGTGGTGAAATACGAAATTGTCGAAACTGTCGAAGGTGACGGAAAGGCTGGTAGCAAAGTTGCTTTCACAGCACCTACTAAAACAGGCGACAACATCCGCGAAGCAGGCGAAGAAGCAAAAGCAGGAGAAGTCATTGTTGAAGCAGGCGACGTTATTAGCAATGCAGGAATCGGATTTTTGGCGGGGTGCGGGGTTCTCGAGGTAAGCACCTACGCACGCCCCCGTGTTGCCATTGTTTCCATCGGGTCAGAATTGGTCGATGCTTCTCAAAAGCCGAGCGGTGGAAAAATCCGCAACTCAAACAGCTACGCGCTTGCTGCTTGCGTTCAGGCGGCAGGCGGCATCCCCGTGATGCAGCCCATCGTGGACGATTCACTCGAAGCACTTTCCTCGGTGATAAAAAATGCGGCGCGCGATTTTGATTTTGTTATTACCAGCGGCGGTGCTTCAAATGGCGATTACGATTTTGTGAAGCCCGTGGTTGCCCGTCTTGGTGAATTACTTATGACATCAGTGAACATACGACCTGGTAAAGCACAGACTTTCGGTTTGGTCGACGGCGTGCCCGTCTTTGGGCTGCCTGGCAATCCTGCTGCAGCCTATGTGGGCTTTGAAATGATTATCCGTCCTGCACTGCGCAAAATGCAGGGTTATATCCATTTCGAACGCCCCACGCTTAAGGCAAAACTTTCCCGCGATATGAAGAAAAAAGACCCGCGGCGGATTTTCCTTCGGGCAACGCTGTGCAAAAATGAACAAGGGGAATATATGGTCGCGCCCGCAAAAAACCAAAGTTCAGGGCTGTTCGGAGTCATTCAGCGTAGTAATGCGATGGCGGTACTGCCCGAAGGGATTGGCGAATATACGGCAGGTACGCTTGTTGAGTGTATCTTGCTTGACGTTGCTGAAGAGGTAGGTATCTGATGGCGATTCGATTTGCGATTATCACGTGTTCCGATACGCGGGACATCAACAGCGATACTGCAGGCGCAGCCCTCGAGGCGCTTATTGCCGAAAGAGGGTGGGAATGTGCAAGCCGCGTGGTGGTTGCTGATGAACGCAACACCATTTCGGCAGCTATTGTTTTGGCAGTTGACGAACTCAAAGCTGATGTCGTGCTTACCTGCGGCGGTAGCGGACTTTCCTTGCGCGACGTAACGCCCGAAGCAACACAGGATGTGTGCGAACGCAATGTTCCTGGCATTGCCGAAGCGATGCGGGCTCACAGTCTTGCTATTACTCCTAACGCCATGCTTTCACGGGCGCTGTGTATGCAACGAGGCAAGACACTTGTCATCAATTTGCCAGGAAGCGAAAAGGCAGCGCGCGAAAATTGGGAAGGTATCGTGGGTGTTTTGCCGCATACGGTAGCGATGATGGCAGGTTGCGGACATGCTTTCCCTCAGCCTCAACAGCAAGCCCAGGCCTCCCCTCAACTCCAGCCACAGCCCCAACCTCAACTTCAACTCCAGCTTCAACTCCAGCCACAGCCCCAGCCTCAATCTCAACCTCAACTTCAGCCACAGTTTCAAGCACAGTTTCAGCAACAATTCCAGCAACAACCACAGCGTCCGCATTCCTACCCTCAAGCTCCACTTTACGCTCAACCCCAACCCCTTCAACCCCAACCCCTTCAGCCCCAACAATCCGCTCCTTCAAAATCAATGGAAAGCCTGATTGGACGTAATGTTATCGGCGTTATTGCGGCGATTCTTGTCTTTGTGGGGCTTGTCCTCTTGGGAGTTCTCGCTATTCCCTTTATGACCGATGCTATAAAAATCGCGCTCATGTTCGTGTTAAGCACCTTGCTAACGGCAGGCGGTTTGCTGCTTACCGTCAAGAAAAAAAATGCTTTTTCAACCGCGCTTCTTGGCTGTGGTTGTGGGTCGTTTTTTATCTCTATTTTGATTACCCATGCGTATTTTCACGTGTTCAACGACATTCTCGCGTTCGCGCTTTTGCTGCTTTGGATGGCGGCAAGTTTTATTCTGATAAAACTTACGGATTCGCTATCGGTAAGCATTCTTGTCCATCTGGGTATGGTCGTTTCTCTTTGTTTTGCCTATTATATGGGTGTTGATGAGGATAGAATCCTCCTTTTGCTCATCTATCAGATACTTGCGGTTGTCGTTATCACGGTGGGCAACATCATTTGTTACAAGAAAACGTATCGCTTGGGGCTGTTCGTCTCACTGGCGTTTTCTCTCGTATTTGTCTGTGTCTTATATGGTTGCTACCAAGACATGCTCGGCTGGCTTGATGGCGTACAGAGGTTCATGGTGTTTTGCGCTTTCGACATCAATGTTTTAGGCGCTGCCGTTTTGTCCTATCTTTTGTTCGCATCCATGAAATCGCTTCAAGACAACCAGATTCGGGTGATGTTGCACGTGCTGAACAAACTGATGCTCATTGGCGTTCTTGCGGTGGTAGCTCAGTTTTTCGCGATGGAAGTCTTTCGTCCTTTGATTGCTTCCGATATTGTGCAGGACAGATATGTTTTACAAGGCTCACGCGCCTATGCCTATGCTATTTCGGCAGGCTTTAGTTTTATTTTCTTCCTGCTGCACTCTGCGCTCAGTATCTTTCTGCAAAAGAAAACGCAAAGCGACACGCATCTGGAAACTATTTCAGTGACACTGTTCGCAGCGTTCACGTCAACTATGTTGCTGTTCGCCCATTTTGCTGCTGTTGTCCCGCCCGCTGTTTTGCCCCTTGGCGTGTCGGGCCTTATCTTGGTAGCCCTTGCCATGATTATCTTTTACCGCCTTACCGCTAAGCCAATATATGCGCTTTTTACCCTCATTATCTGGGGAATTGACCTTCTCTGCATGCTGTTTGGTGGATATAAGACGCTGGTCGAATACGGAACGGTGTTTGCCGCCGTCGCCTATTTGGCTTTGAGTGCAGGCGTGGTTATTTTCCTTTGGAGAAGTCAAGACGAAGCGAAAAGATTGCGGACGTTCACTATCTTGAAAATCGCCCTCATTTTCTTGTTGGAGCTTTCTGTCTTCGTAATTTTCGATTTAGCAAGCCTGGGTGCCTCTTATAGCTTGTTGCTCATAACCATTCTGTTTTTGGGTATGCTTGTGGCAAAACTTGATGTGGGGTCACGCGCAACACGGGGCTACTGGATCTTTATCCGCGTGCATGAAGTGCTGCTCGTGTTATTGAGTTCCGCTCTTCTTGCGAACCTCGGCTATGGTTCGCTTTTGTCAACAGAACAGCGTGTTGTGGGGATTTTGCTTGCGGTGGCGAGCATAGCTTTGCTTGCTTGGGCGTTGTTCCGCGTTAAGCAGTTCGACGTGAAAAAGTATGGCTGGGTTGCATGTCTGCAAGGACTTGCTTTCACTCTGCTTGTGTTAGGAGCAATAGAGGGACTGGTTCCTGGAGTTGTTGAGCCCTATGTCATCAGCCTTGCGTGTATGGCAACCGCCCTGATAGGTATTGGGCTAGGCTTTGTTTTTCGGATTAAGCCGCTGCGTATTTACGGCTTGGTGGTTATCATCTTGTGCGTTCTCAAGTTGCTTATCATTGACATTTCCTACGCTGAATCCATCATGCGGGTTGTTGCCTTCATCGGAGGTGGACTTATCTGCTTTGGAATCAGCGCGTTTTATACCTATGCTGTCAAGCATTTGGATAAGTAAGAAAAACTTTTCGCAACAACATAAAGAATGCGAAACGAAAAGGATGCGCAACGATACAGATTTTCGGGAGAATCCCTTTGTGCAATAGCGCTTTGGAGCAAAGATGCCTACCATTATGCTGTGGTACTAAGAGGGCAAAAAATAAACCTGAGGTGTGATAATTTTTTGGGAAAGGTGGGTTAGTCGTGGGCAAGCAAAACAAGAAACTGACAAGGACAAACGGTTCCCCCGTAGCGAACCATCAAGATGTGATGACGGCAGGACCGCGCGGTCCTTTGGTTATGCAAGATGTGTGGTTCTTGGAAAAGATGGCGCATTTTGACCGAGAGGTTATTCCTGAGCGTCGTATGCATGCTAAGGGCAGCGGAGCGTTCGGCACCTTTACCGTCACGCACGATGTGACGCAATACACCAAAGCAAAAGTATTTTCTGAAATAGGAAAAGAAACCGAAATATTTATTCGCTTCTCTACGGTTGCAGGGGAGCGCGGAGCTGCCGACGCTGAGCGCGACATTCGCGGCTTCGCCACGAAGTTCTACACCGAAGAAGGCAACTGGGATTTGGTCGGGAACAACACCCCCGTGTTTTTCATCCGCGACCCCATCCATTTTTCCGACCTTAACCATGCGGTGAAGCGCGACCCTAAAACGAATATGCGTTGTGCGCAGAACAACTGGGATTATTGGACGATGCTTCCCGAATCCCTTCATCAAATTACTATCGTGATGTCTGACAGGGGCATCCCTGATGGATATCGGCATATGCACGGCTTCGGAAGCCACACATATAGCCTGATTAACGACGCAAACGAACGCGTTTGGGTCAAGTTCACCATGAGAACGCAGCAAGGCATCCAAAATTTGAGTTCTGAAGATGCTAATGCGCTTATTGCAACCGACAGGGAAAGCGCACAAAACGACCTGTTCGGCGCAATCGAGCGGGGCGACTATCCGCGTTGGACGATGTATTTCCAGATCATGACCGAAGAACAGGCAAGAAGCCACAAGGACAACCCCTTTGACATCACCAAGGTGTGGAGCCACAAGCAATATCCGCTTATCGAAGTGGGTGTGTTGGAACTTAATCGCAATCCTGAAAATTACTTTGCCGATGTTGAACAGGCTGCTTTCAACCCCACCAACATCGTTCCTGGCATCGGGCTTTCACCCGACAAATTGCTGCAGGGACGCCTGTTTTCCTATGGTGATGCCCAGCGCTATCGCCTTGGCGTGAATCACACCCAGATTCCCGTGAACGCTCCCAAATGCCCCGTGCATTCATATCACCGCGACGGGCTTATGAGGGTGGACGGAAACTATGGTGCGACCAAGGGTTATCATCCCAATAGTTTTGGGGAATGGGCTGAACAAAAAGAATACGCCGACCCACCGCTCGCGATGGAAGGAACTATCGACCATCACGACCCGTATATCAACGACGACTGCTTCTATCAGCCAGGTGATTTGTATCGCCTGCTGAAAGAAGATAAGCGCGCGATACTTATTGCAAATACTGCGGCAGAAATCGCTCCCGTTACCGACAACGTTAAATATCGCCATGCGGCTCATTGCTATTGTGCCGACAAAGAATATGGCACGCGCATTGCCGAGGCACTTGGCTTGGCGCTCGATAGAGTAGTTTCCTTATCCGAAATGGGACATGCCGACAGGCTGTTTGCAACAAGCGAAGCTGAATGGAGATAGCTTGACAAAAGACCAGCTTAACGGATTTACAGGGTTTAGAACGCACGAGAATTTTCCTGCTCACGATGGCGCTGCGTCGTCCGATGCTGCTGTGTTGGATGATGCCGCCGCGTTAAGTGACGACGCTTTGTCAAGCGATGTTCGTTCGGAAAAACACGACCCCGAAAAACTTGCCTTGATACCGAGTGTTGAACGTCGGTGGTCGTGGGTGGAAGTTGACTTAAGCTCTATTCGCCACAACGCAATGGTGGCAAAACAGCGTATTGGTCAGGGCTGTCGGCTGATGGTTGTCGTAAAAGCTGATGCATATGGACACGGCGCGGTTCGTGTTGCAAAAACTGCCCTGAATTGTGGTGCCGAATACTTAGGTGTCGCCACTGTCGACGAAGCGATTGAATTGCGTGAAGCGCTCATCAATGCGCCAATTCTCGTGCTTGCCGAACCACCGCTTTCTGCAATTCCTTTGTTGGTTGCCTATAAAATCATGCCCACGGTCTATACTCCCGAATTCGCCATCCAATACGGCGAAGAAGCAGACCTTCATCAGGCACGAGCCCCGTATCATTTGAAGGTCAACACGGGCATGAACCGTATTGGGGTGCGCTACGATGAAGTGGTTGAATTTATGCGGCGCGTTGATTTTCATCGTGCACTTGATTTGGTGGGCACGTTTACACATTTTGCAACGGCTGATTGTTCGGAAACGCTTGACTTCCAGATTCAGGTGAAGCGCTTTGTCGAATCACTGAACGCGTTGAAAGCAGCTGGGGTGAGCCCTGGCATTGTGCATGCGGCAAATTCAGCAGCAACGTTTCGCTATCCCGAAGTTCACTTTGACATGGTACGCCTAGGTATTGCGCTCTATGGCTTGCATCCTTGTCCGCAAACGCGTCAAATGGTAGAACTGCGCCCTGCAATGAGTGTCCATGCCCGTATTGTTGACATAAAAACGCTCGGCATGAGTGAAGGGGTAAGCTATGGCTTGTTCTATCGAAGTCCTGGAAGTGTGAAGATTTGCACCTTGCCCATCGGATATGCCGATGGTTTGCGGCGCGGGTTATCTGGTCGAACTGATGTAATCTTGCAGGGGCAACGCTGTAAACAGGCGGGGACTATCTGCATGGATTATTGCATGTTTGAGGTTAATATGCGGGTTTACGGCAATAAGATTCGTCTGAATCCTCAGATAGGTGATGAAGTTTTGTTGGTTGGTCGCAGCGGTGGTTCTGCAATCACTATCGACGATATGGCGCAAACCCTTGACACGGTTGCGCATGAAGTGACGATTGGGTTCGCAAGCCGCATGCCGCGTATCTATACGTAGGAGAAGTGCCACCAAAAGATGATGACCCTCGATGAACTCAAAAACGATATAGCCACCTGTCACAAATGCCCCTTGTGGGAAGGGCGTACCAACGTTGTGTTTGGGGTCGGAAACCCTGATGCTCGGGTTCTCATCATTGGTGAAGCGCCGGGCAAAAACGAAGATTTGCAGGGTGAGCCATTCGTAGGCGCAGCAGGGCAATACTTAAATGAACTGCTGGCATTTGCGGGACTTGAACGCAAAGACGTGTTTATTGCAAACGTGTTGAAGTGCCGCCCTCCGAACAATCGGGACCCCTTGCCTGAAGAAATTGAGACATGCAGCCCCTACCTGCGCGAACAAACGCGGATAATCAACCCCGAGTTCATCGTGACACTGGGCAATTTCTCAACGAAGTTCATCTTGAAAACCGAAGTGGGTATCACGCGACTTCACGGAACGCTTCAGCAAACTGGTCGTTTCAAGGTTTTTCCCATTTTTCATCCAGCGGCAGCAATATATGATCGCAGCAAGCGTGAGGTCATGGAACAGGATTTCCGCACATTACGCCGCTTGCTTGAGTCGCAATAGAAACAGCTGTGGTAACATAACGGTCGCAGGAATCGGGCAAAAGAAAGGCTTTGGGGGAGTATGTATCCTATCAAAGAAGTGAGAGCCTTAAACAACGAAGTCACCAAGATGGTGGTCGAGGCTTTGCAAATCAGCAAGAAGATAAAACCCGGTCAGTTCATCATGTTGCGCATTGACGAAGTGGGGGAACGTATCCCGCTTACGATGAACGAGGCTGACCCCGTTGCGGGTACGGTTACTATTATTTTTCAGGCGGTGGGCGCTACCACCAAGCAACTGGCAAAGATGAAGGCGGGGGACACTCTGCTTGATTTCGCTGGTCCTTTCGGCAACCCGACCCAGCTTGAAGGGGCGAAGCGTGTTGCGGTTATTGGCGGCGGCCTTGGTACGGCTATCGCTTATCCGCAGGCGAAATTCCTTTACGAACAAGGCGCCATGGTTGATGTTATTACAGGTTTTCGCACGAAAGACCTCATCTTGCTTGAAGACGAAATCAACGCGCATTCCACGAGTCAGATAATCATGACCGACGATGGCTCAAATGGTAATCAGGGGCTTGTAACCGAAGCCTTGCAGCGCCGCATTGATGAGGGCGCCAACTACGATTTAGTGCTTGCGGTTGGTCCTGTCATCATGATGAAGTTCGTCGCAGCCCTTACGAAAAAATACGGGATTAAAACCTACGTTTCGATGAATCCCCTCATGATTGATGGAACTGGCATGTGCGGTGGATGTCGCGTGAAGGTGGGCGACGGATATAAGCACGCCTGTGTAGACGGTCCTGATTTCGATGGTCATCTGGTTGATTATGATGACGCAATGCGACGCGGCGCGTCATATCGCAGCTTTGAAAATGTTGCGAACGATGCCGTTGATGCCGCCGATGCCGCTGCCGCCGTTGATGCCGCTGCGGCTGAACACGAGTGTTTGATTGGAAGAGGAAAGTAGCATATGGCTTCTGTCGATAAGAAAAAAACCAAATCCGAGCAAAAAACCAAAACCCCCATGGCAGAACTTGAGCCAACGACCAGGGCAGAAACTTTTGATGAAGTTGCGCGTGGCTATACCGAACAAGAAGCCATGCAAGAAGCACTGCGATGCATTCAGTGTGCGAAAAAGCCCTGCGTTGCGGGGTGTCCCGTGGGTGTTCCCATTGCTGATTTTATCGCACTTGTCGCTGAGGGCAATATTGCCGATGCGTATGCGCTGGTGAAAAGCACTAATTCCCTGCCTGCGATTTGTGGACGCGTGTGTCCCCAAGAAACACAGTGCGAGGGAGTTTGTACGCTGGGACGCATTGAAGAGCCAGTTGCCATAGGTCGCTTGGAACGCTTCGTGGCTGATTGGGCTTTCGACAATCCGCAAGAAGCCGCCGAGGCAAGCGAGGCTCTCAAGTACGCTCAAGTTGAAGCAGGGGAATTCTCGGGAGTTTCTCCGTGTGATCTTTCAACGCGCAAGGTTGCCGTTGTCGGTTCGGGTCCGGCATCGCTTACCTGTGCGGGACAGCTTGCTCGTTTTGGCGTGCAGGTAGTGGTATTCGAAGCGCTTCATGAAGTTGGGGGCGTATTAAGCTATGGTATTCCCGAATTCCGTTTGCCCAAAGAATTGGTAAAAAAAGAAATCGCATCCATCGAAGCGGAGGGTGTGAAATTTGAAACGAATGCCTTTATTGGCAAACTTTATGAAATCAAAGAACTGCTGGACGAACAAGGTTTCGATGCGGTGTTTATTGGTACAGGGGCGGGAACCCCTCAATACTTGGGTATTGAAGGCGAGGGGCTGAACGGTTCGATGGTTGCCAGTGAACTTCTTACCCGCGTGAATCTCATGAAGGCTCATCGCTTCCCCGAGTATGCGACTCCCATTTATGCGGGGAAGCGTTGCGTTGTTGTGGGTGGCGGCAATGTTGCCATGGATGCTGCTCGTACCGCGCGGCGTCTTGGTGCCGAAGTGACGGTTGTGTACCGCAGAAGCCAAAAGGAAATGCCTGCTCGGGCTGAAGAAATTCACCATGCAGAAGAAGAGGGCATCGCTTTTAAGATGCTTTCCAATCCTGTGCGGGTGTTGGGCAATGACGAGGGCTGGGTTACAGGACTTGAATGTGTTGCAATGGAACTGGGCGAACCTGATGCAAGCGGGCGTCGCAGTCCGCAAGAAGTCGAAGGAAGCAATTTCGTTATCGATATCGACATGCTGGTTGTTGCTATCGGCTCAAAGACGAATCGCTTGATTGCCGAAACCACTCCAGGGCTTGAAATTACGAAGCGCAATCTTATTGTTGCCGACGAAGAAAGTGGAGCGACTTCGGTTGCAGGAGTGTTTGCTGGTGGGGATGTGGTAATCGGCGCGGCAACGGTTATTCTTGCGATGGGTGCGGGGAAACGCGCAGCACAAGGCATCGCCACGTATCTGTGTAAGTGATTCCCGTCATTGCGAGGAGCTGCCTTCTTCGTCATTGCGGGCTTTGACCCGCAATCTTTAGCCTCCCTGTCATTGCGAGGAGTGAAACGACGAAGCAATCCAGGCAGCCAAAGAAAGGTTAGCGACCCAGTTTGTCTGTTCCATTCACCTTGAAAGGCTATGCTGCTATGAGTTTCGACCCTATTGCGTATATCAATGAACCTCGTTGGATGGAGTCCCGTCTGGGGCTTGAACGCATTTCCGAGTTGTTGGAACGCATCGGGAAACCGCAGGATGCCTTACGTTTTGTGCATGTCGCGGGAACCAACGGAAAGGGTTCGGTTTGTGCGTTTCTTGCGCAAATCCTTCAAGAGTCAGGTTATACTACAGGTCTTTTTACGAGCCCCTACATCATTGAATTTGCCGACCGCATTCGCGTGAATGAAGATAATATTTCTCCTGATGAACTGTTCGAAACGACGCTCATCGTAAAAGAAGCAGCCGATTTAATGGCTGACCATCCTACCGAATTCGAATTGATGACTGCGGTGGCATTCCTGCATTTTGCGCGCAAGGAATGCGACATCGTTGTGTGTGAGGTGGGGCTGGGCGGACGACTCGATTCGACGAATGTCATCGAAACCGTTGAACTTTGCATTATTAACGCCATCGGGCTTGACCACACTGAAATGTTGGGGGATACGCTTGGCGCTATCGCAGGTGAAAAAGCGGGCATTATCAAGAAAGGTGTACCCGTGCTTTCGTGGGAGCAAAAACCCGAAGCAATGGACATCATCGAAAAGGCAGCCCGCGAACAAGGTGCCCCCCTTAGCGTACCCGTCTTTTCGCAACTCGACATAAAGGACTACCATTCTTTTCGTCATTGCGAGGAGCGAAGCGACGAAGCAATCCAGGAAAACCCTTGCAACAACAAGCAGGGTTTCACTTACCAAGGCGAAACTTTTCAGATTTCCCTCTTAGGAACCCATCAGCCCTTCAACGCGGTTATGGCTATCGAAGCGGTGAAGTTGCTGCGCCAAAAGGGATGGAATATCAGCAACGATGCTCTTCATCGAGGACTTGCGAGCACAAGCTGGTCGGGGCGTTTTGAAATCATTGCGCAAAATCCTACTTTTGTTGTCGACGGAGCACACAATGTCGACGGAGTGCAGGTTCTTGTTGATTCACTGAAAACCTATTTCCCGCAGGTATCGCCTGTGTTCATTGTGGGAGTGCTTGGTGACAAAGACTACCAAAACATGTTGAAGCTGGTTGTTCCTGTGGCAGCAGCCTTTGTGACTATTGCTCCCTTGAACCCTCGTGCGGTTTCCGCTAACGATTTAGCAGCAAGCATTTGCGAGATAATCGAATATCAGGGATATAGTCTTCAGGACATACCTGTCCACCGCGCATCAGGTATCTCCGAAGCAATTAAACACGCCCGCAAGCTTGCTGGCACCAACGGCCTTGTCTGCGCTTTCGGCAGTCTGTATTCCGTTGCCTCCATCAAGCAATCTCTGAACTAAAAACCCCAATCTTATTGCGAAAGGGAATCGTATGAAAATGAACATGAAAAATAAGATGATTCTTGGCGGCGTTTTGCTGGTGGTGTTTGTGGGTCTTCAGCTAAACGGGGCTACGGGCAACACAGTGCATATCATTTTGAATGTTCTTTTCTTTACTCTTGTCGTGTTGCACCTTGTGGTTAATAGAACGGTGATAAAGAACATATTCAAGAATATCAGCAAATTTAACAAAGGGCGCCTCGTGATTTACGTACTTTTGCTCGTGGCATTTATCGGTGCTTTATGCAGCGGTCTGGTTCTCTCCGAACTCTTTTTTGGACAGCTCAACGATGCCGATGCAACAACAGGGCATTTTAGACATGGGCTGGCGACACGGGTGATGCTCGTTATGGTTGCAGCACATCTTATCAGCAACAATAAAAAGATTAAAAACTTCTTCGGCAAGAGGCCATAAAACTTGAGGCGGGGATGTGTAAGAAGCTCCGTGAGATTCGGGAAGTTTTTTGAGGGGTTTGAGGTTTATTCTCGTGCGCTCGTGAGCAAAAAACAAGTAGGGTACAGTAGAAGAATAAGCAGCAAAACGCGACAAAGCACCCGCTTTCTCGTGTCTAGTCGCTTGCATTCTGGCAAAAATTTGGAAGGAAAACAAAAATGAGCCCGAAAAAAGAAGAAAATCAGGTTGCTAATATACCCTCTTTGAACCCCCTGAACTCGCCGAACCCACCAGCCCCGTTAAACTCCGAAGCTGTTTCGGAACAGCCTCTTGCAGACCCAGTAATTCTCAACACAAAACCGAGCGCTCGCTTACTTATCATAGTAAGCCTTGTGTTTTTGCCGCTTAGTTTAATCACGCTCTACGGTGCGTTCTTTGCCGATAACGATACAACAGCTCGAATCGTTGGTGGATGTTTCGGTGGTGCACTTTTGTTGCTTTGGATTTGGCTGGCTCTCGCTTCTTTGCGTACCCGCAGCGCGTTTGTTGCCATTGGCTCACAGGGCATCAACCGTCACATCAATGGCGATACGTGGCTAAGTTGGAACGAAATCGGGTCAGTGGGGATTAGCGTGCTCTATTCTCAGGCTCCCACAACAAGCGATAGTGCCGCTCTTGTTGAATCAGTTTTGCCTTCTGCAGGAATAAAAATTGCTGCACGAATTCGCATTGCAGGCGCAACGCCTGACCATCTGTTTCACCGTCCCGAACTGGATAAATGGCGCACCAACGACGAACCTGAGCCCTATACGCACAAAGTAGTGCTGCCGACCCCACCAACCGAAGCTTTGGAGAACCTGACTTCCGTGTCTCTGGCTCATGCTGCGCTCACTCGCTATGCGGGTTCTCGTTATACTGGCGTGGAATACCGAAAAACCCTGGTAGGACGCTATTCCTAATGGAGAATAGGTAGAAGAAAATGAGCACACCTCAGACAAATCATGCAGATCAAATCAAAAAGAGCTCTAAAGCTTGGCACCGCACTCTGTTCGGACTTTGCGTCTTTGTGGCAGTTGGCGCCCTCTTTGGTGGGGGTATGGGAGTCCTTGACCCGCACAGCACCCTTATGGGAGCCGAACTGATAGTTCCTGAACTACAAAAAGCGCCTCTTGTTGGGCAACACATAGATTCGTTGCTCATACCCGCAAGCACCCTGCTGCTCTTTGTTTTTATCCCCCAGACCGTGGCAAGCCTTCTTCTGTTTAAAAAGCATCCCGCACAATACTATGCTGCCATCATCTGCGGAACGCTTCTGGCAGTTTTTACCATTACCGAAATTGCGCTCATTCCAAACCCTTTGTCAGTGCTCTACCTTTGCTTCGCACTGTTTGAAATCACCACCGCCATCATTTGCCAACGCCGTACAACACAGAGGCAATAAAGCACCGTGTCAGGGGACGTATAGCTTGACACACGCATTTGTTATGAGCTGCCAGCAGTAGATGTCTGTTGCATTGGTAGCCTCGACCCATTTTCTTGGTAGACACAAGCAAGCGCCAGGTTCATTTTTAACCGTATGGAATCCCACACGGTTAAAATCGGCGGAATTCACCGTATGTTCCGTTTTGAAGCATGCTGAAAAAAGAACAAAAGGCGTATCCGCCTTTGCCCTTCATTGTTTCCCTGCTAGATGTTAGTTTGTTCGAGGCGTTTGGTTCGGCAGCGCTGGCAGACTTCCGTGTGCCCCTGTTCGTTAGGACAATCCTCTTCGCTGCTGCTACAAGGTTCGGCATGAATTAGCACCTGGGTGCTATTCAGTTGTGCGCTCACCTCATCTTCGATAGCGTCACACAATTCGTGAACCTTGGCAACCGACATATTTCGAGGAACCACCAAATGTAAATCGACGTAGCGTTCAGCGCCCGATTTGCGCGTTCTCAAAGCATGAAATTCTACGAATTCTTCTTCGTATTGAGAAAGAACATCGACGATGATTTTCTTCTCAGCTTCAGGCAGGCTGGTATCAACCAAAGGAAGGAATGCTTCCTTCATCAAGTCGAATGCGGCTTTTGCGATTATCGCGGCAACCCCAAGCGCAATGATAGGGTCAAGGATGTGCCATCCAGTAATCAGGATTAAAAGCAAGCCAAGGAAAACGCCCGCAGAAGTAAAGACATCGGTTCGCAGGTGGAGGGCGTCTGCTTGCAGCGCCACAGAATCGGTTTCTTTGCCCACCTTCATCAAGCGGGAAGAAACAAACAGATTGATAAGTGCCGCACTGCCCATGACCACAAGACCCAAGGTGAACGCTGTGCCCCCAACTTCACCGCTGCCGCCGTGAGCGATTTCAATGAGCTTCTTAATTGCCTCGGTGACAATCATTACCACTGCTACCAGAATGAGGGCAGCTTCAATAGTTCCCGACACGTTTTCTATTTTTCCGTGTCCGTATTCATGGTCAGAGTCAGCTGGTTTTGCTGATTGCTTGACGGCGAAAAAGGCAATGCAGGCAGCAAGCAAATCGAGTCCTGAATGAATCCCCTCAGACAAGATACTGACAGAACCGCTAATAAAACCAACGATGAGTTTCGCCACTGTTAACAAGGTATTTGAGGCAACCGAAAGCAGGGCAACGCGTGCTTTCTTTTTGTGAATTTGCTCCGTCATGTTTCTCCCTAGAAAGTCAACCCTACCCGCCAAATCAGAGGATGAATCAATAAGAGATTATGTTAGCGCCCTTTTGCCTATTAGTCCATTGCTCCCTTAGTCTATGTGCTTTTGGTTGCGTGTTTGTTGAATAGCTCAGGCTCTCTTATCGCTTCGTCTATACTAAGATAATTCATTGTCTGAGTATCTCGAATGGGTCGGGGCGGCATCAAGTTTTGAACCTGGTCAGGTCCGGAAGGAAGCAGCCATAAAGAACCGCTGATGAGCGCCCTTACCCATTCGGGATACTTGCAGATTCATGAAGCGACACTCCTGAAGGGCATACATGGAAATCATCGATTTTTTCCTCAATCTTTTGAAAGACCCCCGCACGGCAATTGGCGGCTGGATAACCGACCTCGGTCCAATCTGGGTATACACCCCTTTGTTCTTCGTAATCTTTTGCGAAACAGGTTTGGTTTTTACCCCCTTTCTCCCTGGGGATTCCTTGCTCTTTGCCGCGGGCGTTTTTTGTACCGAAGGCGGCGGCTTGAATGTCTATGCGGCGCTTTGCATTTTTTCGGCGGCAGCGATTCTCGGCAACACCTCAAATTACTGGATTGGGCGCGGTTTTGGGCATGCAATCATCGATTCGGGTAGGGTGAAATCGCTCACGCCTGAGCGCATCGAAAAGATACACGGTTTCTTCGAAAAATGGGGCGCTTTGACCATCGTTATCACGCGCTTTTTCCCGTTCCTGCGCACGTTTACCCCCTTCATTGCGGGCACTTCGCACATGAATTTCGCGAAGTTTACCCTGTTTAACGCGATTGGCGGCATACTGTGGGTGAGCACGTTTACGCTGCTGGGATATTTTTTCGGGGGGATTCCCTTCGTGCAAGACCATTTCGAATGGATTATCATAGCGATTGTCGTTATTTCGTTTATCCCAACAGTTGGCGGGCTTATCAAGGCGAAATTCGGCAGCAAACAAGCAACGACCACAGAAAGCGAATAGTGCATCATGGCGGAAGCGCTTTACAGAAAATATCGACCGCAGGTTTTTGAGGACGTTATCGGTCAAGAGCATATCGAACGCACCATCAAGAATGCTATTGCGTCTGACAAGGTCAGTCACGCCTATCTGTTCTGTGGACCGCGCGGTACGGGTAAAACGACAACAGCGCGCCTACTGGCAAAGGCGCTTTTGTGTGAAAACGGCCCAGTGCCTGAACCCGATGGAACCTGCTCGCAGTGCGAAGCTATCGCCAACGGAAGCCATACGGATGTGTATGAACTAGACGCCGCAAGTCGTACTGGTGTCGAAAATGTGCGCGAAGAAATTATCGGGCGCGTTCAATTCGCCCCTGCTCTTGGGCGCTTCAAAGTCTACATCATCGACGAAGTTCACATGCTTTCGACCCCTGCGTTCAACGCGCTTTTGAAAACGCTAGAAGAACCGCCCGCGCACGTGGTTTTCATCCTGTGCACCACCGACCCGCAAAAAGTTCCTGAAACCATTCATTCGCGGTGCCAACGCTTCGATTTTCGTCGTATTTCAACGGAAGCTATGGTGTCAAAACTCGGGGCAATTTGTATCGCTGAAGAGGTGCAATTTGAAGGAGATGCCCTTGAACTGATAGCGTATCGTGCAGAAGGCGGGATGCGCAACGCGCTTACCTCACTCGAACAGCTTATTGCGTTTGGGGAAGGGAAGGTGCTGTTAGAATCGGCAGAAGGGCTGCTCGGTTCGCTTGATGTGAACGACATGGCAGAAATCGTGACCGCCATTGGCAAGCGCGATATTGCCGAGTGTTTCGCCTGGACGGCAAATTACGTGGAAACGGGCTCTGACCTCGCCCAATTTGTGCGCGACCTCGCGCAACACATGCGCAACATGTACATTTTGACCCTCACCGAAAGCGATGCTGTACTCGAGGTGAGTGATGTGGTGCGTCGGGAATTGGCGCAAGAGATGCAATACTTTGGTGCCGACCGCTTGACGCGGATGCTTGCGATTCTCGGCGACCTTTCGGCTGAGTTGCGTACGTCATCGAACCCGCGGCTCAGTTTCGAAATTGCCTTGGCTCGCTTGGTGCGTCCCGAATCCGATTTGACGCTCGAAGCCTTGGCACAGCGCGTGGAAACTTTGGAAATGCGTGCGCTTGCCATGCCCGCTGCGGCGGTTGCGCCTGCGGTTGTTGCGCCTGCGCCCGTTGCGGCGGCACCTGCGGTTGCTGCGCCCGTTGCGCCTGCACCTGCACCTGCGGCGGCACCTGTTGCTGCTGCACCTGCACCTGTTGCTGCGCCCGTTGCGGCGACGCCTGCACCTGCACCGACGCCTGCGGTTTCACCAACCGACACTCAAGAAGGCTCTTCTCTCCAACAAGGTTCTGAATTTGACAACCCTGCCACGCTTCAACGGGTATGGCAGGCGGCTTTGCAGACAGTAAAAAAGAACAAAGCAGCATACGGCGTGTTATTCCTCAACACCAAGGTACGCTACGACAGCGTAGCGCAAGGGCTTGTTGTGGAGTTTCCTGCGGGCAACACTTTTGCCTATTCAGCGGTGCAAAAACCCGAGGTCATGGAAGCGGTTGGCGCAGCTTTGCAGCAAGCGGCAGGAAAGCCTATAAGTTTTCGTTTGACGCAAGCTGCTCAAACAACGCCTGTTCCGCAAGTCACGCACGTTGCTCAGAGCACCTCATCTGCGACAGCAACGGCATCGGTGGCAGCAAAATCTGAACCTGAACTAACTGCGGAAGAATCGGTTGCGGAAGAACCGACGCCAACAAAACCCGAGGCAGCAGAATCAACACCAACAGACAAAGAAGACGCCGACGCTGAAGAGGGTGGCATCAAATCTTTGTTGGCTGAAACATACGGACAAGAAATAATCTTTGAAATGGTTGAGGAAGAATAAAGGAGACCAACGGTGGATATGAAACAAATGATGCGGCAAGCCCAAAAAATGCAGGCTGAGCTCGCAAAGGCACAAGAAGAAATCAAAGACCTCAGCTTTGAAGCGACCGCGGGTGGCGGAATGGTAAAAGCGGTTGCGCGGGGCGACATGAACATCGAAAGTATCTCAATCGACAAAGACGCGCTCGACCCTGAAGATGTCGAAATGCTTGAAGATATGGTTTGCGCGGCGGTCAATGAAGCGCTGCGTGGAATTAACGATATGTCCGCATCGCGCCTTAATTCTGTCACGGGTGGGATGAATATCCCTGGCTTGATGTAGCGGTTAAGGCTTGCCGATGTATGCCGCTCCTGCCATTCAAAAACTTCTCGATGAACTGGAACGATTACCTGGGGTTGGTCCGAAATCGGCGCAGCGCATAGCGTACTGGCTTCTTAATACCGATAAAGATATTGCACTAAGGCTTTCGGAAGCTATTGTCGAAGTGAAGGAAAGCGTCCATTTTTGCGCGCGGTGTTTTAATTATGCTGAAGATGAGACGTGCGAAATTTGCTCTTCGACAAAACGCGATGCGCACATTATCTGCGTGGTAAGTGAGCCGCGCGACATTCCTCCCATTGAGCGAACGGCGGCATTTTCAGGCGTTTACCACGTTTTGGGAGGTGCTTTATCGCCGATAGAAGGAATCGGTCCTGACAACCTTCATATCGCTGAATTGTTGCAGCGCCTTGCTTCGGAAACGGTTACCGAAGTGCTTCTTGCGACGAATCCCAATGTAGAAGGGGAAACGACCGCAACGTATCTGGCTCGTCTTATAAAACCCCTGGGTATTACGGTTACGCGTCTTGCAAGTGGGCTACCTGTCGGCGGTGACCTTGAGTTTGCTGATGAAGTGACGCTTGGTCGGGCTATCGAATCTCGAAGAACCTTGTAAAGTATTTCGTCACTGTGTTCCCTGCAAAGACGTGCATTTTCGTCATTGCGAGCCGCAAAGCGGCGCGGCAATCCAGGCAGCTATGGAAGAATATCAACCCGCACATCAGCGACTAGATTGCTTCGTCACTTCGTTCCTCGCAAAGACGAATAGGGAAAGATTGCGGGTCAAGCTCGACGCTCCTATATGTCAAGAAGGCAGTTTTTTACCCAACATAAGGCAAAAAGCTGTCTTCTATGAAGTGCTGGTCTAGCTTGTTGAATTCGCTAAGTTAAGTTCTGCAATATCTGTCTTAAGTGCATCGTAGACCTCACGAGCAAGATAGCGTTTCAGAATACGAATGGCATCTTTTTTACTCTTGCCTTCTGCCATCTTCTTCTCGATAAAGGCTTGTGTCTTTTTGCAAAGCTTGGCTCTTACGATAGCCATGGTATAGATTGCGCTGTTGGCTTTGCGGTTTCCCCCTGTGTTTAGGCGATGATGGTAACTGTTTGCGGTGGAA
>Ga0082212_10003282_pt1 | contig 23056 bp, 16 predicted proteins | sample TergutNt197P3_FD_71548 | JGI IMG/M metagenome (GOLD analysis project Ga0082212, IMG submission 71548) | Neocapritermes taracua P3 segment gut microbial communities from Petit-Saut dam, French Guiana - Nt197 P3 | ecosystem: Host-associated > Arthropoda: Insects > Digestive system > Gut ...
TTCCCTACACGACGCTCTTCCGATTATTAAATTCTTTTTACCCTACCGGCTGTGGAGTTACAGCAATGGGGCAAATCATGGCCCATAATCAAAAACCTACGAGCGGATCTTATGTGAACTATTTGGGACAAACCGTTTATACCACATATAGTTGGAATGAAATGACAGCATCTCCATTTATTGGTTCTCTTACAAGCTCAGCTCAGGAACAGGTGCAATACTTAATGGCTGAAATAGGAAAACGTACAAATACAACCTACTCTTGTACTGCAGCAGATGTTAATATCATAAAAATAAAGAGTGGTTTTACAAGCATGGGGTACTCCTATGACGCAGAATCATGGTTCAATTTTGCTACTGTTATGTTAGATATCAATGCCAACAGGCCTCTGCTTGGTTTAAGTTATTCACCTATGCCTATGACAAACTCTAATTTTACCGATCATGCCTGGATGATTGATGGCTATTCCCGACACACTGTGGAGATGACTGAAACGAGGTATTGCCCCACAGTGCCCAGCGGCCCTCAAAACCCGGTAGTGCTGAAATATTATGACCATACTGATAACGTACATTGTAACATTGGTGATGGATTGTTTGGACAAAATTATCCTTCAGGTTTGTTCTTAAATAACACTTCAAAAATTATATCAAATATTAAATAACTGATGTTCAATACTAAAATATATATAAAGTCGCAAATAGTAATTGTTATGGCGTTGATAATGCCGCTTGTCGGATGTTCCAAACAACCTGTGGGGATATTAAATCATATACCTCCTCCCTATGTCACTTATTCTTTTCTTTTGAACTTGCAAGATCCACTTGGTGTTGAGCTCCTTGATAACCTTCCTATTGATAATGATGGGAAGAGGTTGATTGATTCTATTGATTTGGCAGGCGACAATTCATCCTTTTTTTTCCCAGTAAAGACTGATTGCTACTCTTGTTACGCATTTGTACCCGATTCATTTTCTCAAAAATACCTGTCGATGTCGCGTATTGATAGTAGTAGAGTATTATATGGTCTTTCAAGGTTGAGCAATAATGATTATCACTCATATCTATATTTTGAAGAACGTAATCGTTCGTACTCTTGGGCAGAAATGCTCACGTACAAACTGACCTGTCCCGATCTCTTTGGCGATAAAAAGGAACATACCATTCTCTCTTATTGGGAACCACGTTTGACAGGGCATTTTTTTTATAAATCTAATCCATTAATATATGATTGTTCTCGTATTACAATAGATGGGAGGGAGTATCCTGTGTCATTGGAAAAAGATACTGAAGGATCTCTTGAATACATGAGGATATATGGGTTTATTTCTGTAGCTTGGGGAACAATAGAGTAATAGGACAAATACTTTTTAATCTCTCGATTAAATGTCTTATTTTCTACCCATCAAATTGATCACATCTGCTCTCATACTTCTTGCTTTCTGCTTCCTGCCTTCTGCCTTAACGCTCTCAACTCCATAATTCATAACTCATAATTCATAACTCCTCCTCCGTGAAACGTCCTTCCCTCCTCCTCTCTCTCCTGCCTTTCATCTCTCTTGTAACGCTGATCTCAGTCACGGTACCTCTCTTTGGAGATGACGTTACCGCCGGACCGGCGCAAATTGCCCTGTTGAGTTCCGCCTTACTCACAGCTCTGATTGCTATTCTCTACTTAAAAGTCTCTTGGGAACATGTGGAACAATGTATGTTAGACCAACTATCCAAGACAGGTTCGGCAATCTTTATCTTATTGATGATTGGCGCCTTAACGGGGTCGTGGATGCAGAGTGGAGTGGTGCCCACCATGATCTACTACGGATTGAAGATTATTCACCCCTCCGTTTTTTTGGTTATCGCATTTATCCTCTCCGCCTTTGTTTCCATTATGGTAGGCAGTTCGTGGACTACCATTGGCACCATTGGAGTTGCGATGCTCGCCGCCGGACAAATTTTAGGTTTCCCTGCCCCATGGTTGGCGGGAGCCATCATCTCAGGCGCCTATTTGGGAGACAAGATATCTCCCCTGTCCGATACCACCAATCTGTGCGCTTCCGTGTCGGGCGTTGATCTCTATACACACGTCAAATATCAACTCTACACCACCATCCCTGCCGCTATTCTTACCATACTCTTCTTTGGAATAGCCGGCTTTATCATTCCCAACGCAACCAGCGTTGACATCAGCGCCCAAAGCAATGCCCTCCGCGACACCTTTAATCTATCGCCATTCATCCTCTTGGTTCCTGTTTTTACCATAGTGCTGATTATAAAGAAAGTGCCACCTTTCATCACTTTGCTTTTGTCGGCCATTCTGGGGGCAGTTGTTGCGGTACTCTTTCAACCACAAATCTGTATTCAGATTGCCGAAAAAAGTGAAGGATTGGGCTTTCGATATGGATTGGAAGCAGGGTTACGCATGATCTCCGGCAACGTAAACATAGAGACAGGAAACGAAATGCTCAACACCTTAACCGCTACCCGCGGCATGGCGGGAATGTTAAACACCGTGTGGTTAATCCTCTGTGTGGTCACCTTTGGAGGGGCTATGGAGGCAAGCGGAATGATTCAGGTGATTACCGAGAAGATGGCCAATATGATGCGAAACGCAGTTAGTTTGGTGAGTTCCACTGCTTTTACCTGTTTTTTTTTCAACCTCACCCTTTCGGATCAATATATGTCGCAAGTGCTGCCCGGAAAGATGTTTTCCGAAACGTACAAAAAGAGGGGCTACGCGCCCGAACTCCTTAGCCGCACCCTTGAAGATTCCGGCACAGTGACATCGGTATTGGTTCCCTGGAACACTTGCGGCATTGTGCAGTCAAGCGTACTGCACGTGGCCACCCTTGCCTATTTGCCCTATTGCTTCTTTAATCTGATCACGCCCTTGGTTTCCATTTTTATTGCGGCTATCGGGTACAAGATTCGACGAGTGAAATAATTTTGAAATAATTTTGGATGCAACGTTTTGGGGTTTCGTGCATCTATATAGGCAAAAATTTATCGTTACACCGCTTCCACTTAATGGACGATATCTAGATCATTGAACAACTGAAGTGGTGTTCCGCAATATCAGGGACATCCATGCTAAAAAAAGAGGATAGATTAATAGTTGCTAACGAACGGGGTCTGTTTTTCTATGACATCAGTGATTTGAGAAATATAACGCTGTCGAAGTAATAAAAGAGCGTTCTCACGGGCGCCCGAGCCGACTTTCAACTTCTTTTTAAAGCTCCCCGCCCACGTTTGCACATAATCTTCCAAATAAACCCATTCGTTGCTTCCCTCCGGGCTAAGTTCAACTGCTTTTCCGGGAATCCATCGATACACCTGATAATGGCCCGCCGGTAACGCCTGAGATTGATAGGTGATTTTGGCTCTTTTACGTTTAGCCAGATACAAACCATCTCCAATAAAAGACTCGTCTTCAGGAATTTGAAACTCCCATCGCCTCATATTTTTTGGTTTTTGCGCAGGTACCACCACCCTTGCCGGAGTAGAAAGAGCAAAATACTCTCCAACGGCGTGCAAAAGTTGTTTACCCATTTGTCTCAGGTTGTCAGTAGTAACCCACTCCCCTTCAGGTTGGTGTTGATAGAAAGTATAAGGCGTTTCAAAAGTGAGGGCTAATGTTCGCTCTCTGAATCGATTCCAGGTCCATCCCTCAACATATTGCGACCCACCCGCCGAAAAACTGAGGTCACTCTTTCCAAACCAAGGATTTTGGAACATGGTGAGGTTGCCCAAAAGGAGTTGGTTGCGATAATAGGAAAGAGAGGTGGATTGGGCGGTATGCACCCAATAAGTGGCCATTGACTCCACCTGAGAGTGCATATTCAGGATCATGTCCAAAGGGCGCTCTGCTGTGAGGCGTTCCAGCGTCTTTTTAATGGATCGCACTTCTTCAACGGTCAATAAATCAGAACGATTATAATTTACCTCTAAGTTGACGCCATGTGCACCTGAACGAGATAACCCCTCCACTACACCATCAGGATTGGTAAAAGGGAGGATGTAAAAAACCATTTGCCTGCGATAGGCTGCTCCTTCCGGAGTATTGGCGGTAATGGCATCGATCATTCCGTCTAAGTGCCAACTGGAGGGCGTTTCGCTGGTGTGGGTTCTGCCGTGGATATAGATTCTCTTTTTTAGCGAATCCGAAACAGATGGGTCGGTTATAGTCAGCATCTGCATGGGACGCCCCAAATGAGAGTAACCAATGGTTTCCAAAGCAATCACATTTCCTGTTGCCTGCCATTCGGAAATTCTTTGTTGCAGGTAACTAAGGGTATAGGGGACAAAATATGCCAAATAAACGGTATCACGAGAAAAACGGAGAGATAGTTGCCTGCGACTGCGCTGCCCCTCACGTTGCGGCTCTATCAGGCATTCGTGAGCATCTAAGCGCTCAAAGTGTTTTCCATCAAAAGAAAACATTGGACGCACGGGGTCAGTCCGGAAAAAATTCAAGTAGAGTTGCTTGTTCTTAACACCAATCATTCTGAAGTAGAACCATCGAGCGCTTGGATCCAAATCAGTGTCCACCGGATTGACAGGATCGGGTTGTGAATAGAGGTTATAAGAGAGATGCCATACCGAATCTCCCGCACTAATTTGAACAAGAGCGGCGTCCAATAGTTCCACCTTTTGGAGAGATCCGGATTCAAAATCGGTGTCAAATAGAACTCTGTCCTGTTGTGCCAACAGATTGACCGTAAATAGGAACAGACATAAAAGCGTGATTGGTTTCATTCTATTTTTGGGTATTTTAACTACGAAGACCAAAGGTACGCAGAAAATCGTTACCTTCGCAAATTACATTTAAAACCTCATCTATGAATTTTGGAGAAATTGTTAATAAGTTAATGAACATAGTGTGGAGTCCCGCATTGGTTTTTTTGTGCCTTGGCGCAGGGCTTTGGTTTTCGTTCCGCACCCGTTTTGTACAGGTACGGAGAATCGGTAAAATGGTAAAATTGCTGTTGAGGGGCAAGCAATCTCAAGAGGGAATTTCATCGTTTCAGGCATTTACAATGGCGCTGTCGGGACGTGTTGGCACGGGAAATATTGCAGGAGTGGCAACGGCCATTGCACTCGGCGGGCCGGGAGCCATCTTTTGGATGTGGATCATCGCTTTTCTCGGCGCCAGCACCGCCTTTGTAGAATCGACTCTTGGACAGATTTACAAAGAGAAAATCGAAGGACACTTTCGCGGAGGTCCGGCCTATTATATCGAAAAAGGGCTTGGCATACGCTGGTACGCCGTACTCTTTGCGGTTGTAACGGTATTGGCGCTCGGCCTCTTGGTGCCCGGGGTTCAATCCAACTCTATCGTAGACTCTTTTCATGCTGCTTTTGGCCTTAATAAAACCCTTACTGCTGCCTTTGTTGCGGCGATGCTCGGTTTGATCATCTTTGGCGGGGTCAAACGCATTGCCAAATTTGCAGAATTGGTCGTGCCCTTTATGGCTGCCGGTTACATGATTGTAGCGATAGCGATTATAGCCATCTATTTTAGACAGATACCCGACCTGTTCGTCCTCATTTGCAAAAGTGCGGTAGGCGTTGGCCCCGTGATGGGCGCCATTGTTGGACAGGCGATCATGATGGGGGTCAAACGGGGTATCTACTCCAACGAAGCGGGGCAGGGAACAGGCCCTCATGCCGCAGCGGCAGCCGAAGTGCCCCATCCTGTTAACCAGGGTTTAGTACAGACCTTTTCGGTTTATATCGATACACTGTTTGTCTGTACTGCCACCGCCTTTATGATCCTGATCACGGGTATGTATAATGTTTACGATTCAACAGGCGCTGTGATTGCCCAAGGGCACCAGGCCATGGCCGGAGTAACAGAACAGGGCGGCCCCATATTTACCCAAATGGCCATAGAGAGCATTTTTGGGGGCTTTGGAAGTATGTTTGTGGCCATTTCTCTTCTCTTTTTTGCGTTTACCACCCTGGTAAGTTACTATTTTCAGGCTGAGACCAACCTGTTTTATCTGTTACGCGGACGCGACTCAAAAATGTGGGTGCTGGGCCTGCGCATAGTGATGTTGAGCGCAGTTTTTTTAACAGCCATCACAACCATGGACAGGGCATGGGATCTTGGCGATATAGGAATCGGTCTGATGGCCTGGATCAACATCATTGCCATTCTAATCCTCCAACGTCCATCCATTGCTGCGCTAAACGATTACGAGAGGCAACTCAAGCGCGGAATTAAAATCCCAAAATTTGACCCGGAAAAACTTAAGATCAAGGGCGCCGAATTTTGGAAAACCTTATTTTAGCAAATCTGTCTAAAGTTTCTGCAATAAAGACGCAAAGGGTGTAACAATTTTTCACCTCCGGCGTCTTTACTGTATGCTACACCAAAAAACCTCCAAAATGTGCAAATAAATTTGCACGTTTCAAAAAGATACTTACCTTTGCAGTGTCCTACAAAACTAATGCACCAATAAAGTCAAACAAATCAAATGATAACGATTCGCGACCTCAATAAAACCTACTACAACGGAGCCCCGTTGCACGTACTTAAAGGGATTAATTTAGAAGTACAAAAAGGAGAATTTATCTCCATTATGGGCGCCTCCGGATCGGGAAAGTCCACTCTGCTCAACATTTTGGGGATTCTCGACAATTACGATACCGGCAGTTATCATTTAGATAACACCCTCATTTCCAATTTAAGCGAAACCAAAGCCGCCATCCTCCGCAACCGCAAAATCGGTTTTGTGTTTCAATCGTTTAACCTGATCACCTTTAAAAACGCCTTGGAAAATGTAGCCTTGCCCCTCTATTACAAAGGCATCCGGCGTAAAAAGAGAAACATGATGGCTATGGAATATTTAGACAGGATGGGGATTGCAACCCACGCCGACCACCTGCCCAACGAACTCTCCGGCGGACAAAAGCAAAGGGTGGCCATTGCCCGTGCCCTGATTGCCCGTCCTCAAGTCATCTTAGCCGACGAACCTACCGGCGCGTTAGACAGCGCCACCTCCGGCGAGATGATGCAGGTGTTGCGCCAAATCAACAAAGAGGAAGAAATGACCATGTTGGTGGTAACGCACGAACAGGCAGTGGCAGATGCTACCGACAAGGTGATCCATATTCGGGACGGAGTGATTGGAGAGATCAAAATCAACGAAAACCCGATCATCCGTTTTTAATCCCTACCACCATGTTTCACTTCGATTTTTTGCAGGAAATCGTGCTGACGATGAAGCACAACAAACTCCGTACCTTTCTTACGGGCTTTGCCGTGGCTTGGGGTATTTTTATGCTGATCGTCCTGTTGGCCGCCGGAAACGGATTGCGCAACGGCATCCTCTCCAACTTCTCGGATCAGGCAGAAAACAGGGTTACGGTGTGGCCAGGTTGGACTTCAATGCCTTATAAGGGGTATCCCTCAGGACGGCGCATTCGTTTTGACCAAAAGGATTTTGACCTGATTCGAGACAAGGTGCCCGAAACGGAATACATCTCTGCCCGCATGAACACTAACCTTACCCTCTCTTACGAACATGAATACGTAGCTGTAAATGTAGAAGGAGGCACTTCGGATTATGCCCATATAGTCAATATCGGCATCAAAGAGGGCATGGGCAGGTTTATCAACAAAATGGACGACTTGATGCGCCGAAAAGTGATGGTAATTCATCCCGATCATCAAAAAATCCTCTTTAAAGACGAAGATCCGATTGGAAAATATCTAAACGCAGGCGGAGTAGCGTTTCAGGTGATAGGAGTGTATGGCTCTTCCAATCGGTTTAACAGCAACAATCCCCCCGCCTATATACCCCTTTCTACCACTCAAATGCTGTACAAAAGAATCTACGGATTTAACAGTTTGGAATTTACGGCCACGGGGCTCCACTCCGTAGCCGCCAACGAAGCCTTTAACCAACGCCTTCGCGATCAATTTGCCGCCCTGCACGGCTTTGATCCCTCGGACCGATCCGCGCTCTACATAAATAACTCCTTTGAAGAATCCCTCCGCATCCAAAAGGTATTTGGATTTATCAATATCTTTTTAGTTATCGTTGGATTGGCCTCCATGATGGCCGGCATTGTGGGGGTAGGCAACATTATGGTCATCACGGTACGGGAACGTACCCGCGAAATCGGAATCCGCAAAGCGATCGGTGCCTCACCGGCTTCTGTACTGCGGTTGATCATTTTTGAGTCGATCTTTGTAACGACTTGCGCAGGATATGCGGGCATTGTGCTGGGCGTGGGTATTTCGGAATTAGTAGGATCGGCTTTAACCAGTTCGGTAGAAGGCACCACCATGTTCCTCAATCCCACCGTAAATATGGGCACCATATTCGGAGCCACCCTCCTCCTGATCGTATGCGGGGTCATCGCCGGAGCCATACCCGCCTTAAAAGCCGTAAAAGTCAAACCTATAGAAGCCATGAGGGCCGAATAACACTTTACAAAGATGTTTGATATAGATAAATGGAAAGAAATTTGGGCGACCATCACCCGCAATAAAACGCGCAGTCTCTTAACTGCCTTTGGGGTATCGTGGGGATTATTTATGTTTATCCTCTTAGTCGGATTCGGAAATGGTTTTAAAAAGGGAATTATGGATAATTTTGAAGGTTTTGCCGTCAACTCCTGCTTTTTTTTTACCGACCGCACCGGCGAGGCGTACAAAGGACACCGTAAGGGACGTAACTGGGATATGAACAGCAAGGACCTCCGTCTGATCAGGGAAAAAGCATCCTCCGTGGAGTACCTCGCCCCCATGCTTTTTGCAGACGGTAAGTCTGTCCGCGGCAACAAGACGGGATCCTATACCTCGCTTGGCGTATACCCCGACTATTTTGCCATGCAGCAAATGATTGTGTTGAACGGCAGAATTATCAACGAAATTGACGTTTCACAGCGCCGTAAGGTGTGCGTCATTGGACAGGAAGTCTATGAAACGCTCTTTAATGTAGGAGAAGATCCACTGGGTCAAAGTATCCGTACCGGCGGAATCTATTATCAGGTAGTAGGCGTGGTCAAACCAAAATCTACCAATGCGACCATTGGAAGCGACCCTGTAAAAACCGTATTTATCCCCTTTTCGACCCAGCAGCAAACGTCAAATCGTGGAGATGAAATCGATTTTTTGGGGTGTACCGCCAAGCCCGGTTGCCTTGCCTTTATGGTGGAAGAAGAGGTTAAAACGATCATCAAAGCCAACCACGAAATTTCACCGACCGACCAAAAAGCATTAGTAAGTATTAATTTGGAAGAGGAGTTTCGCAAAATCAACAACCTCTTTAGCGGTATCACCGTGTTGATTTGGATTGTAGGTTTGGGCGCGCTCTTGTCGGGAATCATCGGCATCAGCAATATTATGTTGGTCACAGTGCGCGAACGTATGCGCGAGATTGGAGTACGGAGGGCCATTGGAGCCAAACCCTTGTCTATCATCACCCAAATCATGAGCGAAAGCTTTGTACTGACCACCTTAGCCGGATTGGCGGGCTTTATTTTTGGAGTGGGCATACTCACCATTTTACAACAACTGATGGCAAGCGGCGCGCCGGACGGAGGATCATTGGTCATCATTCCTTTTGTATCCTTTAACTTAGCCTTAACGGCTATGGCCATACTTGTCTTTTCCAGCCTTTTGGCAGGGCTGATGCCGGCGATCCGCGCTTTAAGCATTAAAGCGATAGACGCCATTAGAGATGAATAGAAAAAATATTTAATAATACCACAATGAAAAAGTTTTTTAGAATTTTTAAATGGGCGCTTGTCGGAGTCGTTGTCTTGGGAACCTTTTATATGCTTTGGAAAAAATCCCAACCCAAAGTGATAGAATACGAGATTATTACTGTTGACAAGGGAAACATCGAAAACACTTCGGTAGCCACCGGCAAGGTGTCGCCCCGCGACGAAGTGTTGATCAAACCTCAGGTATCGGGCATTGTTTCTGAGTTGAGGAAAAATGCAGGCGATTATGTCAAAGCCGGCGAAATCATTGCCGTAGTCAAAGTCATTCCCGAAATGGCCTCGTTAAACGCTGCCGAATCAAGGGTGAAAATCGCCGAAATCAACCATAAGCAGATTGCTGCCGAATATGAGCGCCAAAAAAGGCTGTTCGAAAGAGGGGTCATTCCCAATCAGGAGATGGAAAGGGCCAAGGCCGATTACGACAAAAGCGCCGAAGAGTTGGAAAACGCCAAAAACAACTTGGATATTGTGAGGGACGGCATATCCCGCACCATGGCGCAGCAAAGCAACACCCAAATCCGCTCTACCATTGACGGCATGATACTCGACATTCCTGTTAAGGTGGGAAATTCTGTCATTCAATCCAATACCTTTAACGACGGCACCACCATTGCTTCGGTGGCCAATATGAATGATATGATTTTTATTGGGAAAATAGACGAAACCGAAGTCGACAGGGTGCATACCGGTATGCCCATTAAATTGGTGGTGGGCGCCATCAACAACCAAAAATTTGACGCCCTACTCGAATACATCTCTCCCAAAGGGGTAGAAGAAAACGGCGCCATCCTCTTTGAAATCAAGGCTGCCGCCACTATTCCCGACTCCGTAACGGTGCGCGCCGGCTACAGCGCCAATGCCGAGATTGTGGTGGCCAAAGCCGACAGCGTACTCCGCGTCCCCGAAAGCGCCCTCTCTTTTAGCGGCGACTCTACCTTTGTGTATGTATGTACCGACACGCTATCCAAGGTAAAAGTGTTTGATAAAACACAGATTCACACCGGCATTTCGGACGGCATCCATATAGAAGTCAAAGAGGGTATTACCAAAGGGATGAAAATCCGCGGCAACCAAAAAATCTAAGTCATGAACATTCGTTTTTCCCTTATCATCTTGGCGCTCGGCATTGGTATCAGCGCTCAATCCCAACAAAAATGGACATTGGCTGAATGTATGTTATACGCCATTGAGCACAACATTCAAATTAAACAGCAGGAACTGAATGTAGAAAATTCGGAAATCGTACTCAATTCGAGCCGCAACAGCAGGTTGCCCAATGTAAGTGCGGGCGCAGGACAAAGCGTTAATTTTGGCCGCTCTCCCTCTATGGCCACCGGCATTTATGAGCAAAACGCTTCATCCGGAACAAACTTTTCACTCTCCTCTTCAGTTCCTGTGTATAACGGGTTGCGCATAACAAACGAAATCAAAAGCAACGAACTCAACCTTGAAGCCGCCGTTGAGGGGCTCAACCGAGCCAAAGAGAATCTATCGTTGAACGTAGCGGCTTTTTATTTGGAGGCGCTCTTTAAAAAGGAACTTCTAAAAGTGAATCTGGAACAATATTCTCTGACAGTAAAACAGTTAGATCGTATTGTTGTCATGGTGGAAGAGGGAAAAGTGCCTATATCTCAAGTGTACGACATCAAGGCTCAATTGGCCCGAGACGAACTCTCCATAACCAACGCCCAAAACGAACTCGTCCAAACCCAACTCAATTTAGCCCAGCTCCTCAACCTGCCCGATATGGCCCAATTCGACATTTTGGAGCCTGAGCACCTTGCAACCATCGACATCACCTTTATTGAGAATCCGGATTTGGTGTATGAAATGGCTGTATCACAAAAACCGGCCATCAAAGAGGCTGATTACAAACTCCAAAGCAGTGAAATGGGCATCAAAATAGCCAAATCCTATTTTCTCCCAACGGTGAGTTTTGGTTTTTCCTACAGCAACGGTTTTAATCATCTATTTGGCAACGAAGTAAACAATATAAGCATTTCGTCTCAATTGAGTAACAACGGACGAAGCGCCATAGGTCTCAACGTCAGTGTTCCCATTTTTAGCCGTTTTCAAAGCCGCAACCAACTGCGCAGCGCCCAACTCAATCGAAACAATCAGGTACTTGAATTGGAAAACGTCAAAATCAACCTGCACAAAGAGATTCAGCAGGCCTACCGCAGCGCCTTAGCCGCCCAATCTCGGTATGCCGCCACCGAAACGGCCTGTCAAGCCAGTTTGGAAGCCTTTAACTATGCCAACGAGCGCTACCAACTTCAGATGATATCGGCCTACGAATACAGTGAAGCCCAAACCAAACTCTTTTTGAGTCGATCAGAACAGGTACAGGCCAAATACGACTTTATCTTTCGGATTAAGATTTTAGACTTTTACAGGGGAAGGGAGATAGAGTTATAACGATATTTCCTAACACTATTGACCGACTAATTGCTCAGGAGCTCTTTTCACGCAATATAACGCATTGATTTTTAGCTATTTATATTTTCTGATTCAAAACCTACCATACCTCAAAACAGATACATTTGTATGATTGCCGAGCTTTTGTTTTTACTTGTCCCTCGTTTCATGTTGGCACGTCTGGTTTCTGTTACTACCCACATTACATCCAAATGACTTATGCCCATATTATAATCTTTATTGTGTTTGCAACAACAAAATTACAACTTCAGGGCGATTTTATCATCGCCCTTTTTGCATTATCAAATTTTCTTGGTACTTTTGTCGGTCAGTAACGATTATTTTTAGTTAGATTTTGTGCCTTCGTTTGTTTTTACCTTTGTGGTTTGTTTGTGGGGTTTTGTTTCTGAGTGCAAAAAATAGGACAAAGTTCTAAATTGTCCAAATGTTTTAGATAAAAATCAAAATTTTATACAAATATTTTATAAATGACTGAATATAAGGAATAAAAAAATAGGCTGATCTCGTTTATCAAAAACCTTTGCATTCCTGTGAGCACGTTTGAACAAGAATGCGGGCTTGGAAATGGGTATGTAAACTCAATGCGAAAGGGTGTTGGATATAAAGGAATCGAACAAATCTCGAAACGATATGCCGAACTAAACACCGATTGGCTACTCACCGGCAAAGGTTCAATGCTTAAATCCGACCCTAATAATAAGTGAGGTATCCTCCGAACAGCCCCCATCTGACCTCATGGAACTCCTGCGGGAGAAAGACAGACAGATCGACCGCCTCCTAACCCTATTGGAAAAATTATCAAAATAACTCATAACAACTATTTTATCGTAACTTCATAACTTCATTTTAAACTTAGAATCATGCAAACAGCAACAACGGCAGCCAGAACAATCCCACACACCCCCTTACGCACCATACCCAAAGACACCGAAGTGGTAAGATGCCCAAATTGCAGGCGTAACATTGATATTGCCGACCCCGACAATTGTACTGGGCACCAATGTTAAAAATTGTATTTCTTGATGCGTCCACTGTTGGGGTGGACGTTTCGTTAGCGCCGATTGCACGGTTGGGTGCGTTTACGGCGTATCCGGCAACCCAACCCGCAGAGGTTGCCGAGCGGATTGCCGATGCCAATGTTGTTATCACAAATAAAGTGCGGATATTTCAGCCTGAGATTGATGCGGTGCCAGGCCTAAAACTGATTTGTGTGGCCGCCACCGGAACCGACAACGTGGATAGCGGATATGCCTCCTCAAAAGGCATTGCGGTGAAGAACGTGGCGGGATACTCTACCCACAGCGTGGCACAGGTTACTTTTGCCCATTTGTTGCATCTATCCACACACCTCTCGTATTATAATCATTATGTACATTGCGGCGCCTATTGTGAAAGTCCAACCGCTACCCACTTGGGACCTGCTTTTGCTGAGTTGAACAAAAAACGGTTGGGAGTTATTGGTATGGGCAACATTGGGCAACAGGTGGCAAAGATTGCATCCGCCTTTGGCATGGAGGTGGTTTATTACTCCACCTCCGGAACGAACCACTGTAAGGAGTATTCCTCGTTAGGTTTAGAGGAATTACTTGAAACCTCCGATATAGTGAGCATCCATGCGCCTCTCAACAACCACACTCGGAACATGATTGGCATGGAGCAGTTGCGTCTGATGAAGTCCACGGCGTTGCTCATCAATATGGGCAGGGGAGGGATTGTGAACGAAGTAGATTTGGTGAAAGCGCTGAACGAGAAGGTGATTGCGGGAGCGGGCGTGGATGTCTTTAGTATGGAGCCTCTGAAACAGGATCATCCGTTTTATGGAGTAAGGGATCAGCAGCGTTTGCTATTGACGCCGCACATTGCATGGACAAGCGCGGAGGCGAGAAAACTTTTAGTAACACAGATTACCGAAAATATTACATCCATGGAGGCGCTCCTGTAGCGCAGAGTTTGGGATTTTTAGAAGCGCCCGTCACTTTTGGGTATCAGCGGTGAGTTGGGCTCGCGGCTCATTGCTTTGTACTCCATCCGGTCCACAAAGTTGGGGAAGAATTTGTTGATCCACGCCAATGCCCTACCCTGAAGTGATAAAATTATCTGGTTTTTTCGTTTGCGAACCCCTTTGACAATGTGTTTGGCAACCGTTTCCGCAGACATCATTTTTCCTTCGTTGCGCGGCGTTTCACCTTGTGGAGAACCATCGGCAGTGAGGGCGGAAAAGCGAATGTTTGATGCCGTAAATCCAGGTGCAATAATCATGACGTGGAGGCCATCGTGAATGTGCTCTATGCGCAACGTCTCCAAAAATCCCCGAATGGCAAATTTGGAAGCGGAGTAACCAGTGCGGGCAGGTAACCCTTTAAGGCCTGCAATAGAGATAATTCCGGTGACAGTGCCTTTTGCTGTCAAGAGGTAAGGTAAGGCGTATTTGGTGCAATAGACGGTTCCCCAGAAATTGACGTCCATCAACCGCTTGATAACAGATAGTTGCAAGTCGATAAAGAGCGCCCGCATAGAGACACCCGCATTGTTAATCAGAATATCAATGCCTCCAAAACGAGCGACACACGCCTCCACCATCGCTTTACATTGTGCTTCAATAGCAACATCGGTGTGCACCGATAACACCTCTATCCCTTGATGCTTTTGCGTGAGTTCATGATGTAGTGCCGTCAACTTATCGGCGGTTTGGTCTGCCAAGCAAAGGCGGGCGCCCTGTGCGGCAAAGGTACGGGCAAGAGCCAAGCCGATGCCCGAAGCGGCGCCGGTGATGATGACTACTTTGTTTTTCACTATTTGTCGGTGGCTTTATCGGGAATCACGTCACTTTTATAGGCGCCCAATTGTAGCCGCTCCTGAACTTGGCTAAAGGCATCCAAAGTATATTGTACTTGCTCCAAATTGTGCATTGCAGTGGGAATCAGACGAAACATGATTACGCCTTTGGGTACCACCGGATAGACGACCACTGAACAGAAAATATGATGGTTCTCCCTCAGATCAACCAAGATGCTTGTAGCCTCTTCCACCCCTCCTTTCATAAACACAGGGGTAACACATGCCTCTGCTTTTCCAATGTCGAAGCCACGTTCGCGCAATCCTTTTTGGAGGGCACGGGTGACGATCCACAACTTTTCGCGTAGTTCGGGCATGGTGCGCACCATATCAAGCCGTTTGAGCAATCCCTCAACAAGAGGCATTGGGAGAGATTTAGCATAGATTTGAGAACGCAGGTTGTAACGGAGGAAGTTGATCACATCTTTTGGACCGGCAATAAAGCCTCCTATAGCTGCCATTGATTTGGCAAAGGCGCCAAAGTAGAGGTCAACTTCATCCATTACGTTATAGTGCTGCGATGTACCACATCCATCAGCGCCCATCACTCCAAAACCGTGGGCGTCGTCAATTAAGATACGAAATTCGAACTCCTTTTTGAGGGTGCAGATTTCGTCAAGGATGCCCAAGTCGCCGGTCATACCATACACCCCTTCAGTAATCAGGAGGATGCCGCCGCCCGTTTCCGCCGTGATTTTGGTGGCGCGCTCAAGCGATTTTCGGCACTTTTCAATGTTGTTGTGGGGATAGACAATGCGTTGCCCCAAATGGAGGCGAACGCCATCCATTATACAGGCGTGTGCCTCTGAATCGTATACAATCACGTCATGACGGGTCACTAAGGCATCAATCGTGGAGATCATACCCTGATACCCAAAGTTGAAGAGAAATGCGTCTTCCTTCTTTTCAAAGTGAGCCAATTTGCGCTCTAATTCTTCGTGAAGTGCGGTGTGTCCCGACATCATTCGGGCGCCCATAGGGTAGCCTAATCCCCACTTTGCAGCCGCTTCAGCATCGACTTTCCGAACTTCGGGGTGGTTGGCCAACCCTAAGTAGTTGTTAAAAGTCCATGCCAACACCTCTTTCCCCTGAAAGTGCATATAGGGCTGAATCTCCCCTTCCAATTTGGGAAACATATAATAACCGTGCGCTCTTTTGCGGTATTGACCTAAGGGGCCGCCTTCGTCTTTTTGTATTCTTGAAAAAATGTCCATGGAATAGGAAGTTGAAAATTAGGAATTAAGAGTTGAAAATTAGGTATAGCGGATTTTTTGTCCGATGCGGAGGATGCTTGTGGATTTAATGTTATTCAACGCGCAGAGGCGAGAAATGGAGACACCTGTTCTGGAAGAGATTCTACCCAAAGTGTCTCCTTGCCTAACCGTCCAGAAACGAACCATTTCTACCTCTTTTACAAATTCAAAGTTGGTAGCAGAGAGCCAAAAGACCTCTTTAGCCACACGGTGTTCATTAAAATCGTAAAGATCGTTGGGGTCAATCACATTCCCTAAGTAGCGCGTTTCAAAGTGGAGGTGGTAGCCGGTGGATTTACCGGTATTTCCGCCCAAACCTAACGCTTCTCCAGAAGCAATAGTCTGTCCGGGGGAGACAAACGTCTTGTCCAAATGGGCATAGAGCGTTTCAAGGCCATTGGAGTGACGCACTACAACAAAATTTCCGTAACCTCTGCGTTGGTAATTGGTCAGACGTACCTGCCCGTCAAAGGCGCAATAGACGGTATCCCCTCTATATACCTTGATGTCGATGCCACTGTGGAATCCGCCTCTGCGGAACCCGAAGTTGGAGGTGATGTGGTGTTTGGAGGGAGGGGTGTAGCCCCTCATATCTATTTTAATGGTATCGGTCATCCCCACCAACCTGACTCCGTAAGGATTGATATTTGACTCGTCCCAAATGTCATACTCTTGGGGCAGGTCGTCAAAGTAGAGGAATCGGCTATCTTCATAAATCATAGGAATCTCTTCGGAATCGAGAGGGGGAGAAGGGAGAACGGTAACGGCGCCTATGGGGAGAATAATCGGGATAGATGAAGGAGTAAGGGTTTGCAGAACGGCTGGTGCGCTCTTGCGAAAAATCGAGAGAATGCCCTCAGAGGCACAGAGAGGCTGGGCCATGAGCAGGAGCGCCGTTATGATTCCGGTCTCAAGCGTCAATATTTGCGTATTTAGCATGCTGTTCAATAAATTCTCGGCGAGGAGGAACCTCGTCTCCCATTAACATAGAGAAGATGCGGTCTGCTTCGGCAGCATTATCAATGGTGACTTGACGTAAAATCCGATTTTCCGGATTCATGGTGGTATCCCAAAGTTGAACGTCGTTCATCTCTCCCAAACCTTTGTAACGCTGAATGTGAAGTCCACTCTCCCTTCCTTTGCCAATCTCTTCGATAGCCGCTTTACGCTCCTCTTCAGTCCAGCAATATCGCTCCTCCTTCCCCCTCCTCACAAGGTAGAGGGGCGGGGTGGCAATATAGATGTGCCCATTTTTGATAAGGTCTTGCATGTGGCGGAAGAAGAAGGTGAGGATGAGAGTGGAGATGTGGCTGCCGTCCACGTCTGCATCAGTCATGATAATTACCTTGTAGTAACGCAACTTAGAGAGATTGAGCGCTTTGCTGTCTTCTTCCGTGCCAATGGTAACGCCCAATGCAGTATAAATATTCCTAATTTCTTCATTTTCAAATACTTTGTGCTCCATCGCCTTTTCAACGTTCAGAATCTTTCCGCGAAGAGGCAAGATTGCCTGAAAGGTGCGGTCACGCCCATTCTTGGCCGTCCCGCCGGCAGAGTCGCCTTCTACTAAATAGATTTCGCATTTGGCAGGATCACGGTCGGAGCAGTCGGTGAGTTTGCCCGGAAGTCCGGATCCTGACATCACCGATTTGCGCACTACCATTTCACGAGCCTTACGTGCGGCGTGGCGAGCGGTGGCAGCGAGTATCACCTTATCAACAATGGATCTGGCGTCTTTAGGGTTCTCTTCCAAATAGTTTTCCAATGCGGATGTTACCGCCTGTGACACTGCGCCCACCACTTCGCTGTTACCCAACTTGGTTTTGGTTTGCCCCTCAAACTGAGGCTCGGCAATCTTTATGGAGATGATAGCGGTGAGCCCTTCCCTGAAGTCCGAAGGATCGATATCAAACTTTAGTTTAGAGAGGAATCCGTTCTTGTCGGCGTAATTTTTAAGGGTCGTGGTGAGCCCCCTGCGAAAACCGCTCAAGTGCGTTCCTCCCTCTATAGTGTTGATATTGTTTACATAAGAGTGTATGTTCTCGCTAAAACCGCTGTTGTATTGCATGGCAATCTCAATGGGAAAACCTCCTTTGTTGGTTTCTAAGTAGATGGGCTTTTCTGTCAACTTTTCGCGGTTGCCGTCCAAGTAGGCAACAAATTCAAAAAGACCCTGCTCGGAGTAAAACACATCGCTGTGGTGGATCTTTCCATTGTCAACCCCGTTGTCACCTTCTCCATTCTCGGGGCTATCTATCTCTCGATTGTCGGTGATGGAGAGGCGTACCCCTTTGTTCAGAAATGCCAGTTCCCGAAGTCGGGCAGTTAGGATTTCGTAACTAAAATCGGTGGTTTGGACAAAGATTTCGGAATCCGGGTAAAAGGTGATGATGGTTCCGGTATCGTCTGCCTTTCCCACCTCCAAAACTTCTGTTTGCGGAATGCCGCGACAATACTCTTGTCTATATATCTTTCCATTGCGGTGAATCTCTGCTATAAGTTTAGAGGAGAGGGCATTTACGCACGACACACCGACGCCATGCAATCCTCCCGACACCTTGTAACTATCTTTACTAAACTTTCCTCCGGCATGAAGCATGGTGAGCACCACTTCGAGCGCCGATTTGCCCTCTTTCTCGTGCAAGTCCACCGGTATCCCTCTGCCGTTATCGGTAACGGTTATGGAGTTGTCTGCATTTATTATCACCGTAATCAGGGAGCAGTAGCCTGCCAATGCCTCGTCTATAGAGTTGTCAACAACCTCATAAACAAGGTGATGTAGCCCTCTTGACCCAATATCGCCAATATACATGGAGGGGCGTTTTCTCACCGCTTCCAAACCTTCAAGCACTTGAATGCTCTCTGCAGAATAATCAGTATTGTTCATCAATTTCACATGGTTCAAATAAACAAAGGTACGGAAAAATCGAAATTATCAAAAAAAGGATACTGCGAAGTTTTCAACATGGTTATCAACAGTTGTTGTTGATAACTCTATAGCCTTAAAGTCACTCCGCCGCCGATTTGCCTTCCGGGTTCGTAATACAAAAGGTAGGGTTGTTTTTTTGAGTCGAGAAGATTTTTTACTTCAGCATAGAGGCCAAACCATGAGGCAAAGCGATACTCCAATTTGAAGCCGATATCGGTAAAACCGTCAATTTTTGTGGGATAGGTTCGAGAATCCACATCGAGGTAAACTCCATTCGGATTGAGGCAGGGAATGGCAAATACCTCTCCTCTGTATGAGAGGTCTGCTATGGCAACAATACGCTCTCTCCATTGATAACGGGCAAAAAAGTTTAGTTCAGTTTTGGGTTTGTTCCATGCAGGCCAGCCTGTGGAGAGGGTATAAGAGTGCATTTTTCCAATCAGGTGAAGCGACAACGGAGAGGAGTCCCAATTCAACTCTGCCACAGCAGAGAGACGCTTTTCGGAAGCATATTCCAAGTCAAAAAGGTTGTATAGAGGTGCATGATGGGGGGGATTGCCGTCGTAGCGAAGGTCTGCAAAATAGCGCTGATTGTAAAAATAGTGTTGATTATTGGTTTTGATATATTGTCCATATATGTTGAACCCCAAATGGTTTGCCACCTTTCCCTTTATCCCTGCTTCGGTCATCAAGGGAATATCGCCAAAACGAAGTTCAAGGTCTTGAGAGAGCCACGGATTCTCCGTAAGGAGAGTTTGGTAGTCATTATGACGAGTCTCTCCACTGACTTGGGCATATACTCCTAAATTATTGAGGATGACTTGATAAGATATCTCTGCGTTGGGATAGAGGAAGAATGAACCGCTTTTTTCAAACCCTTTGATGTAGTTGAAGGTGCCGGAGAGGATCACCCCTGCGGTAAATGAAAAGCGATCCTTGTTGATTTGATAGAAGGGATGAAACGCAAAAATTCCGCGATCAAACTCCGAGCTTCGCAGGTTGTTGGAGAAGGAACCAAAGAGAGAGAGACCAAATTTGTGCTCACGATGGAAGCGCATAGCCACCTCTCCCCGAAAACGAATGAGATTTTCCTTGAGGGTTGGGATATAAAAACCCCACAGATGTGTATTATCTTCCAATCGGCTCCATCCAAAGGAGAGGCCCCACTCGGCGCCCTCCTTTATACTTTTGAAGGAAGAGAGGGAGAAGTCTGCCTTATAGAGGCTGTAAGCGTGCGACAAACTGTCGCGCATGAAGTTGCGACTTGAGAGGTTGGTTGGTTGAAAAAAATCTGGTAAGTAGGGCGAAACTCCGTGATAGATGTAGTAGTTGTAGTCGTATCCGCCCCCTATTTCAAAGCGCCCTTTTTCCCAGTTGAGGGCATACCGAATATCGGTTCTGTTCTGCATCTGGTCGGCAACGGTGGTTCCGGTTTGTTCAAACCTCGGCAACGACCCCCAAAATGAGCGATGTTGGGCGCTCAACAACAGAGCCGACATACCCGATAGGGGAGCCTGGACCAAGAGGTCGCCTTCAGGGGTTGTTTTCCAAAGAGTACCCAAACGGAGGTAAGCAAAGGGTTGTTTGGTTATCTTTGGACTTGAAAGATGAACCGAGGGAAGAGGGGAAAAGGAGTAGAGATCGTGATATGGTTTGTCAAAGATGGTGTAATCCATCGAAATATTGAATTGAGAGATGGAGTCGGGAATGAGGATGGGGAGTTTGGGTTTGGTGACCCCTACGATGTGTCCCTCAAAATCGCGTTGTACCTCCACCCTTGGGTTGATGACCCCCTGTTGCTGTGCATGCAAAGGCCATAATGTAAACAAAAAAGCTGCATAGAGGAGGCAGGCGGGTAAAATTCTATTCGCTGTTATCATGGCTTGCTATTTGTTTTTAATGTATTCAATGCGCAGATGTACAAGGTCATGAATATTGTCTGGTTCTTTAGGTTTGTATTCGTCAAGCAGGCTTTGATACGTTGCCATGGCTTGTTCCGGTTCGTTTTGGTCGGCATAAATGTCTCCCAAAATAATAAAACTGAGCGCTATCCAATAATGTTGAGGAGAATCGCTGTCCGAAAGGGTATAAATCCGCTCTTCGGCTTTGTCAAAGTCACCAGCATTATAGGCGTCCTGAATTAAAAGGTAGGCCGATTCAGCGCCAATGGGAGAGTAGATCTCCTGTGACAATTTTTGAAAGAGTTCAATGGCTTTATCGCGTACGCCTAACGCCATAAGCGATTTGGCCTCAATATAGGTAAGTTCCTGTATGATATCTTGTTGCAGCCCTGTTATTCTTAACGATTTTTCAGCCTGTGCGGCAGATTGTTCATAGTTTTGCTCTTTAAAATAGCTGCGACTCTTTCCAACCTCCGCTTCGATTTTGTTGTTTTCCAAAATCGCGATTTCTGAGAGAGATTCGTATCCCGTGGTTGCCTGGTTGTATTTTTCTAAGCGATACGAAATTCGCGCATATTGCAGTGTGGCTTGTTCTGCAAAAGAGCCTGACCCCATCCTCATTACGGTGAGGTACTCGTCGGTCGCCTCCTCTTCTTTTCCGCTAAGACGGAGAGATTCGGCAATGTAAAAATGAGCCTGTATGCTTTTTGCTCCGTTTGGATACTCCTTGAGCAATGCGCGGAATGAACGGAGGGCTTCATTGTGTGATCCATTCAGGAACAACTGTTCTCCCGCGTTAAAGAGCATCTGTTCCTTCTCGTCGGCACTCTTTCCGCTATCGATTCCCAATCGTGCAATGTAATCAAAATAACCTTGTACATTATTCTGTTCCTGATAGATGTTCTCAATTCCGGCAAGGGCGTTATCCACTTCAGGGGAGTTGGGATACTCTTCCAATACTTTCTTATAGAACATCAATGCCCTCTCCGGATGTTTAAGATTGATTTGAATCAGTCCCAACTCAATGATTGCTTTGGTGAGGTATTGCGCGGCGTCTTCTCTTAGAATCAATGTATTGAAAACTGATTCCGCTGTGGAGTAGGCTCCCATTTGCACATAAGTGCGTCCAAGTTCAAAGGTGGCGGGCACCACAAGAGAAGAACCGGAATAAGCATCTGTCAAGCGTTGCAGCGTGGTAATTTTTTGCCTTTGCTGGAAAGTGAGGCCTTGCGCCAAAGCAGTTTGATAAAGGCTGTAATCGGAGGGCAGCCCATTGGGTTCGAGGGCTTTTTCATAGTATTCAATCGCTTTTTCGTACTCACGGGATAAAAAGGCGCAGTCTCCAAGTCGGTTTTGCACATCTGTGTAAAAAGGAAGTGTTTGTGGATTTCCTCCCGCAAGGTAGTTGTTAAAATGATTCTCTGCCTGTGGATAATCAGTTAAATGAAAGTGCGCATACCCAAGATTATAAAGTGCTGTTTTTCTTTCGTTTATAGCAATAGATGTTGAGGAAGCTGATAGAAAAGTGTTCCAAAGGGTAATGGCTCCCTGAAAGCGATCGCTTCGAAAAAAGCACTCCCCTTTCCAGTAGGTGGCAAGAAGGGTGACAACGGGAAGTTGGACATGGGTATCCATCGCCTGATTAAAAAAAAGTTCCGCTTCTCTATACGATCCTGCGTTAAAGAGTTGCATGGCGCGTAAAAAGGAGGCGCGCAGAATTTTTTCAAGCGTAGAAGGGGCGGGATCGTGAATCGCCTGAAGTGCTGCTAAAGCGAGCCGATAGTCCTGATTAAGAAGATACGAATCTGCAATATAGCTCTGTATTTCGTTTGATTTTTTTGTATCTGGGTAACGCTCCATGTAGGTGGTAAAGTTGGAGATAGAGTTATTGAGATCAAACGACAATTTGGCAAAGTTAAAGAAGGCATCTTCGGTAATCATAGGGTCAAAATTGAGGGAAG
>Ga0082212_10003283_pt1 | contig 23051 bp, 31 predicted proteins | sample TergutNt197P3_FD_71548 | JGI IMG/M metagenome (GOLD analysis project Ga0082212, IMG submission 71548) | Neocapritermes taracua P3 segment gut microbial communities from Petit-Saut dam, French Guiana - Nt197 P3 | ecosystem: Host-associated > Arthropoda: Insects > Digestive system > Gut ...
CGGATGGGCTGACAATTGCCGGAGGCTGTGGAAGGTTTGCGAAAGGCATTTGAGCACATTTTGCCAAATGTTTGTATTGTCATTTATTTCTGTTCTTTTGAGGAGATACTAAACATCCTCTTATTGCACCCAAGAATCTTCCATTGTTTCCCGTTCGGAAAGCCTTTGCCAAACGTTTTTCAAACTTTGCGTTTTCACCTCTAAACATAAAGTGTTCGCTTGGAGTATAATCTTTCAGTAGCTTGATGTAATCAGATAAATTTTCCACTGATCGCATATTATCTCCACCCATATCTAACCCGTTTGATCTATCCATTATCTTCTTCTCCTTCAATCGCAGCGGTGATACGGAACAGTATACTCTCGATCCGCGAAGAAATAGCGGCTTTATCGCTCAGGTATTGGGCGATAAACTCATCGGGTGGTAGAACCTCCACGGTTTCGTGAGGAAATCCGCATAAATCAAGATTATAATCCCCGGCTATGATATCATCTACAAGCACATATTGCGATACTTCGCTCTCGAAGCGCCCTTCCCATTTACCGTTTCTATATTCGCCCCACCACTCATCAACAGGAGCAAAGTGTGCGTCTAACATAGGTTTTGTTTTTGAAAAATGCTTATACCCTGTGGGCATTTCAAGGCGATAAAACCATACGCCTTTAGTAGGCTTACCTTTAGTAAAAAACAGTAAGTTCGTGTTGATGGAGGTGTACGGTGCAAATATGCTTTTGGGAAGTCTGACGATGGTGTGCAAATCATTTTCCTCAAGCAATTTCTTTTTGATAGCTGATTTTACGCCTGTGCCAAACAGAAAGCCGTCCGGCAAAACAAGACCACAACGCCCGCCGTCTTTCAGCAATGCCATTATATGCACCAGAAATAGGTCAGCGGTTTCCGTGTTTCGCAATTCTGCTGACACTGACTGGGAGATGGCTTTCTCTTCCGCACCGCCAAAGGGAGGATTGGTTACGATAACATTCACCTTATCTGCAACGGTATAATCTGCAACGGGCCTTCGGAGCGTGTTGTCATGCCGAATGTCCGGCACATCAATCCCGTGGGCGATTAGGTTTGTCATGCCAAGCAGGTAAGGAAATGGCTTCTTCTCAATCCCCTTGATATTTGACTGGAGTTTTCTGTATTCTTCTGTGGTTTCAACAACGTATCGGTCAATTACACTGGTTAAAAACCCGCCTGTGCCGCAGGCTGGATCAAGCACAATCTCGTCGAGCGTGGGGTTCACTTTTTCAACAATGAAACGGGTAACGGGACGTGGTGTGTAAAACTCGCCAGCTTTTCCTGCGCTCTGCAAATCTTTAAGCATCGTTTCGTATATACCGTTGAAAAGATGGCTGCCCCGAACATCACCGAAGTTAATATCCGTGTTAATCCTGTTAACCACTTGCCGGAGCAAGGTGCCAGATTTCATGAAGTTGTTGACACCACCCATAACGGAGCGAATCATCCATTTGCGGTTTTTGACATCATCGGAAGTGTCAAGATTTCTTAGAGCCGCAAACATCAGGTTGATATGCTCAATAAGGGCCTCACCTTTGATTCCCTCGCCATCATCTGCCCACACGCTCCAACGGTATTCGTGCGGCATCACAGGGTAATAGTCATCGGCCAGTTCCCATTCTTGTTCTTAATAATCAAAAGCCTTGAGGAACAGCATCCACGTTATCTGCTCTATGTATTGGGCATCGCCATTGATACCAGCATCTACGCGCATGATATCCTTCAATGCCTTTGTAACACCTGAAACAGCCATATCGATTTCCCGCTGCATTTTTATGGTTACGCCGCATACAGTTCAGACTTCAACTCCTGCAACGCTTTTTCATAATTCGCCTTTCCGTAAAATAGCTTGTTCACTATATATATCGGAGAACCAAACTCTTGGAAAGGGCTTACTTTTAATATGTCTATGCTTTCTAAATCAGCCACGCCGGAATCTGCATATTTGTCCAACAAAACCTCAAGAACCGCTGCCACTTTTTCGCTAAATCGTCCAAAATAGTTCCGCTTTTCACGTTATTTACTCGCTCGCGACGGGTCAGCGGTGGCTGGTCGAACGCTACATGGCAAAGCAAATCGAATGGGTCAAATTCCTGTCCAATCTGCTCCTGCAATTCTTCAAAAAGTATACCCTGCACGGCGAGTTCGTCCAGAATAGCCTGTTTGCGTTCAGCGTTGTTCCATGCGTTTAAAAAATCTTCAAGTGTAGCATACATATTGATTCAGCACATTGCGGCGAGTATAGTCCGTTAATGATTCCGTTATCAGCTTTCCGACCTTGTCGATATACCGCACCAATTCCTTAAGAACTGTAACCTTAACATCATGGACATAATATTTCGCGCGGCGGTCTTTGGGTTCATCATCCCAGTCCTCGTTTGGGTCAAAATCAAGCGAATCATTTTCCAGTGTGTCCTCGGGAAGATCGTCCGGCTCTGTCGGTATCTCGCCATCCGGCTCCGGGGTGAATTCATCATCCTGTTCAACCGGGCCATCAAAATCTGGGTCTGCAAAATGTCTTGTGACATCACGGAAGTCAAATATAGTAAAAAACATCTTGCCCAAGTCTTCGCGGACACGAGTTCCACGCCCAATGATCTGTTTGAACTCTGTTATGCTATTTATGACGGAGTCAAGCACGATAAATTTCACCATTTGCGCGTCTATTCCTGTGGTGAGCAGCTTTGACGTGGTGACCAGCACAGGATATTAGCTCGAAACATCGCGGAAGTTATCAAGCTGTTTTTTGCCAAGATCATCGTCGCCCGTGATACGCATAACATACTCGTCCTCGCGAACAAGGTCGCTATTCTCATTAACCAGTGCCTGTCTCATGCGATCGGCGTGTTCCGTATCAACACAAAAAAATATCGTTTTATCGAAACGGGTATTATGTTTACGTAGATAATTGGAAACGACTTTCGCAATCATCCGTGTCCTTTGCTCCAAAACCAGTTCCCGATCAAAATCAGGCATATCATAAATTTGATCCGGGATCTCATTGCCAAAACGATCAGTTTGCCCATCATATGGACGGAAGCCTTCGGCATCTTTATCAAGCAACACACGAATAACGCGATACGGCGCAAGGAAACCATCCTCGATTCCTTGCTTTAAGGAATATGTGTAGATGGGTTGCCCGAAATAATCAATATTAGATACTGTTTTTTCTTCTTTCGGAGTGGCTGTCAAACCAATCTGTGTAGCCGAATTGAAGTACTCCAAAACCTCTCTCCATTCGCTGTCCGCCTTTGCGCTTCCTCTGTGACATTCATCAACGATTATCAAATAAAAAAAATTGGGAGTAAACTGTTTGAAAACGTCCTTATCGCCGTCCCCGGTTAAGCCTTGGTAGAGCGCGAGATAAACTTCGTAGGATTTGTCAATTTTACGGTTGCGGACAATAGTCATTACATCCTTAAACGGCGCAAAATCGTTAATATAAGTCTGATCGATAAGGGCATTTCTATCTGCAAGGAAAAGAATGCGCTTCTTAATTCCTGCCTTCCGCAAACGCCAAATAATCTGAAATGCTGTAAATGTCTTTCCGGTGCCTGTAGCCATAACAAGCAATATGCGATTTTGCCCTCGCATAACAGCATCTATTGTAAGATTGATGGCATTAAGCTGGTAATACCGTGGCGCTTTATCATCGCGCTCGGAATAGTAGGGTTCCGTAACAATCTTCTCCTGTTGTTCGTCAATGGATGTGTTTTTCTTGAATACATTCCATAAGTCGCCTGGCGATGGAAATTCGTCCAGCCCGATGGTTTTTTCGGTTGCCTCATTGCGATTACGGAAAGTAAATCCATCACCGTTTGATGTAAAAACAAAAGGAATCATCATGCGCTCTGCGTAATCCAAAGCCTGTTGCATACCATCGCTGATGGCATGATTATTGTCTTTCGCTTCGACAACAGCCAAAGGAATGTGAGGTTTATAAAATAATATGTAATCGGCTCTCTTAATGCTTTTTTCATCGCGTTTACAGACACCGCTACGCGCAATAATACGCCCTTTTGTGATGGCATAGTCCTCTCTGATTTGCGAAGCTATCCACCCAGCCGATTGAATCGCCGGGAGAATATAACGAGAACGAATCTCTTGCTCGGTTAGCTTTTTTTATCCACGTATGTTCCCTCGTCCGTATAGCCCCTTAAAGGGCGGCAAATAATCGTGGCTGGCCGACTATGTCTTATGTATCGCCAGCATCCGCCCTTTATAGGGACCGTTTCAAACCACCATTTGAAGAAGTGGTACTCGTTATTGGTTTGGCTTTGAGCCGTTAACAGGAAATTCTAAACAGCGAAACATACAAAGCACTCTGCTGTGATGAGACGTTTTCACGATGTAGCAAGTCAATTTAACCAATCCTCAATAGATAGGCCTTTTACACGCTGAAACTCGCGAGTATTGTTAGTGGCAAGCGTTAAGTTACGCGATTTTGCATGGGCAGCAATCAATGTGTCCAGCGAGCCTATCGGCGTTCCCGCTTTTTCAAGAATGGCACGTATTTTGCCATATTCAGCAGAAGCTGGGATATCAAACGGCAGGATATCTAAAAGTGTTGAAAAGGCGAGTAAAGCATTTCGGTTGCGTTCATAGGCTTGGCTATTTGACACGCCAAATTCCAATTCCGCCAACGTAATAGAGGATATGGCAATTCCGCTGCTCTGAGCAGAACGGAATCGCTCGACAACATTAGGGATTTGCTTCATCATGAAAATACAAGTATTCGTATCGAGCAGATATGTCATAACCCTTCCCTTGACCTGTCAGAGTCATTTTTTCGCGCTTCAAGGATAGATTCACAAAAATCATCTGTTACAGGCTCACTTGCGGTGAAAATCTCCCAAGCTCTTTCTTTTGGATATAAAATAACCATCTCCCCAACACGCGCCACTCCGACTTCATCCCCAGAGAAACGGTATTCTTTGGGCAGACGCACAGCTTGGCTTTTCCCGTTAATAAAAAGTTTTGCAGTAATCATATAAATCACCTCACTTTAAGCATATACCCAGATATAGATTCTGTCAAGATGTTTTCCTGTGATTAAAAAATCCTTGACAAATGGCAGCGAGCAAAACCGCGAAAAGCATACCCTTTTTACTCGCCGATAAAGAAATGCGCCGACTTGCCGTTAACTATTATGTTGAAAAGGGCATCATCCCGGTCAAACATCTAACAGACGCCGCTCATATCGCAATAACGACGGTCAATGACATCGACATAATCGCAAGTTATAATTTTAGCACATCGTAAAAAACTGTGACCCTGACCCGAGGTGGACAACCTACGTGAAGGGTACAGACGCATTGGGTATTTTCTCCGACGGAGGTGACGAATGGGCTTAAAGGCATGAAAAAAATCCACGAAATCCGTTTGCGGATATATGAAGACATTAAGGACATGTCTCTAGAGGAACATACTGCGTATTTTAGAAAAGCCGCGCAGGAGATGATTGACAAGCACGGTCTGAATGTTAAGCGTCCCGACGTCTCTCTCGGAACTTAAGCTGTCTTACACGTTTGCGCTTGCCGTGTTGTTGCTGCTTTTTCTGGTAGTTGAAGCGTAACAAAAATAACAAATATTAACACAATTTACACACGGAATACTTTGAGGGAGCTGGATTCGCTAACGTCGATATTATGGGTTTCGCTAAGGTAGCAAGCAAGGCGTGCGCTACAGCGCACACGATTTAGCTTGTTGGGCGGCGCCCAATCCCGCGAGGAGAAACCCCGCCATCCGGAGGTTTCCCTCTTAAGCTGGCTCCGCCATCTGCCGCGCGTTCTGCGAACGCTGTAAATCGAAGGAATATAACCCACTCAAGCTCTTTCGCGTTCGTTATCTCTGGCTGCCTCCCGATGGTTCAGCAGGCTCTCTGTATTCTGTCTGGCGCTGAGTATGTCCTGCATGTACTTCCGCACCTGATGATATCTGGCATACAGCTTCCTTTTCTTGGCTGGCAGCGCGCCGTATTTGGTTTTGAGCTTGCTGATTGCCGGGAGCTTTTCCAGCCCAAATCAGACTCATTGATTGTCACAACATTCCGTTGTCCTCCGGGGGGTTCCGTTTTGGTGACCCCTTTATTTTCTATGTCCACATGAGCGACAATCGCAGAGCGTCATTTTCTCCTTGACGAGATCGGTTTTGGCATCGTCGAGGTAAAAAACGATGCGGTTATTTCGCTTCCGGTTTTCGCTCCGGATAATCCGTTCTCTTATGAGCGAAATGAAAGAAAATAGACGGCGTTTTCAGGGGTGCGTGACATAAATCGTGTAGGCCATGGTTTTTGCCGTCTGGAACCCCTGTAATACCAGCATATTTTAACCTGTATTTTCTTTCATTCGCCCTTGTTTTTTCGATATTTTCTCAGGCTTCGGGAGCCTACTCCGGGTTTCACGGAGTGGGCACAATACCGCAGTACCGTTTCGGTATTGTGCTATAATAGCTTGTGGCATCATATTCATCACCATGGTGTTAAATATCACGTCTGCCATTTCTATAACCTGAGATATTGGAACATCCCATAAGCCGCCTTATGGGATGTAATTGACTTCAATGCCCTTGTTTGGGTTTTGCGGATGTGGTGTCTCACGTTTCGTTAGGTACCGGCAATGGTCAGGTATTGCTTTATAAAGCTTGGTATAGCCTAACACTTTCGCGCACTGTATCGCCGGAAAGTAAGGCTTAGCGTCTGCCCCAGCCCGGTGTCAGCAGACAAACAAAATAAAGGATTCTTGATGAATTGTGCGGTTTGCTGTATCCTAACATTCAACTGTGGAAAAGAACCGCCTGCATACGCTCGTTGCACAGGCGGCCCAAAAGTGTGTTCTGGCTTACGCGGCTTCGCACTTCTTTCGTTCGCGATACTGCCGCTTCCGCTCACGGGTTTTCGCTCGCTTTTCCTCAAGTCTTTGCTCGGCTTCAATTTCCTCAGTATATACTCTTTTCCGGATCAGGCGCGTTGAAATTCCCGATAAAGTTCAGATATACGTCAACCTTCTGAATACGTTTGCCTGTGCTTCTGTCGCCTTCGTGGATGACCACTTTCTCAATGAACTCGTTTAACATCGGGACTGTCAATTCTTCAAAAGCAGTATACCGATGTACCAAGTCCATAAACCTGTCCGCCTTTACGCTGTCGGCGGCGTAATCGTCAATCTGAACCTGCAAATCGGTAATTTCCTGCCGCAGAGTCCCTTGCTCACCGTCGTACTCCGCAAGCATCCGATCATAATGATTCTCCGGCAATTTTCCCAGGGCGTAGGTTTCATACAGCTTTGTGACCAGTGTATCCAGCTCATCACAGCGGAGCGCCGCCTTGTTAAGCCGTTTTTTGCTCTCCCTGATCTCCGCCTCCAGCCGCAGATTCGAAGCTTCGCGGACTTTTTCAATAAACCCGGCCTCGTTTTTCAGAGCATAATCGGCGCACGCTGTATTACAGTGAGGATGATTTCCTCCACAACGACTGTGCGGATATAGTGCATGGTGCAGTTTCTCGTTCCCTTGCGGTAATTACCGCATACATACTCGTCACTGGGCTTACCCCTTTGATAATTATAGCTCTCCTGGCATGGGTGAGCTTTTTCCCGCAGTCGGCGCAAACAAGCAGGCCCGTCAGCGGCGACGGTGGTCTGCCGTCTTTTGCGGGGCGGCGGACAGTGCGCCGCAGACGCTGGGCGTTGTGCCAAGTTTCCTCGTCCACGATTTGTGGAATGGCACCCTCAAACACAAGCTGATCGCCCTCCGGCGTTTGCTTCCGCTTTTTCTGTTTGTAGCTCTCGGAATACGTTTTTTTGAGAATCTTCACACCCGTGTAATCGCGGCGCTCCAGTATTCTGCTGACCACACCTCCGCGCCAGTTATATGGATCGGTAACTACACGGCGTACAGCTTCGTGTTTCCCATGGCCTGATGGTGCGCGGTAGGTATAAGCACTTTGTCCTCGGCGAGAATATTGGCTATCTGGTATACGCCCTTGCCTTCTATGACAAGTTGAAAAATCCTGCGCACAACTTCCGCGGCGGGTTCGTTGATAATCCACTGCTGCCGGTCATCTGGGTCATGCAGATAACCGTATGGTATGCTGCCGGAGCAGTGATAACCTGCTTCCATACGCGAGTTGAAAACCGCCCGTATCTTTTTCGATGTATCCCGTGCGTACCATTCCGCGAGAATCGCCCGAAAGGGTGTAAAATCATCCTCGCCTAAATCTGTGTCAATGGCGTCATTCACAGCGATCAGTCTCACGCCGCTGTCACGGAACTGCTCCATGTACAGCCCGACACGGAGATAGTCGCGCCCCATGCGGTCAAGATTTTTGACCACTATGTTTTGTACGCGCCCGGCTTCCACTTCTGTGATCAGCTCCTGCCAGCCGGGGCGGTTCCAGACCGTGCCCGACCATCCGTCGTCCTGGATATGGCGGTAGGGTTTCAGGTTATTTCGCTCCGCGTAATCCTCAAGTAATTGACGCTGATTCTGAATCGAGTTCGATACGCTGTCCTCGCCGTCGTCACGGCTGAGGCGCTCGTACAGGATCGTGACCTTTTCCATGTTCATGTCTGCCTCTTTCCGGCAGTCATCGGCTGCGGCACATAGCGCATCAGGCAATGTCATTCACCTCCCGCTCAATCAGGCGGAGGACTTTATCCTCCAGTGTTTCCCTGCTGGTTTCGCTGAAATGGACTGACACGATGTAACTCGTGGAACCAATCTGTTTTGTGATAGTTTGCGGTTCGTCGGAGGTGGTTTCTTTGTGTCCCCTAGCCGCGCTCTGTTCACACGCTTGGTTTACTACTTTTGACCGACTCCTTCATAATATTTGAGAAGTACATTTTCCACCTCGGATGATCACTAGAATACCCCTCTACTATATAGCCGTGGGAAATGCCAAAAACGAGCGTACGATTCGTACAAAAATGCAGATGTTCACAGAGTGTTTACATTTGGCGTGTATTTCCTCCGCCAATATTATGTTTTCCCTTGGTTTTTATACCATGAACTGTAAGCAAGTATGCTGGGTCCTCTTGAAAATATTTCGATATATTCGCAAATTGTGTCCATCCATTTGTGCCGCAAATGACTGAACTGCCTGTGTTTTTGGAGGATTGACGACAACCCTCCTTAACACTTTACTCCTTCAAGTATTGTTTGGCGTTCCATGTCATAACGCACTTGCTCATCAGTGTTGTGGTACCTCACCCATCGCATTCAATTGCAATCCTCAATTCCTTGTATATGGCTACCAAATCGATCCTATAAGAGCCGGCTTCCCACTGGGGCACAATATTATATCCTTCCCCAATAAGGGCTTTGCCTACCGCTTCCTCGAATTGCGACTCCGCTTTTGCCTCGACAATGTTTGCCGTTTTCAGATAAGTTTGGGGGTTTTGCGCAAACTCAAGCAACTCTTTCCTTAAATCCCCAGATTTCAAGTCCCGCCCATATTCAAGGGAGTGCACTACCCAAAGCTGGTTTCTTGCCCTGCTTGCCGCAACATAGTAGCGCTGCTTTATGGATTGGCCTGCCCCATCGCCCCTGAGTGACAATAGTCCGTCACCCTCATTGTTGGCAACCATTGACAAGAAAATGACATCCCGCTCGTCCCCTTGGAAATGGGTTGCGTCTCCACACAGTATTCTGCGCTTTTCCCTTTCCACAGGGTCAATGCGTTCAAAACGATATTGCGCATTAGATCCGCTTGCTCCTTGCCTAGCAGTGAAATAGCCCCAAATGTGGCTCCCGCATATTCTGGCTGTTCAATGCAAGCGAGCATCAATGCGGCAATCTGGACTGCCTCTTCTTGGTTGGTTTTCCGTTTGCCCGCCCTGCGGCCCCCAGGAACCCGAAATGAGACTACAGCAGGGGGGACGGCGCTGTCCTGTCAGTCGCTTCCCTCAACGGCTTTATCTTCAAATCATACGAGAGCTTGTTGCTGAAGCCGATTATTTCGGGCAAACACCTGAAATGCTCTTTGAGCATCAATGAAGGGTAAGTTGTGCCGATAATATCATATAGGGAGGTTTTAGCGTCGTAAAGATGCCAATTGGGCAATATATCTGCAATATGCATTTTTTGCAGAGCCGAGATTGCGCTGGAATCGGTGCCGATTGCCAGCGGGCTGACTTGTTTGTCGTCACCCACAATAATAGCCTTGTCTGCCATATATAAAACTGCAAGGGCAGATATATCAGACTGGCTAGCTTCATCAACTATCACCAAATCAAACCTGTTCTTTGCGGCATCCAAGTTGTCAAACACGCTGTTGATCGGCATAATCCATGCGGGCACAGCCATTTGGCATTTTGCCATTTGCTCCCGGGCTTGTTTTTTCAATGCCGGGGCTTGCTTTCCTGTCCCTTTTCCAATTTTCTTTACAGTGATCTTCCAGTCCATCAAGGCTTGTTTCATATTAAGGTTTGTTTCCGTGCGTAACGCCAATGAGTGCCACGCCATCAAAGACGACAGCTCTCCGGTCTTTGCCCGCATATCCATCCCCTACTGCACTTGCTCGCGTTGGAGTCTATCCTAAGCCTTGGAATGCAACTGGGCCAGGATGGCGCCCATCTGTTTCCATTTCCAAGCATCCACAATGGTTTCGGGGCATATCGCGTGCCATGGATTCCTTCCCGGTTTCCTATAGCCGTTGCCCAATCCGGGGCAGCCGGGCGCAGTTTGTCGAGCAGCACTGAGCGATTGTCCCTCAATTTGCCTTTTGTGTATAGATCGCAGTAAGCCTTGTAGAGCTTGGCATATTCCTCCCCATTGCTGGCTGCAAGCGCATTTTGCATGCCCAGGCAGAATTCAGAGGTTGCCAAGGCTTGGCCGGAAAGCATCCGGATGCAATTATTCACCTGCGCCTCAAGGCCTAGCAACTCTAAAAAGGCTTGGGCAATTTGGACATGTTTCGGGATGGTGTCCAAAAGCGAGCCAAAGATTTTTGTATCCTTGCCACATCTGAGTCGAGCTCTGTTTGCGCGAACTCCAAAGTCAGGTTGAGCCCTGCTTTTTCAACTAAGGACACAAGCTCTTTGTACTCATTGCCCTGCCAATCGAGATAGCGGGCGATAGCCGGAATCCTGCGCTTGCAGATCTGCTCAGGCTCCTCTCCCAAACTTTTGAAATCAATCCCGCCGCCAAGGGCCATCAGCCCATCCCATTGGCGCCCAAGGTTTTCCCTCATTCCGGCCAAGGTTATGCTCAAAGGCAGGTGATGGTACGGCGCCACCCTTCCTGGTATAGGACAATTCTCCAGTATTTTCGAGGACAAACCTTGCAGCCTGGGCAGGGGAATAACCTTCCCCATCCAGCACTATTGGCTCGAACTCGCTGTTCATGATAGTAAAGATAGCCCTCCTTGCCTCCGCGAGACTGCCGATAATTGCTTCCCTCCATTTCTTGCCCTAACGATTTGTTTCGCCAGATCTGAAGATGACAAGGTGGATAGTTTTTCGGAGATCCCTTCAACCGCGCTCACCAAATCCCTGTTAGTGTCGTCCAGGATTGAGACACACAAGTCTTGCAATTCTTCAGGCACTTGGCTTTTCAAAACCGAAAGAGCTTTCCTTGTGTGGGATGTGACCAGCACACTCTTGCCTTGGGCTAAAAAATGGCCGAGACGATTAGCGACGGTATGTGTTTTTCCTGTTCCGGGAGGACCTTGCACCAACACTGTGTTGTAATTCCCGCTGCGCTCGGCTATCTCCAATTGCTCCCTGTTAGCCACTTTTGAGAGCAGGATGCCAACACTTTCACCGCCTAGCGCTGCCAATTGGCTTTCGATAGTTGATTGGGCAGGAGGTGGGGCGACATCAACTATCCCTCCGCTGATCAAATCAACAATGGTTTTTGGTATGGCGCCTGTATTTTCGAGATTGTCGAGTATTGATTCGATAGCCCGAAGCGCCCCGTCAATCCGCTTTCTCAAGAAAAACACAGGCTCGTCCTTGATATGGAGCAACTCGTCTTGGGCAAAGAGGGAAGTGTGCGAATCTGGTTCAAGGAATCTGCTCTTCGATGTCAATTCGTTGGCAAGCTGTTTTAGGAAGTTTGGAGTCTCTTTTCTGTCAAGTGGATGGTACTCTTCGTCATCCAGGATCTCTTGGTATTTCAAGATTGCGGAATGGTTAATGCCTTGCATATTCTTGAACATATGGGTGTAAAGCTCTGGCTTGGTGTCTGTGTCACAAATCTTGATGGTGTTGTTTTGGGTGTCGAACTCAGTGCGCACCCGTTTTGTCAATATTGGATGGTTGATTGATAAGTCGAAAGCCCATGTGGCCAATCCGTTTCCTGCAATAAGCTCTAGGTTTTCTGGCTCCCGCTCCAAGTCAGAGTGCATATTTCAGCAATATTATACCACGCCCAGCCGGCTAGGCTAATTATTTATGCAATCGCCTCCTTTCCATTGATGAGAAAACAAGCTGGTTTTACTCACGCTGCTTCGACATCTGCATACAATTAATGATAGAGTGGTAAATTGTTCGGAGGCTTAAAAGAACACATTATGTATAGGAAAACAAAGACCAACCAAGAGGTAAAAATCCTGGTATTTGAAGGCGATGCCCGCCAATTTGAGCTGTACACGCTCTTAAAAAGGAATGGGCACGAAACTGTATACGCCAAAGAAGGCAGCGCTCTTCCAATCAATCCAGGGTATTGGATAGTGTACATGCCCTTGCTGTCAAAAACTATTATAGAAGCTGTTGAGCTTTGCGCCCATGGCGGCTTTATAGTTTGTGGAAAAGCCAGCCAAGGAGATTTGGCCTTGGCTTCATCCAAAGGAATAACTGTCATTGAGCTTTTAGACAATGAAAGGTTTACCCTTGTGAATGCGTCTTTGACAGCAGAGGTAGCTATTGGATTAGCCATTGTTGAAACGAAAGCTGCTTTGTCAGACTCGATAATATCGATAGTTGGCGGAGGCCGGATTGCAAAACTGCTTGTGATCAAGCTTTCCGGGTTGTCAACAGGAGAGATAAGGCTGGTTGCCAGAAACCCGGCAGAGCGTGCTGAAGCTGAATTGCATGGGGCGAAAAGCTATCCGTTCCCTGCAAAGAACGCTTTCAAAGGGGCTCATGTGATGTTTAACACTGTTCCAGTCAAAGTGATTGATCACGACGACCTGGAGGTGCTTTCTAAAGGCGCTTTAGTGGTGGAGCTTGCGAGCTATCCCGGCTTTGACAGCTTGGATGCTGGCTTGCTTGGCTTAAAATATCTTGAGGCTTTGGGGCTGCCAGGAAAGTATGCGCAAGCAAGCGCTGCAAAGGCGATAATGGATTGCTCTTTGAATTTGGCGCTAGAGGGGAGAACCATAGAAAATGGATTTGAAAAATAAGAATATTGGTTTGGCATTAACTGGGTCATATTGCACTTTTGACCTTATTTTTGGCCAATTTGAACAGATAGTCGAAGCTGGCGCTGATGCGACAGCAATATTGTCATACCATGCAGCAGAGCTTGAGACTAGGTTCATTACAATCAAGGATCTTTATGCGAAACTGGAAGAGATTACTGGAAAACCATTGGTTGACTCAATTGTAAAAGCGGAGCCTATCGGTCCCCAAGTGCTCCTTGACGCGGTTGTAATCGCGCCTGCGACAGGCAACACCTTGGCTAAGCTGGCCAACGGGATCACTGACACGCCGGTGTTGATGGCTGCAAAAGCGGCTATGAGAAACGGCAACCCAGTGGTGCTTGCTATAGCCACTAATGACGGGTTGGGAGCCAACGGCCAGAATATTGGAAAACTGCTAAACACAAAAAATATCTTTTTCGTCCCATTTGGCCAAGACGGCCATACAGTGAAGGCTAATTCCTTGCAGTCAAATATGGAGATGATCAAGGAAACTCTTGAGTTTGCCATGGAAGGCAAGCAAAAGCAGCCTGTGATTTTAGGGGTGGATGAGGTATTTGCCTAACGGGATTTTTTTGGCGGCGTAGATGGATGTCTATGCCGTTTTTTTATTCATTGGGGAATTTCAAAGCAAACGATTTTAAAACATAAACTTTAATTCGCTCCATCTATTTTCAGATAAAAATAGGATGTGTATTTATAGTCCACTATGTATTTAAAGTACATACTTGATAGCAGACAAATAAGAGATAAAAACTTAGCTGGACTGAATAAAAAATATAGTGGAATGGATATTCCTATTGAGATAAAAAAGTTTAATACTCGCTGCTTGTGAACTGGCTCCCTTGATCCGAGTTGATGATTGCCGGCGTGCCGTGCTTTTTAAGCGCGCTCCTTACCGCCTCCAATACAGGTGCGGTTTCCAGGGTGCTGCTGAGCTCCCATCCTATCAAGTATCTGCTGTGCCAGTCAATTATCGCTGCCAGGTACATGTGCCCGTGCTTGACCGGGATGTAGGTTATGTCTATGGCCCAAACCTGGTTGGGCAGCCATATGTCCATCCCCCGCAAAAGGTAGGGGAACTTCTTGTGGCCCTTGTCTAGAATTGAAGTCCTGGGCTTTGGGTAAACCGCATATATGCCCATTTCCCGCATATACCTTCGCGCAAGCTGGCGGCCGATACCCAAGATCCCGTCATCAGCCCTTAGCTTGTCCACCAGCTTCCTGGCCCCCATCCAGCAATACTTTGTGTGCCAATAGTCGATCCTTCTCTTGATTAGCTCTTCCAGCTCCCGCTCTTCGCTCGATGGCTCCCTGGGCTCATAGTAGAAGCTGCTGCGGCTGACTCCAAGCAGCTCGCATTGGCGCTTGATTGGCAGCTCCTCATTTCTTGACACCAGCCATAGGCGCCCATTCATGCCCGCTAAGCTTCTTATACACCGATTTTAAAAAATCATTCTCCAGAGTGAGCTAGCCGGCTTTCGCTTGGTACTCCTTCTCAAGCTCCTCCATTTCACCAATCCGGCGGGCTGACGCCTTCTCGTCCCGGCTTCTGCTGAACGCCCTTGGCGAGTTCTCCAAAAACTCAGATTTCCAATTGCTCAACTGGTTGAGGCTGATGTTTTCCCTTGATGCTATCTCGCTCATTGTAGTCTCTTCACGCAAAACCTCTATCACGAGCTTTGCCTTGTATTCTGGACTGTACTCTCTTCTCTTTGCCATGATGTTTCCTCTCTCACTGAATTATACCTGCATCACTAAATTAAGAAAATCGATTTTTGTGTCCAGTTCTACAGACCATTATATTTTGCTACTATATTTTTCTTCGGTGTGGATGTAGCGAGTGGTATCATCTAATTGGCTCACTACTGTATTTCCAATTACAATGTTACATATGCTGTCTGGAGCAGTTATCTATTTTGTTGGAATGAGCTATTTCTCATAGAGACTCATGGGTCGCCCCTTTAATTTGAATGGAGACAGTTAGAAATGAGTTTTATTATAAAGGCTATTAGCAGTATTATAAAATCTATAAGAAATAACTGGTTGCTATGCGTGTTATATCCTATCTATGACACCGTGGATAAGAAAATTTTTAGCAAGTCTTCTAACCCAAATGCTTTAAGAATAGCCGCTATTGCTGTTTGTATTATTAGTTTTATACTATGCGAAGTATTTGGAATTACTCTTGCTTATGGTATGGATACTTTTTTAATGATGGTTCCTGTTTATACAACAATTGATTTGGTTAGAATGCGCAAGAATAGAACCAACGAAAGTGTGTAAGGTGTGTTCAAATGGGAAGAAGGCAATATAAGCCGGATTCTGAATATAACTGAAGATCAACACTTTTCACTGTGGATCTTGCTTTGGGCATCAACTCATTTTTATGCTATATTTATCGGGGGTTTATACGCTCTTGCTTGCTTTTTTACATGGCTAAGATACAGAGTATTTATATCAGGAGAGGAAACGGCATGGAATTAAACGAATTTAAAGCAAAAAAATATGAAAATATAATCAGTTCTATGGTTGATTATATGAACTATGATGACGAGGATGAAGAAGAAGATTTTGATTGCGGTTACACTCAAGCAGATATTGATGAGTGCTGTAGAATTCTAGATAACTATATTGATGAATTGATTGCGCTAAGCAGCAATCCAAGTGCAGGCAAAATTATGGAAAGCGTCAGAAATGTAGTCTTAGCGCTCAACAAGCTTACTGAGAATTCGCCCTTGATTGAGACAGACCAAAGAGAGTACCTTGTGCCATTTATTATAGAAGCTGCAAAGACAGCAGGTTTGGAAGTTAAAACATTGCCAGATGATGATATAACTTATGAGTGGCGGGAATGGTGACATTGCTGTAGAAAATCTATATTGTCGTTTAAATCGCCACCTGCAGTTATCAGGGTGGGTGTTTTGGGGAAGGTTTTGGGGAGTGCCGACTTGCCCTTCAAGATAATATTTGCGAAACCAAAACGAACTCTACGCTTGATGAAGCCAAGGAAGCTGCAAGAGAGGCGGATGCACATAGCTGTATCCTCAAACCACCGTTGCAGTACTATATATACCTCGAAGAAGCAGGGGCAGAACTTTCCGGTGGTGAGAAAAAGCATATAGCCATCGCCTGCCGTTCCCCAAAGAAAGCGATTTCTCCATATTGGACAAATCTGCCAATCTGGACTGTGCAATCGAAAACATCATCTTCGATATGATTTAAACAAGTTTAAAATCTACTTTTGCAATTCACCTTTGGGGCGACTCTTTGGGGTGAGTTAGTATTGAAGATTACAGCAAATGTTGACATTTGTCGGCTCATGTTTTATCATAAACAAAATTAGGCTAGATGCTGTGAACACCTAGCCAAGTCAGCAATCGCTAGCGTCAGCTGGAACCTTAGCAAATTCATTGAAAGTTCAACTTAGTTTAGCCAGTTCCAGGATAAGCCGATTATGTAAAAGAGTGAGGCTTATTTATTTCTCTTATTTTCGAAGTATGTGGCAATAGCAACAACAAGAGTCGTACGCGCGAGAATTGCTGTTATAGTTTCATAAATCGTCACGCATCCACCCTTTGCTTGCAATGTTTTAGCCTAAAGAGGCGCCATACGCATGCCATATGTATATCATTTAGCCAAAATTACTCGCAATACCCGAAAATTTAGTTATTTTGAAATAGTATAATTTATTATTAGTGTCAATATTTCCCCAATGTTCAATATAACTTTCAATTACCTACAGTTTCCGGCTAATTCTAAATCAAGATCTATTGCATGCAAAAACTGTTGTGGATAGAAAAGCGGCAGCATTCACCGTGCTTTTTTTATTCAAAAAATACATTTTTTGTATCTGCTTTGTTTTAATAATGTTATTATGTAAATTGGGTTTTCTCTCTTAGAAACAGATAATAATAATAAAAAGGAGTCATATATGCTTTATAGACAATTTGGCGATAAACAGTTGTCGCTTTTAGGCATGGGCGCTATGCGGCTTCCTACAACGGAGCATCGTGGGCCAATAGACGAAGAGTTAGTCTTCCAGATGGTTGACTATGCATACAAAAATGGGATCAACTATTTTGACACCGCGTTTCGATACCATGGAGGGCACTCAGAGGTTGTCCTAGGCAAAGCCCTAAGCAGGTATCCCAGGGACACTTGGTATCTAGCGACAAAGTTTCCCGGCCATATGTTTGATATCGAAGAGGACAAGCTAGTCTTCAGGTCATATGGCGGAGGGGCTAGCGAGTATTACAATTCTGTCGGACATATTTTTGAAACACAGCTTGATCGATGCGGTGTAGACTATTTTGATTTTTACCTGTTGCACAATGTGAGCGAAGGCGCCCTAAGCTATTATGAGGATGAGGAGCTAGGCATTTTTGAGTATCTTGTTGAGCAGAAAAAAGCTGGCCGAATTAAGCATCTCGGTTTCTCAACCCATGGCAGGCCAGAAACCGTCGCAAGGATGCTTGAAAAATGGAAAGAGCATATAGAGTTTGTCCAGATCCAGATCAATTACCTCGACTGGACCTTGCAAGATGCCAAGAGCAAGTATGAAATCATCGCCTCCCATGGGATACCAGTTATAGCGATGGAGCCCGTGAGGGGAGGAAGGCTGGCTTCATTGCCAATTGAAGCCGAGTCTATTTTAAAAGCTATCAGGCCAAATGATACACCAGCTTCGTGGGGGTTGCGATACCTGCAAGCCCTCGACAATATACCTGTCATTTTAAGCGGAATGAGCAATATGGAGCAATTGGTCGAAAACATCCAGACTCTTTCAAATGATGATCCGGTGACAGACAGGGAGCGCTTGCTTTTGAATGCTGCTGTAGGGTATATGACAGACATGGTTCCATGCACTGCTTGCGAGTATTGCCTTGAGAAGTGCCCGGCAAATTTGGAAATTGCAAAACTGATCAGCATTTACAATGAAGCAAAAACCGATGGTATTTGGAGTGTGGGCGATGTTGTCAGCAATCTTGCAGAAGACGAGTTGCCTGACGCTTGCGAGCGTTGCGGGGAATGTGCAAATGTTTGTCCCCAAAGCATTGATGTCCCCAAAGTTATGGAAGAGTTCGGAGATTTGATCGCCAACCCCCCGCCAAGGCGCCGGTAGTTTGTTTTCACGTGAAACATTTTGATGGAATCAAATGAATTATTTTCCATTCGATATTGACAATAGAATAATTTTAAACCATAATTGGTCTATAAATTGAATATAAGGTGACAGGTATCCCGAAAGGGAATGGAATTGGGTGGAAATCCCAAACGCGCCCAGCACTGTGAAAGGGAGCTGACCGCAAGATGCCACTTAGTAAAATGGGGAAGGCGCGGGCAGCGATGAACTGAGTCAGAAGACCTGCCGTCACTTTCTGTTGATGGATTGGACAGTCCACATCTTAATTGATGTGGGCTTTTTTTTCAAAAAGGAGTGCCATTTGAGAAGCGCAGTGTTAATAAAAAACCAATTGATGGAATTTGTAGATACACCAGTTCCCATGATCGTAGCTGGGGAGGCGCTGGTAGCCATTGAGGTTTGCGGCATATGCCGCACAGACCGCAAATCATACTTGGCTGGCCAAAGGGACTTGCAGTTGCCAAGGATCCTTGGCCATGAGATCGCTGGGCGCATAGCCAAGGCCAATCCCGGGTCGGAGTACAAAGTCGGGGAGCGGGTCCACGTGCATCCAGGGGTTTTTTGTGGCAAATGCGGCAGCTGCATTGCTGGAAATGACCAGTTGTGCGAGGAAATGAGCATTATCGGGTTCCACCGCGACGGGGGGTATGCCCAAGTTGTTGCAGCCCCTGAAATGTGCCTTTCCCGGTTGCCGGAAAGCCTGGACAGTGCCACTGCCACTTTGGCAGAGCCCTTGGCTTGCAGCATAAATTTGCAAAGCCGCCTTGGGAATGGCGGCGCAAACTGCGTCCTGATATTCGGGGCAGGCCCATCAGGCATCTTGGCAGTCCAGCTGGCAAAGCATTTTGGAGCGGCAAAGACAATCATCGTCGAGCCTGACATTGGACGAAGGAATGGCGCTGCCAACTTCTGCGACTTGGCTTTGGATTTTGACGACAATACCCTGAGCCGCATTTCCAGCTTTACAGGCGGGTCAGGGGCAGATGTGGCGATCTCTTGCTGCCCAGCCAGCGAGGCTTTAGAAATGGGCATACTTGCCGCCGCAAAGCGCGCAACTGTCGGTTTTTACTCGGGGCTTACCGGAAGGCCCTTGGACAACAAAATCGTTAATGAGTCCCACTATAAAGAGTTGTCAATTGTCGGCTCCTATGGCTGCTCTCTCGCAGGTTGCAAGGAGGCGCTGGGGCTGCTTCACAGTGGGGCTGTAAGCTTGGATGGGATAAAGACCGCTTTTGTTTCTTGGGATAGCCTTGAAGGCGAGCTGTCTACCCTTGAGCCCCAAAGCCATATTTTCGCTTTTTTTACGCCTTAGCCCCATATTGGAAGGAGACATTTATGACATCAAAAGAGTTCGGTTTTTATATAGCGAAACTGATAGGAAAGCAAGACCTGACAAGGGAAGAGACAGCAGCTTGTTTCCGCGAAATCTTGGGAAACAAGCAATGCGAGATGCAACAAGGGGCTTTCCTCGCGGCTCTGGCTGCCAAAGGGGAGCTTGCATGTGAAATCGCTGCCGCTTGGCAATCCATATACGAGCTAGACACGGTCAAGGTGGAGCTGAGCCTTGAGGAGCCCCTAGTCGAGAACTGCGGCACAGGCATGGATTCGCTCAAGACATTTAATGTCAGCACTGCTGCGTCCATTATTGCCGCAGCGGCAGGGGCAACGATCGCCAGGCATGGCTCCAGGTCAATAACTTCAAGATGCGGGACTATTGATATGCTCGAGTTGTTGGGCATTAACGTGGAATGCACCCCTGAAGTTGTTGCCCGCAGCATCGAGCGTGCCGGAATAGGTGTTTTCAACGGCAACTCGCCCCTTGTCCATCCTGTAGCTTTGGGAAAAATACTGTCGCAAATTAGCTTTGGGACTACACTGAACATCGCTGCCTCCCTTGCCAACCCAGCCAGCCCGAAACACGCAGTCAGGGGTGTCTATTGCCCAGGGCTTTTATTGCCGACTGCGATGGCTATGAAAGAGATAGGCTACTTGCGGGCTATTGTTGTTTATGGGACTAGGGGAGAGGGGGTGGAAGGAGGGATTGATGAGGCCTCAACCCTTGGGGAGAGCTATATTTGCGAGCTTAAGGAAGACGGCTCGGTCATCGAGTATGTAATAAGCCCTGAAAGCTTCGGCATAGACCGCCATGGGGAGTCCGACATTGTTATGGGCAATTGTGTAGATGAAGAGGTTGGCAGCATGGAGATGCTCCTTAAAGGGGATGGCAGCCGGCAGCGCTCTGAGATCGCTTGCTTGAATGCGGGTTTGGTACTCTACATCTCGGGAATGGAGCCGGATATTTACACTGGTTATGAGAGGGCATTAAAAACCCTTTCAAAAGGGGAGCCTATGGAAAAACTGCGTGAATGGGCAAGTGTGCAAAAATGAGTGTAGTGAGCACATTGTATGCTGTGAAGTGTGACAGCGGATATTTCAAGTTCACTAGTGGAGGGGTTGAGATTGTTGGCGTAAACAAGGCTTCTGTGTTTCCCAGCCCTGAGGGCCTTCGAAAAATGGCCCTGGAATCAGGTATCAATGGTTTCTGGCTTGTTTTGATGCAGGTGACTGAGAGCAAAGCCGCATTCGTTGACTAGATGGCCCTAAAAAGCTCTGTTATCAGGGATTTTTGCCATAGAGTGGTATTTTGGGAGCTTTGATTATAAGCAGAAAATTGTTTGTTGGCTGCAGTTTTGCTGCTATATTAATCTTAAGACAGATAATTTGTGTTATTGACCAGTTTCAACAAACTTAATCTCGCTGTTTATATTGGGTTGTGGCACAATCGTCTTGTATCGATCGCAAAATAATTTAAAAATCTGGAGGAAAGTAATGCCAAGAGCAAATTATGCGATGAACTTGGAAGGGCCCAACAATGTGCGCGATTTAGGCGGGTATCCGACTAAAGACGGAAAATCCACCAAATGGGGGCAGTTCCTGCGCAGCGACAATCCAAACAAGATTACTCCAAAAGACAATGAGGACCTTTACGCATATGGAGTTCGCATGAACATAGATCTGCGCAGCGATTTTGAGTGCGAGCAACAGCCATCAAACCTGAACGGGTACCAAGATGTCAAGTATTACAACTTTATGATGATGGACAACATGAATTCAAACCAAGGCGACATTAAACTCCCTGACACCATGGCAGAGATTTATATTGGTTTGATACAAGATGCCCAAGAAAGATATAAGCAGATATTTGAACTGATAGCAGCTGAAGAAGGCTGTGTGCTCTTCAATTGCACCGCGGGCAGGGACCGCACGGGGACAACTGCAATGCTTCTTTTAAAACTTGCAGGCGTGCCTGATGAATGGATTGTAGAGGATTACCTTGCCACTGATTGGAACATCCGCGAAGACTTGAAAAAGATGATGGAATTGTTCAAAGACCGCGGTTTGGATGATAGCATGAAAATGATGGAAAACCCGCAAAAAGCTATTGAAGACACGATCGAGTTCTTCAACACTACTTACGGGACAATGGAAAACTACCTGGATATTATCGGCTGCAGCACGGATGTTGTTGATGCCTTGAAAGCGAAGTTGGTGGAATAACACAGCTTGGCACATAAATATTTGAAAAGGGCAGCTAGCCAGTTGCCTTTTTTTGAGTGATACGGCAGCAAACAGGCATAATAAGCAGGTATAAGTATAAGTCTTGCTTGGCTGGCTATGTTTGGCCAATAGCAGCAACTTGCTTGCCAGTGATTGAATTAAATGTGTATCATCACTAAAGGAGGGAAGCGGTTACGAGTACAGCATCAAAAAAGCGATGTTCAAATTGTGACGGCGAGTTGTCCTCAATGGGTAAACGGAAAATACAGCTGGGACAAACCGGATTATTCGGCAACTTGCCAAATATAATTGCAGGGGCATTAGAGGTCGAGATTTTGACCTGCTATAAATGCGGAAAAGTAGAGTTTTATCGGGATGTTTTTTATTCGGATGAGAAAGAACCTGAGATCATTGAACAAGTAATGCCCTGAATGCGGCAATACCCATGATATGGATTATCCCAAATGCCCGTTTTGTAAACATAACTATCAAATATAAAATAATCCTCTTTTTAGTCATAGGCCAAAATCTTCAACGCTGTTGCTTGGCCAATGCAAAGGGGAGACTTGCTGACCGTTGTGTTTGTCGTTAAATTATTAACGATTCTTGAACTGCAACACTATTGTATGCTACAATCATCTAGCGTTTCTGTAGCGGTAAAGCAATTTCATCAGCTGATAACTGCGTGGTCGCAGGTTCAAATCCTGCCAAAGGGGTTACCCTTTGTAGCTCGGTTGGGTAGAGCGCGAAAAACATTGCTTTAGATATTCACAGAGGTGCTTTTTTGTTATCCCGGCATTTGCAAACCTTCTAGAATTGAATTGAAAAAACTCTAATAAAAACAATTCCATTAGAGGATGTTTAGTATCTCCTCAAAAGAACAGAAATAAATGACAATACAAACATTTGACAAAATGTGCTCAAATGCCTTTCGCAAACCTTCCACAGCCTCCGGCAATTGTCAG
>Ga0082212_10003284_pt1 | contig 23048 bp, 20 predicted proteins | sample TergutNt197P3_FD_71548 | JGI IMG/M metagenome (GOLD analysis project Ga0082212, IMG submission 71548) | Neocapritermes taracua P3 segment gut microbial communities from Petit-Saut dam, French Guiana - Nt197 P3 | ecosystem: Host-associated > Arthropoda: Insects > Digestive system > Gut ...
TTCCGAGTCCCGCATCCGTGACGCTGATATGGCTGCCGAAATGTCCGCTTTCGTCAAGAGCCAGATTCTGAGCCAGGCCGGTGTTTCCATGCTGGCCCAAGCCAACCAGGTTCCTCAGACAGTCTTAAAGCTGCTTGGATAAATTTTAAAATTAGTGGAAGAGCCGGAGAATATTCTGACTCTTCCAATCGCCCAAAATTATCTTATAATCTAAATTAAATGTAAGATAAAAAAAGGACTAAAGACCCATTTAGAGAAAAAGCTCACAATCCGAAAAAGATAGTGTAAGCTTAAACAAGCCTGCAAGACGCAAGGCTGCTCCTGAAAGGGAGAAATAAAAAAATCAAGGAGGATACCATCATGATCGTGAACACAAACATCTCCAGCCTCAATGCCCAAAGAAACTTCGGAACCAACAACACAGCCATGGGCAAGACTCTGGAAAAGCTTTCCTCAGGTCTCCGCATCAACCGTGCCGCTGACGATGCTGCCGGTCTGGCGATTTCCGAAAAAATGCGCGGCCAGTTCAGAGGTTTGAACCAGGCTGTCAAGAATGCTCAGACAGGCATCTCTCTGATTCAGACAGCTGAAGGCGCCCTGAACGAAAGCCACAGCATCCTCCAGAGAATGCGCGAACTGGCTGTTCAATCCGCCACAGATACCAACACAAATGACGACCGCGACAAAATTCAGTTGGAAGTTAATGCGCTGACCGCAGAGCTGGACCGCATCGCCACCACCACACAGTTTAATACTATGGGGTTGTTGAGCGGAGGCTTCACAGCAAAGAAATTCCACATTGGCGCCAACGAAAATCAGAATGTTACCGTAGCCATTGCAGATATGCGAGCCAGCACCCTTGGAGTGAATACAGGAGCGATAACGTTGGCAACCCAAGCTGGCGCCAACAGCGCCATCACAGACATTGACGCCGCGATCAACACGGTTTCCACAGAGCGTTCCAAACTGGGTGCTATCCAGAACCGTCTTGAGCACACCATCAATAACCTCCAGGTAGCTTCCGAAAACCTAACAGCTTCCGAGTCCCGCATCCGCGACGCTGATATGGCCGCCGAAATGTCCGCTTTCGTCAAGAGTCAGATTCTGAGCCAGGCCGGTGTCTCCATGCTGGCCCAAGCCAACCAGGTTCCTCAGACTGTTTTGAAACTTCTTGGATAAATCTTATGATCACAGGAGGAATTAGGCTGAAAGACCTATTTAGGGAAAAAGGACACAATCCGATAAAGAAAATGTAAGATCACACAAGCCTGCAAGATGCAAGGCTGCTCCTGAAAGGGAGAAATAAAAAAATCAAGGAGGATACCATCATGATCGTGAACACAAACATCTCCAGCCTCAATGCCCAGAGAAACTTTGGCGCCAATAACACAGCCATGGGCAAGACTTTGGAAAAGCTCTCCTCAGGTCTCCGCATCAACCGTGCCGCTGACGATGCTGCCGGTCTGGCGATTTCCGAAAAGATGCGCGGCCAGTTCAGAGGTTTGAACCAGGCAGTTAAGAATGCGCAGACAGGCATCTCCCTGATTCAGACAGCTGAAGGCGCCCTGAACGAAAGCCACAGCATCCTGCAGAGAATGCGCGAACTGGCTGTTCAAGCCGCCACAGATACCAACACAGATGACGACCGCGCAAAAATCCAGTTAGAGATTGCCGCGCTGACCTCAGAGCTGACACGTATCTCCACCGACACAGAATTTAATACCATGAAACTGTTGACCGGAGGATTCACAACAAAACTCTTCCACATCGGCGCCAACGCAGGGCAGAGTGTTTCTGTGAGCATCTTAGGCATGAGCGCGACTGACCTCTCAGTGAACGCATTGAGCCTGACAGGTCAAACGACAGCCAACACAGCCATCACAACCATCGACAATGCAATCAACAAGGTTTCCACAGAGCGCTCCAAGCTGGGTGCTATCCAGAACCGTCTTGAGCACACCATCAACAACCTCCAGGTTGCTTCCGAGAACCTGACAGCTTCCGAGTCCCGCATCCGTGACGCTGATATGGCTGCCGAAATGTCCGCTTTCGTCAAGAGCCAGATTCTGAGCCAGGCCGGTGTTTCCATGCTGGCCCAAGCCAACCAGGTTCCTCAGACAGTTCTGAAACTTCTTGGATAAATTAGATAGAGTTTCTTTCAAGAGGAGTGTTAGAAATAATCATATAATAGATCTTGGCAACACTCGCAGAATAGTTATACCAGCAGCCTAAGCAAGAACCGCAGCAATTAGCTTTGACAATAGCCTCAGAAATGTTCCTGGCAATACCCTTGAGAAGATGAAGCACTACTCGTAGAAATGTTCGCGAAAATATTTGATCAAAGCACTGTCAAAAATTTAGTGCCAAAAGGGACAGAAAGTACTCTGTCCCTTCTGGCTGCCTATTTTGAACAAAAGTCAAGAAGTCAACAACCCTGCAAGATGCAAAACTGCTTTCAGGAGAAAATAAAAAAAATCAAGGAGGATATCATCATGATCGTCAATACAAACATCTCCAGCCTTAATGCCCAGAGAAACTTTGGCGCCAACAACACCAACATGGGCAAAACCCTGGAAAAGCTCTCCTCAGGTCTCCGCATCAACCGTGCCGCTGACGATGCTGCCGGCCTCGCGATCTCCGAAAAGATGCGCGGCCAGTTCAGAGGTTTGAATCAGGCTGTTAAGAATGCACAAGCAGGCATTTCCCTGATCCAGACAGCCGAAGGCGCTCTGAACGAAACCCACAGCATTCTCCAAAGAATGCGCGAATTGGCTGTTCAGGCCGCCACAGATACCAACACAGACGATGACCGCGCAAAAATCGAGTTAGAAGTCGTCGAGTTAACGAAAGAGCTGAATCGCATCGCGACCACCACAGAATTTAATACCATGGGCCTGTTAAGCGGAGGATTTACAGCTAAATTCTTCCACATCGGCGCCAACACAGGTCAGGCGGTCAGATTGGATATTGCAGATATGCGCACCGGCGCCATCTTTATGGGCGCAGTAACGATGCTCACCCAAATTGATGCCGACACGTCTATCGGTGTCATCGATGACGCTATCAACACAGTTTCGAGCGAGCGTGCCAAACTGGGCGCGATGCAGAACCGCCTTGAGCATATCATCAGCAATCTCCAGGTTGCTTCAGAAAACCTGACAGCGTCCGAGTCCCGTATCCGCGATGCTGATATGGCTACCGAAATGTCCGCTTTCGTGAAGAGCCAGATTCTGAGCCAGGCCGGTGTCTCCATGCTGGCCCAAGCCAACCAGGTTCCTCAGACTGTGCTGAAACTTCTTGGATAACTTTGAAGAGCATCATAAGTGCCATAAGGTCATAAATGTCATAAAGGTCAATAAAAATTCAGAGCCAAAAGGGACAGAAGTTATTCTGTCTCTTTTGGTATCTTTATAAAAATGGACTTAACCCCTTAGGTTTATACCATATATTCTCTCGAATAAAAATGACTTATGTTCCTCAAATTAATGATACCAGCAAACAATAGTGTCCCCCATTAAGTCGATTTGAATCTCAGGTGAGTTGAATTTATAGGTTAGGATTGGAGCTACATAAGAAGGAAGAGTGCACTATGAAACACAATATCAGAATAGTGCTGTTAGTATTAGTGCTGATCATAAGCAGTGTAGACGCGGCCCTGGCAGAGACCCGGGGTGGAGAGAGCTTGCCGGGAAGGATCGCCTTGGTAACCGTTCCATGCCCTACTTGCGCTTTGCTCGGCTTGACAAACGACGCCACGCTCATCACATCCCAGGCAGAGCTGCTAAAAATCGGTGTCGACGCCGCCTACCCCCGCGATGGCTGCTATATTCTTGCCAAAGATATTATCTGGAACGGAACGGCGGCCACGCCTATCGGCGCCTACAATCTGCCGTTTACAGGGCATTTTGACGGGTATTACAATGGGCGTAAGCATACCATAAGCGACGCAAAATTTTCATCAGCCGGCGATTATGTGGGGCTGTTTGCGACAACAAGGCAGGCGACTATTAAAAATTTTGGCATGATTAATCCCGCAATTACTGGACGTAATTATGTGGGAGGAATTATTGGATATGATTACGCAGGGACGCTGATCAGCCATTGCTGGATGGAAGGGGGAAGCGTCAGCAGTAATGCCTTTGTCGGCGGAATCACAGGATCAACAGAGAATTCATTGGGGCTCATTACCCCACATGGAATCAGCACCTGTTATGTGATTGATACGGCTGTTTCAGATACCGCCGGATCTTCGGGAGGCAGCGGCGGGATCGCCGGCCGGAATGGAGATGCTACGGTAAGACTGGAATACGTCTACTTTGCTTCCGGCTTGAGTACAGCGGCCGGCAGCAGTAATAAGCGTCCGTTGGCCGGACATCGCAACATAGCCTTCCATGTGCCTCTGAGTTCACTTGCCCACTGTTATTATGACAAAGGATTATTCGGATCCGGGGACATTTATTATGAATCCTTAGGCCGCTCAACATCGCAGATGACGACCCAAAGCACGTATGCTGTCTGGGATTTTGACACAACCTGGGGGATGGACGCGGCCGGCGTGTTCAACAGAGGGTATCCCTATTTGCAAGGCTATGACGACTATTCCGTCTCCCCCGGCGGCGAGGGGTCTATTGATGAGGGGAGTCTTACAGTAACATATGATTCTGACACGGGTGAGTTGGTCGTGAATATAACAGGAACCGCCTCAAAAATTTGTCGTATTCAAGTTATCTCCGGTGATGTGGCAAGCCTCAATGGGCAGGTTAATACACGGGCCGTTTCCGTAGATTGTTCAGCTGTGGATACGAGGATCCCAATCAGCGGAACGGGTGAGATCACTGTTCGTGTTACCTCCCAATTCGACATCAGTCAGTACGCCGAGGTGACTTTTACATTGTCCGAACTGCCCGGCGAACCCGGCGAACCCGGCGAACCCGGCGAACCCGGAGAACCCGGCGAACCCGGTGAACCCGGTGAACCCGGCGAACCCGGTGAACCCGGTGCACCCCCTGTCAGCTCGTCAGTTTCCATCAGGCCGGCGCTTTCCGGTTTTGATAAAAATCCCGCCGGGCCAGAGTATAGAGATGTTACAGTGACCCTGGATCCTGATACTCTTACACTCTTATTTATCAAGTATAACAATAATCTGGTGGCTGCTGGAGGAGACTACACTGTCAGCGGCGATGTTTACACTTTTCATAAGGAATACCTGGCGACACTAAGCTTGGGTCAGCAAGTTCTCACCTTCATTATGAGTGACGGAACGAGTCTCGATTTGACTATCGTAGTGAGGGATACACGGCAGACAGAATATGTTGTCATTCAAGATTTTGGCATTTTTGCAGGCAGCGGCGACTGTTCGGCGGTGATTAATGCGGATAAAAACAAGTTTGTCCGCTTAATGTCTGGCGGTTATGAGGTTGATCCAAGCTTTTACACTGTCCTTGACGGCAGCACGGTTATTACTTTGCTGGAGGACTATATCAAGGCTTTGGCTGGTGGGACATATAGTTTCACTGCTGAGTTTACAGATGGATATGCGTTTTTGACGTTGATTGTATTGAGAGAGTCTGCCTTACAGGTTAGCGCGATGCAAAATGATGTTTCTCAGACTGACGTTCCCCAAACTTACGATATCCGCAATACGTTGGGCTGGGTAATCGTTCTGATCATATGCCTGTGCGGGATGATTTATGTATGGGGACGCTGCAAAGGGCGGCGAAACAGAACATGATGAGCTTTGATAAAGGGGGCAGAGGAGGACGGATTCCCTTCCCTTTCATCTTTTCCTTTTTCTGGATCAGAGGCGTGGTGCGCACAAAACGTCTGAGACATTTTATCCTATTTATGATATTTCTTATTGTGGGCGCTGCTGCGGCCCTCAATATCCTTGCCGCACAAGCAGGTTATATTCAGGCGCAGCAAGAATATGATACATTGCGGCCCTACATGCCTGCAACAGACTTAGTGCCTGCAACAGACTTAGTGCCTGCAACAGACTTAGTGCCTGCAACAGACGTAGTGCCTGCATCAGACGTAGTGCCTGCATCAGACGTAGTGCCTGCATCAGACGTAGTGCCTGCATCAGATGAGTTAAGTTTTAAAGCCGCGTCAAGCTTATCTAAGATCAATCCGGATTACATTGGCTGGATTTCGATAGAGGGCACAAAAATTGATTACCCCATTGTTCGGGGGCAGGATAATGAACGATACCTTTCTACCACTTTTGCAGGAGAAGAGAATCCATCCGGAGCTATTTTTATGGACTGCAGATGTACACAAGGTCTTAAGGATCCCTTTACGATCCTCTACGGTCACAACATGAAGGATGGATCCATGTTTGCGGCGCTCAATCGCTATTTAGAAGAGGGATTTGTGGATAAACATGCGAAAATCAGTATTGTCACACTGGATGGAAAAGTAGTGACCTATCGTATTTTCGCGGTTCAAGTGACGGACGTGAACGATAAAATATACAGCTTGCAGGGAAAAAGCCAGGATGTTATCAGGAGCTATTTTACCCCGCTGGGTGCGCCGGCAGGGGCCGGAATTCTTGCGCTTTCTACCTGCACAAATCACGAAAAAAAAACTGAACGCTTGCTGATACTTGCGGCGGCAACAGCGCCATAGGATCACACCTTATTTAACATTTAACATTTAACAATTAATCCTGCAGCTATCAGCTTTTCGGCGATGTCTATTAACTGTTCAACGGGTGTGCCGATGATATCACTGATAGCAATCAAATCATTTGTCCCATCGGCATAGGCGATAAAGTTCATCATGGACGTTATGTCATCGTATTGACCTTTTTGACTGATGGTAGGATACAATCCGCGTTTTCCCAGTTGAGGTTCTCCCAGGCATTTGATTTTGTAAATATGATTTCCTTCAAGGGCTTCAAGGCATTTGCGATAGAGGTCAAAAGATCCGCCCAATCCTTGTGGTGAAATGAAGTCCAGATTATCTGCCGAGGTATGATATTCGGGATACTCTCCATACTTACTCCGGCAAATTGAGCATACCGGCAAATCAATTCCCGGTGCGCAATATTGGCGTTCGTCAGATCCGCGTTTCAGGAAAGAATAAGATATATAATCGGGTGCGTAGAAGCGCAGAATGTTTTTGGCCGTACGATCAGCCAATGTATTGCCGCAGCGGGAGGCTAGATAGGAATAGGTGCGGTTATCTCCAACACATGTTACATTGAACCCCGCAATAGTATGAGGTTTCATGTCATCTATATTGCGGCTGAGATAGGCAAGGGAGCCAATGGTTTCCGGAATAAAAATAATCCGGTAAGAAAACCGGCGTGGCTGTTCCAGCAGCCATTTTGCCAGATAGATGGTGAGGCAAGGGCCGGATAGTTCGTTATTAGCCATAGACGGGTGGCAGATATAAGTGGACAGAAAAATCTCGTTCCGATCCTCCCGCGCCTGTCCGGGGATAAGAATCTCACCGTAAGTTAGGGAACCTTCTTTTAGATCGCTGTCAATGTAAATATGATAACGATCTTTGTCAAGGGACAGCTTCTGCTTTTCAGCCATGCAAAAGCCTGAGCGTTCCTTGTAATAAGATGTGACATAAGGGATCACATCCGGCTGTTCCGGCAGCGAATAGGTCATGCTAAGCAGTTCCTCCCGGGTGACGAGCTTGTCTACCGGTGCGGAATAGCCCAATACATGCAGATTACTGTCAGTAAAGGATATGACGCGGTTGCCCTCCAAATCCTCTATGTAAGCATCTCTTATATTCCATTCAGGGGGGACGATCCAATCAAATACCTGTGTTCCGGAAGGAACTTCGTGGATTGTCATTTGCGGAACAATTTCCTGTAAAATATGCAGGGTTTGGCGAACACCGTCGCCTGTTATGCTGCGGCAGATGGGGAAAAGGCGGATGGCCAGATTGTAGATTTCGCGGATATGTTCCAGGGAACATTTCTCTTCCAAATGTGTTGAGGGAGTGTGCTCCATAATTTTTGGGCTCCTTTTGAGTATGCTGCCATATAATCTGCCCTGTTTATGAGAGAAATAATAAATACGAAGCAGGAGAAAAGTCCATGTCAGAACACATCAAATGTAAGATAGACGGAAACACTTTAAATAAAATAACAAGATAAAAGTAATGTAATAGGCAATAAGCCCTTAGAAGAAACAGAGTGTCACGATTTAGAGGAGATATTAGTATATGAACACGACAAACAAATCCGCTCATCAAGCCATCATTGAAGAACTTTGCTACCAAAGAAGAAATTGTGAGGTTTGCGGAAGCAATTCTTTTGATAAAGCTGCGAGCTTTTCTGAAGTAATGCACATCAACACGACAACAAGATATAAAATTGATGCTAATATTGTTGTCTGCAAGGACTGTGGATTCGTATTTTCTGATCCATGCCCAACACAAGAATCACTGGAAAAATATTATAAAGATAGTTTTTCGCTGTTTAGTGGCCAGGATAGCTACTCTATAGATTCCAGAATGGAGGTTATCAAGTCTTTTTATTCACCGAGTCAGAGTGGTTTTGTCGAGATAGGGGGAAATGACTCAAGAAGATTTCATTTGAAATTAAAGCAATTATTTGAGCATGTTATTTCTGTTGAAGTCAATTCAGCTTGTGATACGGACATATCCACTATTGACAAAATCCAATGTGCGGAAAATTCTGTCGACATGGCGGGCTTATATTTTGTGCTGGAACATATACCCAATCTCAATGAAACAATAGAAAATGTATCTAAAATACTAAAAATTGGAGGGATCATGATCATAGAAGTTCCGAACATCTATGAATATCCCTATGATATTGCAGGGTTTTTTCTTGTTGAGCATGTCAATCATTTCTCTCCATATTCTTTGGCGGCGCTTGCCTCAAAATATAAATTCAAATTGGTGTTCTTATCAAAAAGTAAGTGCAGTAGAAATTTTGGGTTTGTCGCAGTATTTGTTAAGACAAACGAACTCATCAAAAATACTCATGGTGATATAGAATATCTATTAGCAAAAGATAACATTATCTGCGCGAATAACTTGCTTCAATCAAGGAAGAAAAATATAAATATGATTGTAAATAAAATCAATGAAATGAATGATAAGAATAAAAAGGTTGTGATCTGGTGCGCGAATGCATATTGCGAACAGATCATTGACAACTATATAAATATTCATATGATGTTTCCAGGCACTGTTATAGATTCAGACATAAGAAAGAAAGATTATTTTTCGGATAAACCCATAGGTATCCAAGTGTTATTACCGCAAAATGCAAAACTGTTGATACAACAAGCAGATTTAATAATAATTTGCTCCAAGGTACACCGCCACACTATTCTCGAAATTATTAATGATAATCATGTGAAGAATGCTCAACAAAGAATTTTTTATGTGGATGATCTGTTTAGCTTAAATAGTTTGGAATAGGTTGTGCAATCGAGACAGAGTCATTCAGATTTTCTGCATACTGCTAAATGCCAATGATACTCAAAGCCAAAACAGTCATCGTGAATTGAGGCGAAGACAAAGTTGTTAAAATGACGGGAGAAGACAGTTTCGATCTCACTTTCTCCCTCAAAAATTCTTAGTATTTCACCTTGCCTTACATTAAATGGATCCTCCCGTATAACAGCATATCCTGGCTTGTGTATATCGCAGTTCTTATAAATGAAGCAACTCTTTTTAGGAAGGGATAGAACCAGCAGGCCGTTTGGCTTTAAAACACGCGCAAATTCATCGATATGTTTATTGAAATCATCATTATGTCCCATATAATAACAAGCGTTCCATGAAAGCAGGAAATCGAATGCACACTCCTCAAAGGGGACAGAATCATTGGTTCCTACGCGAACATCCGCATTAACATTGCAGTTCCCCAGGTTTCTTGTCACGGTTTGACAAATCTCGGGCGCGATTTCCATGCCGCTGACCTCAAAGCCGCACTGACTTAGAAGGAGCATATTGCGGCCATCGCCGCAGCCCAAATCGCATATAGATTTACCTCGAAAAGATGCTTTGTCAAGATCTAACCGCGGGTATTTCCCCTTGAAAATTCTAATAACATATTCGGAAGGGAACGCCATTTCTGTTCCAGAACTACTGGTGTAGATTTGACTCCATTGCTGTGACGCATTATGCTCCATATTTTTTCTCCCTGGTTTCACACCTGTTTTATTGTAAGGGTGTCTGTAACCCCGACTCATGCGCCGAATCTTTGATATAACTGCCGGAGAAAGCTTCTGCTGAGAGTCTGTTCTCTGTTTGTTCCTCCGCGTGGTGTCTCATTTGTTCTGACCCAAAATAATCTGTGAAATCATAATCTCCCGGCACGATCTGACGCGGGGACAAAGTTTGGGCAATTTGTGCGAGAAGCACCTCATCCATACCCACAACATCAACTTCAGTGTAGGCCACGATGAGCTCGAGGGGATCAACTTCGTACTTTGTTGAAATTTTATGGATACTGCTCATATAACTTGTATGAAATGATGCAAACCCACAGATCACGTCCAAGGGTTCAATCTGTTTCTTTTTACTGAATGGCTGAACCAATTGTTTGCCGGCGCGCTGCAGCTCAAAGATATCAATAGGGAGGGGATAGCCTTTTTTTTGTAATGCGGCGGCATAGATTTCCAGCGCTGCGTTGCCGGAGCTTCGTCCCAGTCCCTGTAAGGAACAGTCAACAAAATCGAATCCCAAATCAGCTGCCAATAAGCTGTTAGATATGGCCAATCCCAAGTTGTCATGGGCGTGAAACCCCGTGCGTATATCCGGGAGGGCGTATTTCAGCGGCTCATAATAGGCCCGTATATCCTCACCGAACATGCCGCCTGCCGAATCGACGAGATAGATAATGTCTGTGCCATAACTGACTGACAAGCGTGCCGCCTCCGCGAATTCAGAAGGAGAAGCCGAGTAAGACTTCATATAATTGGACATGACTGTCATACCAAGTTTTTTCGCGCGTTGAATAAAGGGTTCGGATGTGGGGACTTCCGTCACATTCGTGCCTACCCGGATGAAGGAGGCCCCGTAATTGTGCGCCATATCAATATCGTCTAAACGCGCAACCTCAGGAATGCAAAAGAACCCGTACTTGGCACGTTTTAAGGATCTTTGGGCTTCCGCAAGATATTCTGTATCGGTTTGAAGCGCAACACCGTTTTTATATGAACTGGCGTTGAGTCCCATTCCATGACCTATCTCAATATAGTCAATTCCTAAATCCTCCAGTTTTGTTGTAATGCGCCGCTGATCTGTACAGGAGAAACAAAAGTGAACTGCATAACTGCCGTCCCTGAGGGTCGTATCCAAAATGACAGGTGGTTTTCTCATTGTATGTCGCTTCTCCTTTTTAAGTTAAGTGGGGAAATTCGGGGTGAGCCAAAAACTATTCAAGCTGAGTCAAAAAACGAGGCCGGGCCTTAAGCGTATCTTCCACAAAGGGATAAAGATTATGCGTGCTCTGGCACACAATACGTCCCTTGCCAAGGTTGGAACTTCGTAAAATGCCGTGCTCCTGACACAGTTCATGTAAACGAATGGAACTATATGAATCCTGGGGCTTGTCCAAATCATAAACGAAATGATAATATCTGCGCGAGGAGGACAGTCCTTGATGATCGATGAATGTGCCGTCGAATCCTTTGTCATAGCGATACGGGACAGCGAGGCTCTTTTCAATGTAATGAATAAATGTTGAACCGGCATCGAAATTTATGTTGCAAACCTTGCCGTTCAGCATATAAAACCTTTCCCAAAAACTGTCTGTCCCAAATGACATCTGCGGCATGTGTGATGTTAGCTCAGCGCCCTTAACGCCCAGAGCGCAGACAGAAAAATTCGCGTCATCAGAGCGCAGACTTCCGGGATAGCGGCGGATGTATTCAGGGAATATCCCCATACCTGACGGCGTATTTCGGATATCGAATATCTCGTTACGGCAGAAGGAGTAGGTAAAGGTTGGAACGATCAGAGTTCCTTCCCCGCCCAGGATCTCCATAAACGCACGTCGGAACTGTTCGCATAAGTCATGGGCTGAGGAGCAGGTCTCTAATATTCCACAGAACCCAAGGTTGGAATGAGTGAACACGATATCGCCATGCTCTAAGCCAACGGACTTGAGGGCATGTACAATATCAGAATACGTATAATGCCACTTACCCATCTTCGTGCTCCTGAATAATCTGGCATAAACCGTCAATTGTAACAAAGCGGCGGTCTTCAAATTGAGCGTTGTCAAAAGAGAAATCCAGCTGATCTTCAAGATCCGAGAGAAAGCTGATAAATCCGAAGGAATCAATATATCCCAGGTCAAAGTAATTCTGGTCTGTGGTTTGCTCAATCTCTGTCCAAGGAATGCTGCTTTGCTGGGAAAACCATTGGACAATCCAATCTTTTGATGTCATGCCTTGGGACTCCTCTCTATTCCTCAATCAAGATGACTCGAGCCGGAGAGCCGTCACTGCCTGCGATTTTCAAAGGGAGGGCCGCAACGGTGTGTTTGGCGTCTATGTCTATATCTTCTGGAGTTTTAAGATATTCAACCATAATGATACCCTGTGACAAAAAAGCTTTGTGTATGACGGAGTCTTCATCAGAATGCAATACAGCGCGGCTGTTGTCTGGTGTTGGAGTATCTATGAGAAGTAATTTCATGCCGTGATTGATCAGGTAATAGGCTGCATCAACACTGAAATAAGGGTAATCTTTATAATAGTGTTCAGTTTTCCAATACTTATTCCATCCGAACAGGAACATCATGCGTTCCTGTATGTCACTCTCGATAAAATCGGAAGGGGTAAGGGCGTAAGCTTCTTTCTGAGTGGCAAGCCCCCGAAAATCGACAACTTTTACATTCCCATATAACAGATTGATATCAATTTGATCAACAGAATATCCATCATCAAAGAAATGAAGCGGCGCATCAATGTGTGTGCCGGCATGACTGCCAAAGGATATTTTTTTTGTGTTTCGCCCGACATCAGCAAGTGTTCCGCGCGATTCGATATCACAAGACGCGTGCCATGCAGCGAAACAGGGAAGACCCGGTTCTAATGTCAGGGTGAGATCGAATAGTTTCATAGCTGTTTCCCGGAATGAGAAGGGGATATTATCTCAATGATATCTCCTGAAGGGCTGGTGATGAAACAAATGTCAAGGGCGACATTATTGATTATCTGGCTTGCGGGCTCACTGCATTGAATTCCTTGATGAAGGAGCCTTTCCTGTTCTTTATGAACGCTATTAGATAAGAAGCACAAACCGCAAAACCCGGCAGGATCAAGTCCCTGATGGTGCCTATCCGGGTCTTTTTTTAAAATCATATGAACCGGCTGTTTCATCATGGGATAGTTGATGACTAAAATAGCCTGATCATGTTCGGCGGAGGTGATTTCACATCCAAGAGCCTTGAACAAGGAGGCACTGATCTGTACATCGGCTGTAGGCATTATGATACTCAGGGTGTTCAATTGGAGTGAGGATGCTCCACTTGTATGGGAATAGGCGTTGACTTCAATGCTAATAGCTCCGGGTTTTTCGAGAAAGGCCATATCGTGTTCCGATTCCGGGAACGTCATAAAACGGCGTTTCTGTTCAAGCACAGGGATTTTTTCCGTCACAAATTTACACATGTATCCTTCTTTCTCGAAACGTCGGATAACTCCCGCCTGTTCCTTCAAAGTGCAGGAAAATGCGATATGGCTAATATTGAGGATCATCGTTCCTCCACAGGCCTAATGTCAAACATATTTAGGTACAGCCCCTTAAGACTTAGTATGGATCATATATCATTTTCTTAGTACCTTACAGACGCGAAGCGTCAATAAAAAACAACAAAATCCAATACTGACCACTAACCACTGATCACTGACCACTTGCGGGCAAAGCCCGCGTTACCTTATGGGCGCATATTGTTGCGAGAGTTTCAGACGATCAACCTTTCCGTTGATATTCTTAGGGATTTCAGCGCAGGGAATGAGCTGATCAATGCGGTGTGCGCTGCCAAGGTCAGAGAGGATGCGTTGATGGATACGCCGGTTCACTTCCTCCGGATTTTCAGAATTTCTGGTAGAGCTGTGGGAATGGCTGCTCTGAACATACGCGCAGGCAATCTTTTCGCCCATCATGGAATCAGGAAGCGCAAAAACTGCCGCTTCCTCCACTTCGTCAAGTTTTAAGACGGTGTCTTCAATAAGTTTACCACTGATGTTCATGCCGCCGCGGATAATCAGGTCTTTAAGCCGGCCGGTTACGGTCAGGTTGCCGTGGGCGCTGAATGCCGCTAAGTCTCCTGTTTTATAAAAAGAACCGGAAAAATAAGCTTCTGTAGGGTGGTTCGTGTAGCGGAGGAATGTCCACGGCGTTTTTTGCAGCATTTCTCCGTTTTCAAAAGTGATTTCCACGCCGTCCAAGGGTTTTCCGCACGTAAGAGCTTGTTCCGTGGCTGCTGCACTCTCACTGGAAATCAACAAAGTTTCTGATAGGCCGTAACTTTGATAAAGGGGTGTGGCATATTTGTTTTGAAACTCGTGCCGGAGCTTTTCTGTGAGCGGTGCTGTTGCTGTAATTATTAGGCAAGGTGTGTCCCGCGTATAATTAATGCCGGTGCTTCCACGATCCATTTTTAAAATCATAGCGGCCATGGTGGGGGAAAGCCAAAAGGTATTCAGCCGGTTATGGAGGGCGGTTGTCCAAAATGATGCGGCTGTTATGGGAGAAAAACGCGGGCCGATTGCTACCCGTGCGTTTGCACAAAACGGAACAATGAAGGTGTTGAGGATTCCAGCCATATAGGCCATGGGCATGACATGATAGAATGTGTTTGCGGCATTGATCTTGTGATGGTCACGAAAGGCGATGGCGCTGGAAAACAGGTTGTGAGCACTATGTTCAACGCCTTTCATATGTCCGGAAGTTCCTGAAGTGTATGTTGTTAAGAACGGTTTGTGCCATTGGATATGGTCAAAAGCAGTTTTCAGCTCATCACTGTCGAGGGGAGTCGTGGTTTCGATATCTATCTCTTTCACATCAAGACACTGGCTGCGATGAAAATCTGCACCAAGTCCGTTTTCATCAATAATCAATGTGTGAGGATAGAGAGAGAGCAGCTTTTCTATTTCCTGATTTCCTTTAAGAACATCGAGAGGACAAACCTTTATGCTGCCAAGAAGTGCGGCAAAATAGAAGACAGCCATCTCATATCTATTCTCAAGGAGGAGAACAATTTCGTCTGCGTTAAGTTGTTTAATATGTGCCGATGCCTGTAAGGCATGCTGTACAAACTGTTTGTAAGTATACTGTTTGCCTGTAGGGATATCGCTGATAAATACATGATCCCATGGGATGGAGTGAATGCTGTCCAGGATTTTTTGGTCGATGTTCATATGGGGAATGATCCTTTCTTGAGCTGCGAAAGTCATCAATAAGATTGTCAGAGGATAAATGATATCCCTGTATGGGGCGTAGGCCCGCGTTGGTAACTTACAGATACTGACCACTGATCACTGACCACTTGCGGGCAAAGCCCGCATTATATTATACCGTTTTAAGATAAAATGGATACACTGAAAACAACTTGAAAACTTGAAACGGGCGCACCAATTAATTGGTACACCCACTTGAACCCACTTGAAGCAGCGCCCTTGACAACCCTCTGGGACGGGCATATACTGATCTTAACGTATCTCCCCTGTTATTGTTCAGGTGTGTTTGGCAGGGGCTTTTATGCGTGTGGTTTTGTGACGGGTCCCTTATGCACGTATGAATGATGTCACGCATAAATTCGCCCCATCAGGGGCTTTATATAGATATTTAACATATTGTAAAGTGAGGTGAATGGAATGGAAATATCTGGTCAGCGCAGCTCTGATCCTGACGGGCGACACCGAAGTTGGGATGGGATAGGGGGTTTCTATTCCATCACTCTGAAAGTACGATCATTCAAAAGTATGATCACTCTGAAAGTATGATCATTCTGAAAGTATGATCATTCTAGAAGTACGATCATTCTAAAAATACGAATGACTCTGGTTGTACTATATAGAGCCCTTTAGAATCATGGCTGCCCTTCGAAATCCATAAAAAAAGATGATGGAGGTGCAGACCCATGCAGCAGAAAAGGAACACACACCAAGAAGCAAATACGTACAAGAAAACAAAGCATAGAGAAGCCAAGAAAACCCTTATGGAAGCGGCGCGCCGGGATGAGGTGCGCGACAGGCTGAATTTTGCCGCCACAGCGGCAGAGGATGAAGTTTTTGACAAGTTGGGATCATCCAAGGCGGGCCTTACTGAAGATATGATAGATGCGTCCCGCGAGTATTATGGGGACAACGAGATAACCCATGGCAAAAAGGTCTCGCTCTTAAAACGCATTACCATGTCTTTTATTGATCCTTTTACGGTGGTATTGTTGGTGCTGGCCGCGGTGTCGCTGTTTACCGACGTTATTTTAGCTCCGCCGGGGGAAGCGGATCCGATTACAGTGATCATCATCATGACCATGGTGATTATTTCAGGAGGTCTGCGGTTTATTCAGGAAACGAGAAGCGGGAACGCTGCCGAAAGCCTGCTGAAGATGATCCATACCACCACCAATGTTCAGCGTCAAGAGACAGGGGTAGAGGAAATCCCGCTGGATGAGGTGGTTGTGGGGGATATTGTGAATTTGGCGGCAGGGGATATGATCCCGGCGGATATGCGTATTCTTCAGGCTAAGGACTTATTTGTCAGCCAGTCGGCCTTGACAGGGGAAAGCGTGGCGGTGGAAAAGACGCCGGAGGCAGATCTCAATTATTATGAGGCGTTGACGGAATGCCCGACGCTGGCTTTTATGGGAACCAACGTTATCAGCGGCAGTGCCATGGGTGTGGTGGCGGCTACGGGGGATGATACCCTTTTTGGGGATATGGCCAAAAACCTGATTACGGATAAGCCGGCTCCTACCAGCTTTGAAAAAGGGGTGAACTCAGTGTCCTGGCTATTGATCCGCTTTATGCTGGTCATGGTGCCGGTGGTGCTGTTTTTGACAGGATTTACTCAAGGCGACTGGATGAATGCGGTGTTGTTTGCTTTGTCCATTGCGGTGGGGCTGACGCCGGAAATGCTGCCCATGATTGTCACAACCTGTTTGGCCAAAGGCGCTGTGGCCATGTCCAAGGAAAAGACAATTATCAAGAATTTGAACTCTATTCAGAATCTCGGATCCATGAATATTCTGTGTACCGATAAGACCGGAACCCTGACCCAGGACAAGGTCGTGCTGCAATACCACCTGAACATTCATGGAGAGGAAGATACACGGGTTTTGCGTCATGCTTTTCTCAACAGCTATTATCAAACGGGGCTGAAAAACCTTATGGATATTGCCATCATTGAGCGGGCGCAGCTGGAAGAAAATGATGTGGAAGAATTGCGTGGTCTGGCGGAGCGGTTCACCAAGGTGGATGAGATTCCCTTTGATTTTGAGCGCCGCCGCATGAGTGTTGTGGTAACTAACGGGAAAACCCAGATGATCACCAAAGGGGCTGTAGAAGAAATGCTGGCGGTGTGCAACTTTGCCGAATATGAGGGCAAGGTTGTGCCGCTGACGGAGGAGATTAAACGCTATATTCTGGAAAAAGTGGATGATCTGAATGACGATGGGATGCGGGTGATTGCTGTGGCGCAAAAAACCAATCCGTCCCCGGTGGGCGCTTTTTCCATTGCCGACGAAGCGGATATGGTGCTGATGGGGTATTTGGCCTTTCTGGATCCGCCCAAGGAATCTACTGCCCGTGCGGTAAAGGCTTTGAAGGAGCATGGCGTGGGGGTAAAAATCCTGACCGGAGACAACGACAAGGTGACGCGGTGTGTGTGCCGCCAAGTGAATATTCCTGTGGAGCGTATCCTGCTGGGTTCTGATGTGGATGAGATGAGCGATGAAAATCTGGGTCACGCGGCTGAGGAGGTCAGTGTGTTTGCCAAGTTGTCGCCCCAGCAGAAGGCGCGGGTGATTACGGTTTTGCGGGAGAGAGGGCACAGTGTCGGGTATATGGGGGATGGGATCAATGACGCGGCGGCTATGAAGGCTTCTGATGTAGGAATTTCGGTGGATACGGCGGTAGATATTGCCAAGGAATCCGCTGATGTCATTTTGCTTGAAAAAGATTTGATGGTTTTGGAGAAAGGGATCATTGAAGGCCGCAAGACTTACGCGAATATGATCAAGTATATAAAAATGACAGCCAGCTCTAATTTCGGCAATATGTTTTCTGTGTTGGCGGCCTGTGCCTTTTTGCCTTTCTTACCCATGCTGCCCTTGCATTTGATTTTGCTGAACCTGATTTATGATTTGAGCTGTACAGCGATTCCATGGGATAATGTGGATGCGGAATATCTGAGGGTTCCAAGAAAATGGGATGCGTCTTCCATCGGAAAATTTATGGTGTGGATGGGTCCTACCAGCTCTGTGTTTGATATTACGACATATCTGCTGATGTATTTTGTGATTTGTCCGGCGGCATGCGACGGAATGTTGTACCATCAATTAACGGATCCGATCATGCAGATGAAATATATGGCGCTGTTCCAAGCGGGATGGTTTGTGGAATCTATGTGGACCCAGACTCTGGTCATCCATTTGATCCGGACACCGAAGCTGCCGTTTATCCGGAGTTGGGCGTCGGCGCCGGTGACGGTCTTGACTTTTGCTGGGATTGTGATTTTAACAGTGATTCCCTTTACGGCGTTTGGCGCTTCAATTAAGCTGGCGCCGCTGCCTGTGGTGTACTTTGCTTGGCTGGCCTTGACAGTGATTCTGTATATGGTGCTGGTGACTTTGTTTAAAAAGATTTTTATCAGACGATATGGGGAACTCTTGTAATTGTAAGAATTTAATGAAGGGACGAAGGTGCACAAGTGCTCCTTCGTCCCCAGTCGTACATGGGCCCTATTCAGTTGTTGATAACAAGTAGCCCTATTCAGTTGTAAAGATTTTTCGGTCGTTTATACCTCAGACTGATCTATTTTAACTGATGTTTCAGGTGTTTTTTTGCTTTAAATTTTATCATTTACGGATCTGTTTTTTTCTGTTTCATCAGTTTACTTGTCATCAGTTGGGGTCAGATAAAATTAAGGTGCGCTTATTTGTGACGTTTGCGCCGTGCATATTTTGCGTTACGCATGCCACGTCGGATTTTTTATCCGTGAACGGATTTTTTTATCCGCAAAAGGATTTCTATCCTTGGGCGCCTGCCCTCGATACTTATCCGTCCATATTCTGTTTGGCATATTCAACCATTCTTTTGACCATCTCTCCGCCGATAGGTCCGCCTTCTTGACCATTTTGGCGAGCTGTCACATCACCTTTATAATGGTCGTTGTTTTCCCGGATAAAATCCGTGCGGCCCAATTCAGCGGCGACTTCCATCTTCAGTCCCTGCAGGAGCTTCTTTTTTTGTTCTTTGGTCATCGGATCACACCTCTTTCACGCGTCGCTTTGGTCCTCTGCGAGATCTCATCATGGATCATGGATGCTACGTCGGCACTTCCTTTTCTTTGCTGAACTTATATTTGTTTGAGTCTTACCTTATAAGTCAGCTTTTGCTAAGCTTGCGTGTTTGCTCTTACTCCCTCTTTCATGCCATTCTATCACTCATCCGTCCAGATAATCGGCCCGGATAAATGATGGCTCCGAATTTTTTTATCTCTCGAATTCGGAACAGTCTTAGTATAGCCGATATCAAAGGAATGTTTCGTTGCAAATCTTTCATAAAAATAAAGATCTTTGCTGGAGAAAATGGGCACTTGAGTCAAATGGGGGCGTTATTTTTGAGGGTTTTCCAGTTTGATTTTTTGTTAAATTTTTTCTTCTCTAATGCGGGCTTTGCCCGCAAGTGGTCAGGGGTCAGTGGTTAGGGGGCAGTGATTTTCTTGTTTTTTGTAGAATATAGTAGAATCAATTCTTGTGGAATTGATCGAGGTCATGTGATATATTTGAAAAAGTGGGGGAAGAAGCTCATTTTTTTTCTTGGAAGGATCGAAGTTAACATGTTGCATATTAAAATTGTATCTGTAGGTAAGGTGCGGGAAACATATGTGCAGGAGGGGATTCGGGAATATGTCAAAAGGCTGAGGGCGTATGTCCACCTGGAACTGGCCGAAGTGGCGGATCAGGCGATTCCGTCCCAAGGGACGCCAAAACAGCTTGACCAGATTAAGGGGCGCGAAAGTGACGGTATTCGCGGGCGGCTTAAGCCTCAGGACTATGTTGTTTTATTGGATCGGCAGGGCGAAAGTGTGAGCTCGGAAGGAGTGGCGGCTTTTTTGGAGGAGAGGGCCCTGCGGGGGTCTTCTCATATTGTTTTTGTGGTTGGAGGATCCCTTGGCGTGGACGAGGAGATGCAGAGACGGGCGGATTGGCGCTGGTCTTTTTCCCCATTGACTTTTCCTCATCAACTGATGCGGTTAATGCTTTTGGAGCAGATCTATCGGGGATGTAAAATCCGTGCCGGGGAGGTTTATCATAAGTGAATTGAAAAAGATCCGGATGAGCTATGGGCTCAAGGAGCTGTACGCAATCAGTCTTTTTGTTTCAACAGATACTTGTTGTTGATAACTTTAAACGACATATCACTTCTCAACACCGGCGAGTACATAGGCTCAATACTGCGAATGACAATCCCTTCCTTTGTGCTTCCGGAAGCATATTGGCCCTCCGCGCGTTCCAACATCTCATCAACCGTTTTATAGGGAAATTTCTCTCCTTTTTCTTCAATGGGAATAGGCTGGAGTCCATTGGCTTCGCAGAAGGTGAGCATCTTGCTTAGAGAAAGACGTATATGTGTCTCAGGATCGATGACATTGAAGATGTACCACTCTGGATTAAAAAGTTTGAGGGGATTCTTCTGGATGCCCTGCCCGCAAAACTCGCCTTGTATTGTGTAGTCTTTATCCCATGTTTTTGCCTTGTCGGGAAGTCCGAGGTTATGGGCCATCTGCCAAGCGCTTGCCTTCCCGTCGTCCGCATAGCGGATATTTCGCCCGGCAACCCAGAATTCGCCGTCCCGTCTGCCCATTGACACAGAAGTGCCATCCATTTTAGTGGAGATATAATACGGTTTTCCGGCGATCTCGTCAAGTACCTCAAGGACAGACTGGAGACGGGTCTCATCGGTTTTGCTGACCCAAGAGGGGAATGCGCCGCAGGAGGTTCCAAATGTGCCTTGAACCTCGGGGATTTCCCATTTCTTCACGCCAAGAAGTTCCGTCACATCGGTGTCGATCTCCTGATGGGCGCTTGTTATTTCCGGGAAGACGTCAAGGGGCAAGGCTAGTCCTTGTGAGATCTGCCCGCGAAGTCTTATAGTTTTGAGCCGGAATCCTTCTCCCATGAAATCGTTCCGCTTGTAAGATGTCCCGCGTAAAAACTCGAAACGCTGGTCAATGGGAAGAAAAGAGTCTACCTCAAAATATACGCATGTGTCTCCCGCGGAAAATTCGCCTTTTTTACCGACCACTTTCCATCCGAGGATAGAGACGACCTCGATGACATCTGCGTCGGGAATGGGGTGGATATCTTTTATGATCTGAATGCTTGCCAATTTACGCGCCATGAGTCATGCTCCTTTTTTCATGTGAACGTTTAGCTAAGGGACTGTAACTAAATAACTTTGACATTATTCCTTGTCTTTTTGCCGCCATGTTTCGTTGAAAATCCTTGAAAACCTTCCAGGTTGCCTGCGGATTTTCGCCTTGCCTGTCGACAAAAATCCGGCGGCCTAATGTCAAACTTATTTAGTTACAGCCCCTAAAATCATTATACTCTTTTTTCGTATGGTTTCAAGAATTTTATTTCAATCTTATTTCCATCCTATTCAATCCCTATTCAATCCTATTGGAATATTTCATCGCAATTGTTGTATTTCACGAATAATTACCCTATACTAGTCAATAACGAGGTAGAAGTGAACGCATAAAGGTGGACAAGATGATGAAAGTGGCTGTCCTCTCGGATACCCATTTGCGAGAGGGGCAAAGATTGCCTGGGCCGGTGCAGCATATTGTGGATCACGTGGATTTGGTGGTGCATGCCGGAGATTTGATATCGGAATATCCTTTTGCTGAGTTGCGGGAACAAGGGCGTTTTGTAGCAGTTCGCGGTAATTGTGATTGGGATTTGACATTGCCGGAGAAGATGGTGGTTCAGTGCCAGGAGTTGAAAATCGGGCTTGTCCATGGCTATCAATTTAGAAGCGCTCAACAGATGTGCGCTGCTTTTGATGAGGATGTGCGTTTGATCGTTTTTGGCCATAGTCATATACCGCGAGTCCAACGAGTGCACTTGGAGGAAGAGGCCCAGGAGTGTGTGCTCTTTAATCCGGGATCGCCAACCCAAAGAAGGAGGCAGCCTCATGCTTCGATGGGGTTGCTGAAGGTGGATGGGTCTGAGTTTGAGGTTGAACATATTTATTTTGAGGATTGAAAGAGTATCATGAAATACCGCCGCAATAAAATTAAAAGAGAACACAGTGTGCTGAAGGATGCTGTGGAGTGGCTGGAAGATTTGGCTGCCTGTCCGGAGGTTTCTGATATTATTCCGGGTGTTATCAGTCATCGCCATACGCCGGCCCGGGGGATTACTTTTCAGTATAAGACCAGGACGGGGTGTAAGCTCTTGGTCAAAAGTGACGGAAGGATTCAGGAGGTTTTTGTGGTGACGTCGGAACCTCAGGTTGTGCAGGATTGGGTGGGGCGATTCTGGTTGGTTGGAGATAATCCGAAGTAGCTTGTGCCGGATCTAGTGCCGGCTGTGCCAGAGCGATCATGTAATCAAGTCTGATTTTCTGGAGGCTGCCGCTGAGGGCGGATTGTTTTTTTTCAGGCAGAGTATGCCAGGAAAGCGGACTCATATGGATAAAGTGTTCAATCGTATGGGCGGCGGGGACATCATAGGTCAGTCTTTGGGTTTGTGTTATGGTGAAGTGAGGATGGGCATGAGCCATGGATCGGGGGGCTTCGGTGGGGCGAAGGTGGGGCGGATGCGTGGGGCTGTTAGATGCAGGGGGGTCCGGGGC